>CXWK01000277.1_pt6 | contig 150645 bp, 126 predicted proteins | sample 590851 | NCBI WGS metagenome assembly CXWK01 (sample SAMEA3498364, study PRJEB10139) | wastewater metagenome | biome: wastewater treatment plant; material: activated sludge | place: Denmark | collected 2014-08-01
CCGGCGTTGAAGATCGTGTCGCGGAACGTCGGCAACGTATCCATCAGGCCGGTGCGCTGGTCGACAAGCGATGCGTCGTGGTGCTCCCAGCCCGCCTGATTCTCGTCGCTTCCACGGTGATGATCGACGGCGAACAACACCGTTGCGCGTGCCCGCGCGGCAGCACCCAACCACACTGTGCTGCGACCGCAATAGGAACCGACTTCCAGGAAGGGAAGCCCCGGTGCCGCCGCACCAGCCTCCATCGCCGCCGCGAAGAGGGCATCGCCTTCATCGGCGGGCATGAACCCTTTGGCAGCCAATGCATGGGCACGCAGTGCAACGGGAGGCGACTGATCAGACACGGCGGCACCATATCCGCAACAATGCACGGGCATGTCAGCGCTCGACGATCTCATCACCCTGCTCGATCTAGAAGCGATCGAGGTCAACATCTTCCGCGGGGTATCCCCCGACGAGAACCGCCAGCGCGTGTTCGGCGGACAGGTTGCCGGCCAAGCCCTCGTTGCGGCCAGTCGCACCGTCGATGTCGCGGGCCGCATGGTGCACTCGCTGCACGCCTACTTCTTGCGGCCCGGCGATCCGAACGCACCCATCCTGTACGAGGTAGATCGCATCCGCGACGGAAAGAGCTTCAGCACCCGACGCGTCGTGGCGGTGCAACATGGCCGCGCCATCTTCAACTTGCAGGCCAGCTTCCATGGCCCAGAGAGCTCGCTCGACTATCAATCGCCGATGCCTCTCGACGTCGCGCCGGCAGAGACGCTGCCGGATTTCAAGACCCGAGTCGAACCGCACAAGGCTCGCCTTGGTGATTGGTACCAACGCCCGCGTCCCATCGACGTTCGCTATGTCGATGGCGATCCGCTCGATCGCGATGGCAGCCCGTTGTACTCGCAACGTGTGTGGCTACGCGCCGATGGAGTTCTGCCCGACGACCCGACACTGCACGCATGTATCGTCACCTACGCCAGCGACATGACGCTGCTCGACACGTCACTACTCCCTTTCGGACTCACATTGGATACTCCCGGTTTGCAAATGGCCAGTCTCGATCATGCGATGTGGTTTCATCGTCCCTTTCGTGCCGACGATTGGTTGTTGTACGACCAACGACCGTTCTCCGTCGGTGGCGCACGCTGCCTCGCTGGTGGCAACCTCTACACGACCGATGGTGTCCTTGCGATCAGCGTCGTGCAAGAGGGTCTCGTGCGGGTGCCAAGCCGATGAAGCGATCTCGTACGGTCACCTTCGGCATTGCGCTACTGCTCGTCGCCGCGTGCGCGGCAGACAACGGTTCTGACTCCGATACCCAAACGCAGCCGATTGCAACGACGCAGTCGACGATCACAGTCCCCGGGGCAACGACGACGACGCCGGTAGTTGAGTCCACTACCGCACCTGCCAGCACAGTGCCGCTCGAGGAGACCTCGGTGGTGCTGACGCCGTACAGCGATGGCTTCAGCCTGCCTGTCGATCTCGCGTGGCGCGACGCCGTCCCGGGGTTCTACGTCGTCGAGCAGGATGGGCTGATTTCGCGTGTGATCGATGGCACGCGCGGCGCCGTCGCGCTCGATGTCAGCGACCTACTGACCACCGGCGGCGAGCGGGGGCTACTCGGACTTGCCTTTCATCCGGACCAGTCGCTGGCGTACATCAACTACACCGACAACCGCGGCGACACTGTGATTGCTGAGTTCGTTGTCAGCCCTGACGGCTCCTTCGACGCCGACAGTCGGCGCACCGTCATTGTCATCTCGCAGCCGTACCAGAACCACAACGGCGGCGACATTGCGTTTGGTCCCGACGGGATGTTGTACATCGGGATGGGCGATGGCGGTTCCGGCGGCGACCCCGAGCGTCACTCGCTCGCACTCAACGATCCGCTGGGCAAGATGTTGCGCATCGATCCGCTGGCGAGCGGCGAGCAGCCGTACACCGTCCCTGCCGACAACCCATTCGTGGGTGTCGACGGCGCGGCGCCGGAGATTTGGTCGATCGGTCTGCGCAATCCGTGGCGCTTCAACTTCGATCGCGCAACCGGCGACCTTTGGATCGCCGACGTTGGCCAGGAGAACTGGGAAGAAATCAACGTTGTGCGCGCAAGCGAGGGTGGCGGTCGCGCCGTCAACTTCGGCTGGAGCGCCTTTGAGGGGACACACCCCTACAACGCCGATCAGCAAACCGAAGGCGCGGTGCCGCCAGTGCACGAGTACTCGCATGACTTTGGCTGTTCGGTCAGCGGCGGAACCGTGTATCGCGGCGAAGCAATCGCATCGCTGCGTGGGTGGTACTTGTTCGGCGACTTCTGTGTCGGCACAGTGTGGGGTCTATTAGCGATACCTGGCACGCCCGCTCGGCTCGTGACGCTCGGCAACGCCGGCAGCGTCAGCGCGATCGCAGATGGGCCAGACGGCGAGTTGTACGTGCTCAACTACGGCGACGGAACCATTCTGCGCGTCGACGCGGCGCTCAACTGACGCGCTGAAACTCCACGCGCCGCGCCTCGACGTCGACGGCGACCAACTTCACGCGCAACGCGTCGCCGGGTTGCACGCCGCGCGCTTGCACTTTGGCGACGACCGCGACATCGCACAATTGAATACGAGTGGCATCCTCGTCGTCGTCGACGACAACTGAGTCGAAGACGTCACCCTCACGGCCTTGCATCGTCACGGCCTCGGCGAGATCGATCACCGCGCGCTCGATGCGGCTGGCAATCGCCTCGGTCCGGTCCATGGTGGCTGGCAGCTTGTGGAGAGCGACCCGCACGGGTTCGGGCACGGCACGACCGTTGGCGAGGGCGAGAACAGTTTGCACGACGTAGCGATCGGCCAACCTGCGTAGCGGAGCGGTGACGTGCGCGTAGGTCGCCGCCATCGCCGCATGCCACGGTGTCGCGCCCTCCGCGAATGGCACATAGTCGGCCCCGCCGCCCGCTCTCCGCACTGCCATCACAAACGCAGCATCGGCGGGGACGCTCGGATCGAGGCGACGCGAGAACGTCTCCAGGCTTTCTTCGCGGTTCCATACGAGCCGTAACGCTTGTGCAGTGTGACGGAGCTGACGCAGCGCTCGCTCGTCCGGCGCCGCCATCACTCGAAAGAGCCCCACCCCAGCGCGCTGCATGGTGTCGGCGACCGCCAAGTTCGTCGCCAATGACATCGCTGCATTCTGTTCCTCGCTCGCCAGCCGCGGTCGAAACTCCAGGCGGTAGCCACCTTCGCGAAGCTCGACAGCTTGCTCGGGTGACGCCAACGCTGTTGCGCCACGGGCGGCGGCGGCCGCGTTGACCCGGCGAGCGAACTCGCCGAACTCGCTGGGCAACTCTGACGCCTTCACGTTTTCATACGCGAGCTTGGCGCGACTGTGAATGATCGCTCGTTCGGCTCCGTCGAGCGTCGGTGTCCCTTCCTCGGAGAGACGCACATGGAACACGACAGCCGGGCGCGGGCCGTCGGGCAACAGGCTGGCGGCTCCCTCCGACAACACCGGCGGATACAAGCCCGCCTTCGCGTCGGGCAGGTAGATGGTGCTGCCCCGCTCCCACGCTTCTGCATCGAGTGCGTCGCCATCGTCGACGAACCAGGCAACATCAGCGATGGCGTAGTGCAGCAAAAAGTCGTTGCCGACACGATCGATAGTGAACGCTTGATCAAGGTCGGTGCTCGTTGCCGGATCAAGCGTGATGAACGGCCAATCAGAGCGATCGACATGGTCGGTCGGCGTACGTTTTGCTGCGACATCGGCCGCTGCCAATACGGCGGGCGTAAACGCCTCCGGCACGTCGTACTGCTTGCGGATTGCAGCGAGACCAGAATCGAGTGCGTGCGCGTGATCGACTATCGACCGCATCAGCGGCGAGCACCCATGAACATCGTCTTGAGAGCGTCGTAGTGCTCGATGCAATGGCCGGCACCCATGACGACCGCCTCGAGTGGCATTTCCGACATTCGCACTGGCACGTTCGTTTCCTTCTCGATCCGTTGTGGCAATCCGCGCAATAGACCACCGCCGCCAACGAGGTACATGCCACGAACGAGGAAGTCTTGTGCCAACTCTGGCGGTGCCTTCGCTAGGCAGCGCTTCACCGAGCCGATGATGCTGCTCAGCGTGTCGTCGATCGCAAAACGAACTTCTTCTGGAGTGAGCACAACCGTTCGTGGAAGCCCAGTCATCAAGTCGCGCCCGCGCACCTCGGCCTGGCTTTCGTCTTCGGTCTCAGCGGCAGAACCGATTGCCACCTTGACTTCTTCCGCAGTGCGCTCGCCGATCGCAATGCCGTGCTCGCGTCGCACATACGCCTGAATCGCGGCATCAATATCGAAGCTGCCGACTCGGACGGCCTCCAAAGCGACGATGCCACCGAGGCTGATGACCGCTGACTCGCTGGTTCCGCCGCCGATGTCGATCACCATGTTGCCGATTGGTTCGTCGATGGGCAGGTCTGCTCCGATCGCCGCCGCCATTGGCTGCTCGATCAACTGTGCGTCGGCGGCGCCGGCGCGCCGCGCCGCGTCGGTGACCGCCCGTCGCTCGACCTCGGTGATCGCGGACGGAACGCAGATGACAACCTTCGGTCGCGCGAAACGGCTGACGCCGACACGCTGCAAGAGCAGCCGAATCATTCGTTCAGTAATCTCGAAGTCAGTGATGGCACCGCCACGCAGCGGTCGTACAGCGACGATGTACCCGGGTGTGCGCCCAATCATCTGCCACGCCTCGCGGCCGGTCGCCAACACCTCGCCGGTTTGCCGGTTGACAGCAATCACCGACGGCTCGTTCAAGACAATGCCGCGGCCCTTCATGTACACGAGTGTGTTTGCCGTTCCGAGATCGATTGCGAGGTCGCGAGCCATCGCTAGTTCTCCCGGCGTTTGCCGTTTTGGCGGCGCTCGTTGACTTCTCGAACGTTGCGCCGCGACTCGGGCGAAAGTGCATCGATGTGTTTGCGGTAGCTGGTCATTCCCGATTCGGGTCGCCTGCTGCGCAACAACCAAGTCGCGACGACGAGAATCACGAAGGCGGCGATGTACACGTAGATCACGACTGCACCGCCAAGCCCCAGTCGGCACCGTCGGCCCATGTTTCGTGCTTCCAAATCGGCGCGTTCGCTTTCAGAGCATCGATTGCAAACCGCGCGGCCTCGAACGCTGCTGGACGATGCGGCGCACTGATTGCGGCCACGACCGAACTCTCCATCAGCGACACAACCCCAATGCGATGCAGCATTGCCACGCGACCCGTGCTTGGCCAACGACTACGCAACTCTGCCTCGATGGCCGCGAAGGCCGGAACTGCCTGGCTCTCGTATGCCTCATAACGCAGGTGTGTGACGCCAGCACGCAGGTTGCCAAGTTCGTCGATTGCGTGGTCTCGAACGATGCCGCTGAACACCACGACCGCTCCGCATTCGGGCCGCAAACACCACTCATAGACCGCCGCGATCGGCAAGACATGGTCGGTGATTGCCAACCAGGAAGTACCTGAGGCAGGAGGATGCACAACCGCCCATGGTAGCCGTCATCAGGCCCGCAGCCACCGGGACCGGAGCGCGCGACACCACTTGCAGGACGACGCTCACTAACCTCTCCGGTTCGTGACAGCCGGGGAACCGAACGACGACGACCCGCAGCACGAACGGCAACGCGAACGGCAGCACGCGCCGTTACCGGCCCATGAGCGTGGGTGGCGCCATCCCAGCGAGGTTGGCCATGAGGCTTGGGTGACGTCGGAACCGCCGATCATGATCGGTCGCGGGTTGACCGCCACCACGGGAGTCATCGCTGCCATGCTGGCACTGGCCGTGTTGTGGACGATGGTGCCGACACAAGCAGGGCGCACCGCCGTCGTCTCGGTGCTTTCGACGCTGGCGACGACCGAACCGGCGACGATTCCCGTTTCGCTGCAGTCGCCGCTCGACACCCCCGACGCCACCACCCTCGCAGCCAGCACAGTCGTACCAAACACCGTCGTGCCGAACACAGACGTGCCAAATTCCGAGGTTGCCAATACCGTCACTCCGCCGACCACGGCAGCGGAAGCACCGATGGTGACCTACAACGTGCAACCGACGAAAACCGTCGCCGAAGGGGCCATCGCGATAGCAGTCAGTGGCAGCAATCTCGTCATTACGACCGCATTCGCCGTCTCGGCTGATCACTCCATCGAGTTGCTACTCACCGATGGCACCTCGGAAGTTGCTGAAGTCCTGTTCGTCGATTCGCACAGCGGGCTGGCGGTCTTGGCAACACACTCGTTGCGCAGCCAGATGGATTTCAAGTTCGCCGAAATTGCTCCCGGCGACGAACTCATGCTCGCCGGCAACAGCGAACACAGAGTCAAGGTTGCCGCTGATGGCGCCTTCGACCAAGCCTTCATGGACGCTGAGTGGGCTCGTGAAGGAACCCCAGTGATGAATCAGGACGGCGACCTTGTGGGTCTGTGTTCAGGCTCCAGTCGCGAACCGTTCGTTGTGCTCGAGGGTCTCGAAGCGCTGCAACGAGCACTCGCCAACTGGGCCGGACTCATAGCCGGCGACATCGTCATTGCGATCAACGGCATCCAGATCGCCGACAGCAGGTCGTTCATCGAATCACTCGCGGGGCTGTTGCCGGGCGACAAGGTGAAGCTAATCGTTCGTCACGCGGCAGGCGAAGACACCGCGATGATGGTTGAGCTCGGCGCGGCAGCACGCAACGGCGACTAGCCGTTGCGTGATCGGCGGGCGCGCCGCACCCAGCGCACGACCAGCACCAAACCGAACACCGATCCGGCGGCGACAGCGCCGAGCGTCACTTCCTGGCGACGCTTCGGCGACACCATCGTCCACCATTTGCCTTCAGTACCTTCGACGTAGGCCTGCTCGTTCGTCACAGTCGGCTGCCAGCCCGCTGCCTTCAAACGATCGTTGGCAACCAGCCACGGCGACCGCGTGTAACTCCGCAAGCCCGGTGGGATAGGGCCTCTTTGAAACTGCCAACGCAGGTTGTTGACGACCTCGCTCAACCGATCGGGCAATTTCAATCGCGGAACAGCGCCAGCCAACGCCCGCACGCGTTCGCCCGCAATCCACCCGTCGGGTGCGACGTTGTACACACCGTCGAGTCGCTGCTCGGAGGCGAGCAGCACAGCCGCAGCAAGGTCGTCGAGGTGCAGGAACTGTGCCGGCGGATCGGCGGTGCCTGCCCGTTGGCCCATTCCGGCGGCGAGCGCTGCCGCCAAGCGACTGGTGTCGTCGGCCGCCATTCCCACCGCTGGGCGCAGAACCGTTGCGGTGCGACCGGGCTGTGCTCGCCGCCACTCGTCGACCAACTGTTCGGCGGCAGCAAGCTGGCGCGCAAACGCGAACTCGACATCGGGGCGTAGCAGAGCGTCTTCGGTCAGCGGCACAGGGTTGTTCTCCCACGCGCCGTAGACCATCGCAGATGAAACCAGCACCACATGCTCGACGTCGGCGTTCTCGAGCAATGCGGCTGGAAGTCCGGCGAGCGCGCTTTGGTCGGGTAACGACGCGTCGGATGCAAGCCACACCATCACGTCACTGGAACCAGGCTGGCCTACCTGCACCGCTTCGCTCGACGCGAGGAGTAGCTGCACCCGCGACGCCAACCCGCCGGCTCCGTTACCCACCCACACGGACGTCGTCGCAGTGGCGGCAGTCATCGCACTTGACGCTAGCGGTTCGGGGATTGTGTTCATAAGCTGCGCGCATGGAAGACGACGCGTCGGCGGCGGAATTCGGCGATAACCCATTCGCGAACCTGCCAATGTTCGGCGATCTCGCCAAAGCGCTCGCTGGCCAAGGTCCGCTGAACTGGGATGCAGCACGTCAATTCGCCGCGCTGTCGGCAAACTCTGGCGACACCAACGTCACCGACGGCAACGTCGATCCGACTGTGCGGATTGCCCTCGGCGAATTGGCGCGCATCGTCGAGCTGCACGTCCACGATCTCAGCGGTATCGGCACGGTGTTTCCTGAGGTCACGCCCGTCACTCGCAGTGTCTGGGCTCAGCGCACGCTTGATGCATACCGGCCGCTGTTCACCGAGTTGGCGACATCTCTCGGTCGCCGACCGTCCGGCGATGACAGCGACGGCGAACCCGATCCGCTGATGGCGATGATGAGCAACCTCAGCCAGCTGATGGCGCCATCGATGATGGGGATGGCCATTGGGTCGATGGTTGGGCGCCTGGCTACGCGAACATTCGGCCAGTACGACCTGCCAATCCCGCGTAGCGATCGCGCCCTGTTGCTGGTTCCTGCCAACATCGATCAATTCTGCGCCGATTGGAGCCTGCCGCTCGACGAGATGCGGCTGTGGGTACTCGCGCAGGAAATGACCGGCCACACCCTGTTCGGTTTCGATCGACTCTGCGAACAACTCAGCGGACTTGTGCGCCGTCACGTCGGCGGCTTCCGACCCGATGCCTCTGCAGTCGCCGAACACCTTGCCTCGCTTGAAGCCACCGATGCAGATCCGATGGCAGCGATGCAACAGATGCTTTCCGATCCCGCACTCCTGCTCGGTGCGGTGCAATCACCAGAGCAGATCGCGTTGGCTCCCCAACTCGATGCTGCGATCGCAGCAGTCGTCGGCTCGATCGACTACCTCGTCGACGCCGTCGCTGCACGCGTGATCGGCGGCAACGCGCTGCGTATCGCGGAAGCAGTGCGCCGACGTCGATTCGAGACGTCCCCCGACGATCTCTTTGTGCAGCGTTTACTTGGGCTGCAGCTCACCCAGGAGCAGGTCCAGCGGGGCAAGACGTTTACCGCCGGCGTCGTCGATCGCGTCGGCGAGCACGGCCTGGTCAAGTTCTTCGCCGGCGAGCAACCACTACCTACGCCAGCCGAGCTCGAGGCACCAGGCTTGTGGATCGCCCGACTCGAACTCTGAGGCGACACGCGGCGCTACTACTCGCGAGTCAGACGATCCTCGAGTAGTCGCAATACCCACGACGAATCGACGTCTGTGCACACGTTCACCGGCGGGCGGCCGCGCCACGCAGGCGGTGCCGAGTCGTCGGTGTTGCCCATGTTCGGCCACGTCTTACCGCGACTGAAGCTCTGCGTTTCGACGCGGATCGGCCACTGCGCAACGGTGAATGCATCGGGATCGAGCAAGTAGGCAACCGCCGACGGATCGTGCACGAAGATGCCATCGATGTGGTTGCGGGTCTCGAAGAAGTGTCGATAGAGCGGAAGCGCCGCAGCCAAGAGCATTGCCGTCGGCGTATCGACAGCGCTGATGCGATCGATGGCGGCGCCGGAGAGATTCACCCGGTGGGTGACATCGAGTCCTACCATCGTCACCCGCCAGCTGGCACCGAACACCAAGTCGGCAGCTTCCGGGTCGTTGTTGATGTTCGCCTCAGCAACAGGTGTCGCGTTGCCTGGCACCAATGCGTTGCCCCCCATCACGACCACCTCGGCGACTAGCTCGGCGATCTCGGGATGATGTTGCAGCGCGAGCGCCAGGTTCGTCAGTGGCCCAACGGCGAGCAGCGTGACCGCGCCCGGATCGGCGGCGACGGTGGAGAAAAGAAACTCGTGAGCTGGTTGCGCGATGGGCGGGATGCTTGGTTCGGTGATCGGCGCATCACCCAATCCGTTGTGGCCATGTACGAAAGGAACAGGTCCGATGTAGTCCGCCGCCAACGGACGAGCGGCCCCAACAGCAACGGGAATGTCGTCACGCCCGGCCGCATCGAGCAATACGCGGGCGTTACGTGTGGTGTCGACCGTCGCCGCGTTGCCGAAGATTGTGGTGAGTCCGACGACGTCGAGTTCCGGTGATGCCAGGGCCATAAAGATCGCCATCGCATCGTCGACGCCGGGATCCGTGTCGATGATCAACTTGCGGCTCACGGTTCACCTCTCATCTTGTTTCCGATGCGGTCGCCGTCGAATCGGCGACATGGTGGTAACCCTCCACGTCGATCTTGGGCAGGAAGCGATCGATCCACTTCGGCATCCCCCAGTTGCGCTCGCCAAGCAGCTCCATCGTGGCTGGCACCAAGAACATGCGAACGATGGTTGCATCGATCGCGACGGCCGCTGCGAGGCCCAATCCGAACAGCTTCAACGATCGATCTTCGCCAAGCACGAAAGCACTGAACACACACACCATGATGAGCGCAGCGGCAGTAATGACACGCGCCGTCACCGCCAGGCCGTCGGCGACAGCCGTGCCGTTGTCGCCGGTGCGGTCGTATTCCTCTTTGATGCGCGAGAGCAGAAACACTTCGTAGTCCATCGAGAGGCCGAACACGATGGCGAACAGCAGCATCGGAACCCAAGCCTCAATTGGGCCTGCCTTATCGACCCCGATGAGCTTACTTGCCCAACCCCATTGGAAGATGGCGACAATCACTCCGTACGCAGCGCCGATCGACAGCAGGTTCATGATGACAGCCTTCAACGGCACCAACAGGCTACGGAACACTGCCATCAGCAGTAGGAAACTGAGCACGAGGACGGCACCAATCAGAATCGGTAGACGGTTGCCGAGATAGGTCGCGAAGTCCATGCTGGCCGCCGTTTGGCCACCGACCAGCGCGTCGACACCGCTGACGGGAACGACCTCGTCGCGCAGTCGATCAACGAGTTGATTGGTCGCTTCGTCCTGCGGTGCACTCTCCGGAATAACAGTCACGATCGCTAGGCCCGGCCGCAACGGCTCGGGCGGCGAGAACGCGGCCGTCACACCCTCGGTGCCGCGCAGCAGTTCGACGAACTCCTGGCGCGCATTGTTGTCGTCGGCAGCGTCACCCGTGACTGTGATCACCAACGGACCGTTGGAACCAGGACCGAAACCATCGGCGAGTAGATCGTACGCCTTTCGCACTGTCTGGTCCTCGGACATGTTGCCCATGTCGCCGAAGCCGAGACGAATGGAGAACAGCGGCAGCGTCAGCACGATCAACACTCCCGCCGCAAGGGTCAGCACCGGCCACGGCCGACGCTGAACGATGCGGCTCCAGCGGAACCAGAGACTCTGCTCACGCGGCTTGATGCGCCGCGGCGGCATCGGCTTGCGCCACGACTTCACGAAGAAGCTGGCGCCGATGACGACGACCGCAAAGGCGAGACCGGCGAGCAGCACGCTGAGGTTGGTGGTGATGACGGCACCCAGTGCAGCAACCACCAACACGGCCAACGCCGCCAATGCGGCACGCGATGTGACGTCAATGCGGGTGCCCGTCATCGCCAGCAAGGCGGGCAGCAGCGTGATGGAGGCGATCATCATCACCAGCACCCCGACGCTGGCGCCGGTGGCGAGACCCTGAATGAACGGGAGCCCGATGATGTAGAGGCCCAGCAGCGAGATCATGACCGTGATGCCGGCAAAGACCACGGAGCGACCGCTGGTATCGACCGCCTCGACAACCGCTTCCTCGACCGAGAGTCCGTCGTGCAGCGCATCTCGATAGCGCGTCACGATGAAGAGCGCGTAGTCGATCCCGACGCCGAGCCCGATCATGGCCACCATCTGGCTAGTGAAGTCCGGCATCGACTGCACGCGAGACAGCAACCCAACGATTGCTGTGCCCATGCCGAGCCCGACCAATGCGGTGCCGATCGGCAAACCCATCGCGATGATCGAGCCGAACGAGAGAACCAGAATGATCACGGCGGCGATGATGCCCAGTGCTTCCGAAGCTGGAAGCTCGAACTCGCTGAAGAGCCAGCCCCCGTACTCGATCTGCAGTTTGCTGCCATCGGCGAGGGTCAGGGGCACTGCATCGCCCAGTTTCTGAATGACTTTGGCGAGATCGAGCGCTTCTTGCTGAGTGCGCTCGGTGACTTTCAGGCGGGCGACACCAACGGTGCCGTCGTCGCTGATCTCAGGCTCGTCCGACTCGAAGGGGCTGGTGACCTGCACACCCTCGAGTGCTTCCACCTTCGCGAAGAACTCGGACAACGAGTCGTTGATCTCGTCGTTGTTGACGCCATCGGGCGCGTAGAACACGATCTCAGCGTCAAATCCGGCCGCCTCGTCGCTGACGCTCTCGAGAAGATCGATCACGTCGCGCGCTTCGCCACTCGGCAGCGTCATCTCGGTGCGATAGTCGGTTCCGACTGCGCTGGAGGCCGCCGACAACGCAATGAACGCAGGGATCCAGATTCCGAACACAACGAGCTTGCGGCGGCGGACACACCACCGGCCAAGGCGTGCAAGCCAGTGTGGCTTGCGAGTGGACTGTGGCGTGAGCGAGGCGGTCACGTGTGCCTTCCGATTGCAGGTAACCGTCGCGATCGACGGTGATCGGTTCGCAAATGTATACGTGATCTGCCACAATCGACCCTGTGACAGCCGTCGAGATTGTCGGCCTCACCAAGAGGTACCGCAGCAAGTCGACCACCACTACGGCTGTCGATGGTCTCGATCTTCGTATCGAACTCGGCGAGATTTTCGCGCTGCTTGGTCCGAACGGTGCTGGCAAGAGCACAACAATCGAGATCCTTGAGGGCTACCGAACTCGTGATAGTGGTGTCGTCACGGTGCTGGGCGTCGACCCACAGAACGGCGACGCGGCTTGGCGAGCGCGCATCGGAATCGTTTTGCAAGCAACAAACGATCTCACCGAGTTGACTGTCGTCGAGTCGCTCAACACCTTCGCCGCGTTGTATCCGCGATCGCGACCAATCGACGAGGTACTAGACCTCGTGGGATTGTCCGAGCATGCCAACCAGCGCGGAAGTCAGTTGTCGGGTGGTCTGCGTCGCCGACTCGATGTCGGCCTCGGCATTCTCGGCCGTCCGGAGTTGCTGTTCCTCGACGAACCGACGACCGGCTTCGATCCGGAAGCGCGCCGCCACTTCTGGTCGATGATCGAAGGTCTGCGCGGCGAAGGCACCACGATCCTGCTCACCACGCACTATCTCGACGAGGCGGAGGCCCTGGCTGATCGCGTCGGCGTGATCAATCATGGAGTGCTCATTGCACTCGACACGCCGCACGGTCTTGGTGGCCGTGGCAAGGCGTCGGCACGCGTCAGCTACCGCCACGCCAGCGGGGACATCGTCGAGATCGACACCGACACACCTACACAGGTGGTGCGCGAACTGGCAGCGACACAGGTCGGCGAATTGGCGGAGCTGAAGATCACGCGTCCGAGTTTGGAAGACACCTACCTCGAAATGATCGGTCGCGAGCGTGAGTGAGCAACGGGTGAGCTACGTAGCAGTGTGCGGCGCGCGCACACGCGCCGAACTCAAGGCCTTCTTCCGGCAGCGTGAGGCCGTCGTCTTCACGATGTTGTTTCCGTTGATCCTGCTGGTGTTGTTCGGGTCTATCTTCGGCAGCCAGGACGAGATCATTCCCGGAACGCCCTTCGTGAACTACTTCGTCGCTGGCATGCTCGGTGCCAGCCTGATGACTTCGAGTTTTCAGAACTTGGCAATCACCATCGCGATGGAACGCGATGCCGGCCTGCTGAAGCGTTTGCGCGGCACACCGATGCCAAAGAGCGCCTACTTCGTCGGAAAGATCGGCGTGGTGATGGTGGTGTCGCTGGGCTCGCTGGCACTGATGCTGGTGGCCGGTGTGCTGTTCTTCGATCTCGATCTGCCAGTCGACGCCAAACACTGGGCAGTGTTCGCAATGGTCTTCGTCCTCGGACTCACTGCGTGCACGCTGTGTGGCATTGCGTTCTCGTCGGTCCCCAAGAACGGGCAGGCGGCGCCGGCATTGGTGTCGCCGATCGCGATCGTGCTGCAGTTCATCTCCGGCGTGTTCTTCGTGTACAGCGACGTGCCCAGCTGGCTCCAGAACGTCGCCGCCATCTTCCCGCTGAAGTGGATGTGCCAGGGTTTGCGCTACGCGTTCCTGCCAGAAGAGGCGAAGGTTCGCGAGGTTGCCGGCGACTGGGAGGTCGGCCGCGTTGCGTTGGTGCTCGGCGTGTGGATCGTCGTCGGCCTCTTGTGGTGCGTGCGGTCGTTCCGTTGGCGCAACCGCGCCGACGGCTAACCAGCGTCCAATGAAGCGGCGAGTTTCGTTGGCGCAATCACGCGGTAAGCGTCGGAACAGATAGCGGCGATCTCGTCCCAGTCGACCTTGCCGTCGAGGCGCACGCCGATCCAGCCGCGCGATCCGACGTAAGGCGGGCGAAAAAACCGCGTCGGTTCGGTCTCGACCAACTCATCTTGCGCGCCGACCGGCGCCGCGCACCACAGATGCGGGAACTGGTTCTCGTGATGGCCACCTACCCACAGGTGCACAAACTGCTTCTTCACGAAGAAGGCCGGGACCCCATGGCTGACCTTCTCGGTCACCTCTGGCAAGGCCATGCAGATTGCACGCACGCGTTCTTCGATCGTCTTTGTCGCCATGCGCAAGGGTAACTCGGGCGTCAGTTCGCCAACAGCTAGACAGTGACGACGATCTTGCCGCGTGCGTGGCCTTCACCCAGGTAACACATTGCTTCGGCAATGTGTCTCAGCGTGTAAGTGCGGTCGATGACCGGAGTGACCTTTCCAGTCGCGAGCAGATCGGCGAGGACCGCTAGATCTTCCTTCTGGATCTTCGCGACGAAGAACAACACCTTGCGACGACTTCCGATCGAAGCCAAACGAAGCTTCAGCATGTGACTCATCGGGCCGAGCACGCGATTGCCTTTCGGTGCGCCAACGATGACGAGTCTCGCCTTCTTGTTCATCACGCGCCGACATGCGAACCATGATCTGCTGCCGGCAACATCGAGAACTAGGTCGTAACGCCGATCGCCGCGCGTGAAGTCTTCGCTGGTGTAGTCGATGACGTGATCGGCGCCGAGCGAGCGCACGAGTTCGACGTTATGCGTACTGCACACGGCGGTCACTTCCGCTCCTAACCACTTGGCGATCTGCACGGCGAACGTGCCGACGCCACCTGATGCGCCGTTGATCAGAACTTGTTGCCCAGGCTGCAGCTCTCCCTTGTCGCGAAGGCCCTGCAACGCGGTGAAGGCGGCGATCGCAACTGAACCAGCCTGCTCCATCGTGACGTTGCTTGGCTTCGGCAAGACCGCTTTTGACTCGCTGACAACTACGTAGTCAGCGAATGCGCCGTCGCGGCCACCGAACACTTCATCGCCGACTCGAAACTGGGTGACGTCTTTGCCCACGGCTTCGACGGTCCCCGCAAAGTCGACTCCGAGAGTCTTCGTCCTCGGCTTGAACAGCCCGAAGGCAGGGCGAGCAATCAACGGCTTGCCCACCATGCTGTACCACTCTGCAGGATTGACGGAGGTGGCGTGCACGCGCACCAGCACGCCGTCGTCAGTCAGCACAGGTCGTTCGACTTCCTCCAACGACAGAACGTCCGGACCACCAAACTTGCTGCGAACAACTGCTTTCATTGCAGCTCCCCTTCCTCAGTGACAGTGATGACGACGTTGCCGGTCTTCTGGCCCGTCTCGACGTAGGTGGTTGCTTCGACGATCTGGTCGAGCGGATAGGCGCGATCGATCACGGCTCGGTACGTCCCAGCTTCGATCATGCCCTTGAGCGCGACGATCTCTTCCGGTGCGTACTTCGGAATCGGCATCGTCACTCGGCGGCCGCCGAGTCGGTGCGTCAGCCGCGTCAGTAGCGCCAACGCGGGAACGTGCCACATGAAGCCGAGGTCGGTCTCGATGTATATGCCGCCCCGCTTGACGGACCGGCGGCAGCGGCGAAAGGAGTTCTTTCCAACCGCATCGAACACCACGTCGTACCTCTCGCCGTTCTTGGTGAAATCTTCGGCGGTGTAGTCGATGACGGCGTCGGCGCCGAGCGACTTGACGAGCTCTAGGTTCTTGGTGTTACAGACAGCGGTGATTTGCGCGCCCGATTGTCGGGCCAATTGCACTGCGGCAGTTCCGATTGCACCCGACGCGCCGTAGATAAGGATGCTGCGCCCCTCGGCGAGGTGCGCTGCCTTCAGGCACGCTCCTGCGATCGCGACGCCGTCAGGCACTGCCGCCGCTTCCGAGAACGACATGTTGTGAGGTTTGTGCGCGAGCGCACGGCTCTCGCGCATGCACACATACTCCGCATGTGCGCCAAAGCCGCACACGCCGAACACGGCGTCGCCTACCGCGAACTTGCTGACCGATGAACCGACGGCGGCGACCTCGCCCGCGAACTCACTGCCGAGGATCTTGCGCCGCGGGCGGCGGACGCCGGTGAAGAAGCGGGAGAAGAACGGCACACCGCCACGCCACCCGCAATCGGATCGGTTGACCGTCGTGGCGTGGATCTTGATCAGCACTTCGTCGTCCTTGGGTGCCGGACGATCGACATCTTCAAGTCGTAGGACCGTCGGTGGTCCGTACTTGTCGTGAACAACTGCTCTCACTGTCGCTACTTCCTCTCTAGTGACTTCGTCCGATGAATGGGTCCGCCTTGCTTCCACGCCTTCCCGGCGCGGTAGAGCTCGGCGGGACGACCGCCGGAAGGACCGGGCTGCGTTCGACGCCCGGTCGGAATCACCCATCCGTCCTCGGCGATGATGCTGCGGCGAAAGTTGGCGGCATCGAGTTCCACACCCCACGTCGCCTCGTAAACCGAGCGCAACTCGGCCAGCGTGAAGGTCGGTCCCACAAACGCCGTGGCGATGCCGGTGACTTCAAGTTCGACGCGCACTCGGTCGACCGCATCACGAACGATCTTCAGATGGTCGAACGCCAAGGCGAGCTTGCCGCGTAAGACATCGCTCACCGGCACCAGCACCGCATCGGCCGCATCGGTGCCGGCAACGATGTTGCCGACTTCGCGCAGAACCGCCAGGTAGGCCACGGTGACGACATTCATGCGTGGATCTCGCTCGGGGTCGCCGTAGGCGCCGAACTGGGTGAGCAGCGTCGGCACGTCGACACCCGTCTCTTCCGCCAGTTCTCGCCGCGCCGCTTCATGAAGGGTTTCGTTCGGACGTTTGAAGCCGCCGGGGATCGCCCACATTCCCTTGAACGGGGCCTCGCCGCGACGCACGAGCAACATCTGCAGCGCCCCGTCGGTCATGGTGAGAATGACAACATCGACGGTGACAGCGAACGCGGGGAACTGCGACGGGTCGTAGTCAGATTTGGTCACCACGACTCTTACTATACCACGGTTCTGGTCTAAATGACACCAACTTCTGTCTCAAGTCGAATCACAAGGGGGAAAAGCACGTTGTTCTCCTTGTGGATGTGCAGGTGAGTGTCGGCTTCGAGTTGCTCCAGCGCGACGAAGGTCGCCACATACGAGGCACAGCCGTCGGCCGGCGGCACATACCCGCTCGTCAGCTGGCGCAGCCTCGCAAGCAGCGCTCCGACGGCGTCGTGCTCGCTGAGCATGACCGAGATCGGATTGCGCAGCGACCCGCAATGGAACTCGGGCAAGCCGCTTGAGTTCACCAGTTCTCGAATCATCGGGAACAACACACGCTCTTCTTTCAACATGTGCGGCTCGAGGTCGGCGCGCGTTTGCGCAAAGCACGCCGCGATGTCAGCGAGTTCCGGATGCCTTTCGCCGTGGACGCCCACGATCTTGTCGACCAGCGTTGTCACCCGCGGGAGCTCATCCCACAGGTACCGATGATGGGTGGCTTCAAGGTGGTCGACGAGGGCGTCTGCAGCCATCGTCGCCCACTCCCCCGCGGCTGACGATGCTTCCGTCGCTGCGAGTTCGGCGACGGTTGCAACAGGATCGAGGCCGATCTGCTCGCACGCTTCACCCAACGTGCGCTGACCACCGCAGCAGTAGTCGAGTCCACGCTGTTCGAACTCGCGAGCCAACTGCGGAAACTCGTCCACAGCCGCTGCCAATGTCGTAGATACATCAATCTTCAGCATTTGGTTCTCCTTCTCGAGGACTCATACACATCCGTTCACCACATCACGCCCAGGGCGGTAACGGCGACAAGTGCGAGACCCATACCCATTTGCCGCAGCCCAACAACCTTCGCTGGCACCGGTGCCCTGCGCACCCACCCGAGTTGGATCAAGGCCAGCACGACGACACCCACGAGCCCGAGCAGCAGTCGGCGATCGGCGACGACCGCCAAGACCGCGACCACGACGCCGACCAGTTGTGCCAGATCGCTCTGCCATACCGGTCCGTGACCGCGACGAAGCCGCATGATCTGAACTCGCACGAACGGGATCGCGCCAAGCGCGCGAGCGGCCAAGATCATCCATAGGCCGGCGGCGAGGCGCTCGCTTTGCCCTGCCGCGAGGGCGATCGACGCCACCACCGCCGTGATTCCGAGCGCACCGCACAATTCGGGCAGCAAGCGGCGGCCACGGCTTCTGATGTCGAACGACAACTCGATCGCGACAAGGGGGCCGGCAATCAGTGCTGGCACGAGCCACGACCAGCCCGCACGAATGGCTGCGACTGCGACTGCGGCGGCGAGTAGCGCGAGTTCGGCGAACGCAATCCGCAGCGCGAGACGGGAACGGTCGAGCCATCGTCGGCGGCGGACGTCGATCGCTACCAACTTCAGCGGCGTACGGACCAAGAACGCGAGGAACGCCGCCAACCCCAACGCAACCCCAGCGCTAGACCACGCAACGGCTAACCCGAGTAGCACTGGCTCCAACGTCAACCCCCAGCCACCGTGTTCGCTCGGCAGCGCTGCCGCGCGCCATCCTTTGCGCTCGTCGGCTGCACTGCTCGGCGCGGTCACCGAACTCACTCGACCAACCCGCCGACGCTCGACATCGGCAAGGCCTGCAGCACGCTTACCAACTCGCTTCGTGCCTGCGTCCACGCCACATGCAGCACACAAACGTCACCACTCGCACATGGTCGATCAGCTACGACGCAACGCCCCAAGTCTGTCGCTCCCTCAACTGCCTCGATCACTTGCAGGACACTGAGATCGGTCAACGACACCAGGCAGCGATAGCCGCCCGTCGGGCCAGGGTCGGATCGCACCCAGCCGGCACGAACAAGCGGACCCAGCACCTGCGGAACGAACAGGGCAGTCGTTCCCAACTGCTCCGCCAGCGCCGCGGACTTCACGTTCTCGGACGACTCAGCCAGCAACGCCAGCGCCCGTACGGCCAACTCGGCCCGGCGGGTGATCTCTAGTCTCACACTACGAGACTATAGAACTCGCCGACCGGAACCTCATGTGGCCCGGGCCAGCGGCCTCGCCGCAAGGCGGCGCGACGCGGAGCGCGTGGCTAGGAAGCAGCCGGTCATCACGAGCACGAATCCGACGAACGTTGCCAGCGTCACAGCTTCGTCCAGCAGCACGGCACCGAGCGCGACTGCGACCACCGGATTCGCGAATGTGATCAGCGGCGCCCGCGCTGGCCCGACCTCGTCCAGCAACTTGAAGAAGACCACGAACGCAAGCCCGGTGCAAACGAGTGCCAGCACGATCACCGCGAGTACCGACTTCGGTGATGGGTCGTTGGCGGCGAGCGACGCGCCGGCGATCGGCGCGTACAGGACCGCGACAACACCCAACGAGAGCGCGATGACGCCGAACGACGGAACATCGGCCAGCTTGCGCTCGATGATGAACGGCGCAGTGCCGTAACAGACGCAGACGATCAGCACCATCACGATGCTCCAAACCGGTGGTGCCGAATCGCCGCGTAGATCGTTGCCAACGAGGAACGCCACGCCGGCGAAGCCGACGAAGATACCGACGACGCGAACCGGCCGAAGCGCAGACCGATCGCCGAGCGAGAACGCAGCGATGGCACCAACGATCGGCACGGTCGCAATGATCAACCCGGCGAGACCCGATGCCAAGTGCTGCTCAGCAATCGCGAGCAAGATCCACGGGATCGCCATCTCGAGGATTGCGAACGCCAGCACCGGCCGCCAGCGACGCAGGGCGGGCCTGATGGCGTCGCTGCGCTGCGCGAGTACGAGCAGCACCGCGGCAGCGATCGACGTGCGACCGAACACCACCATCGCCGGCTCGAGTTCCCGAACCGCCACGCGAATCAGAAGGTACGGGATACCCCAGATGAACGACATCGCGACGAAGAGGACCCACCCGCGCTTTGTCACCGCTTGATGCTCGCAGCCCCTCCCGAGTCGAGACAATCGCAATACGAGATAACAACGATCAGCGCGTGACGAGCTGCTGAGTCGACAGCGGGAAGCGCTGGTGCCCGAGGTGGGACTCGAACCCACACCCTCTTGCGAGGAGGGGGGTTTAAGCCCCCCGTGTCTGCCAATTCCACCACCCGGGCCGCGGGGACTGCACGCTAGTGGCGACAGGCGGATTAGGTGACGCCTTCCGCAGTTGCTGGATCGAGCTTGGCTTCCGCGAACGCATGATCCCCGATAAACCTCTATGAGTCCTGTTGGCGGGCGGCGTCGAGCGCCTCTCTGGTCGGATCTTTGAACCCGAGGCCGATCATGTTGAGATTGCGGTTGTTCCGATCTACCGCTTCGCAGACGGCGGCAACATCGAGGCTTGAGTACGTGAGGCCGCACTCGGAGCATACGTACTGGTCATTGTCAGCCACAGCAGCGTGTCTAACAGACAGGCGAGCGGCCACCAACTCATCGCGATGCCCTCGCTTACCTTCCTAGGGGATCCGCAGCCAGCGTCGTTGTTCCGAGGAGCTGCTCCTGAATCTCATCGCCACTGCTGGACGACGAGATGGCACGTGCGTGATCGACGCGTCAGACTGGAGCATGAGCATCGAGCCCACTTCGTCCTCACACGGCGAGCTGGTTCGTTCGGCTGCAAGGGACCGACCTGCGCTCAACGATCCGCTCCTAACCGATGTCGCTAGGGAGGGTGTTAAGGCAATCGCTGACAAGCTCCCGGGAGTCGGCTTCGCTCTACGCGTCAAGGAGACCCGGGAGAATGAACGACGGCTCCGGATGCTCGAGTTGGCCGTGAAGAGACTCGGAGGTGACGCGGCCGACTTCGATAGTCGGCTGCGCACCGACGAAGATCTCGCAGACCTGTTCGGTCGGGTCTGGGACGTGGTCTCCGAGGCAAGATCCGACGACAAGATTCGCGTTCTGGCGAACGTGGTAGCAGCTGCGATGAAAGGCGATCGCCTCACAGTGTCGTCGGGGCACGTAGTACTCGACGTGCTAGCGCGGCTTCAACCGTTGCACCTCCAAGTGCTAGTCGATATCAATCGAGAGGCAGAGGCGGCCCCACCATCAGGGGCTGACGGTAAGCCAGAACTAGCTGGCGCGCGACGCGGGCCGCTGGAGACTCGCACTGGAATCGATCCGGATGTTCTGAGCATCATGATCGCTGACCTCGCCGCGACACAGTTGATCGTCAACAGCTTTCACAACACGTATGGCGGTCTTCAGGGCAAGGAGGCCTGGGTCGTGACGAAACTCGGTCGACAGGTGCTGGAACTCCTCGCTGATGTGGCGGAGCGACCGGAGACGACTTAAGCCCATAGGCGGACAGCTCGGGAAGTTGCCGCTTGGCGTAGCCGAATCCGTTTGGAGGCGCGCTCAGCTGAATCCGAAGAAGCGGTCGAAGAACTTGCTGAGCTTGTCGAGCACGCTTTGCTTCTTCGCCGAGTGGCCGCCGCCGATCGCAAACTTCGACACTGGAGGCAAGATGCGGGTGATGGCAATTCCGCTCGACTGGATTGCGCCGTCTCTGAACGCGTTCTCGATGTACTTCAAGGTCTGGTCGCGGTTGAGGCCTTCGTCGATGATGATCTGTTCGAGTTCCTCCGTGCGCCGAGCAGCAACGAATGCCTGCCACTCGCTATCAACGTTGGACGTGATCGACAGCGAATCGACGAAGGCTTCGATGAGATCCTTCTTGTTGCGCAGTGATGGGCTGGAGTCGACCGCCCGCTCGATCGCGGCGCGAATCTCCTTATCGCTCCCGTCGCCCTTGGCCTCTCGATACTGCTCGACCAGCAGCAGGATGTAGTCGACGTTGATCTCGACCTGTTTGATCAGCTCGATCTCGAAGACGATGTCGTCAAGGATCGACTCCTTGTCGGCATCACGCTGCCCACGGAACTCGGCGTAGAGGTTGAGATAGACGCTCTGGTAGTCCTGTATCGAGCGCGCCGACAGAACTTCGTTGCCGACGAACTCATCGAACGATTGAAGAATGTTGCGTAGCCGCAAGATCGCACCAAACAGCGCGATGAAGGTCTTCTGTGCAGTCTCGCCAACGATCTGTTGGCCAAGGGGGAATTCGGCGAGCAACTCGGTGACCTTCTCGGCGTACTCGTCGTAATACTCGCCGTAGGGCTTGAGCAGCACCACGCCCTGGGCATCCCTATTGCCAAACAGCGCGATCGCGTCGTTCGTTTCCTCCTCCAGGTTTCGGAAGCTGACGATGTTCCCGAATGTCTTCACCGAGTTGAGGATGCGGTTAGTGCGTGAGAACGCTTGCAGCAGTCCATGCGCCCGCAGGTTCTTGTCGACCCACAGCGTGTTCAACGTGGTCGCATCGAACCCGGTGAGGAACATGTTGACGACGATGACGAGGTCGATCTCGCGACGCTTCAATCGCAGCGACAAGTCCTTGTAGTAGTTCTGGAACTTGTCCGACGAGGTGTCAAAGCTGGTCGCGAACATTTCGTTGTAGTCCTGGATCGCGTCCTCAAGGAAGCTGCGGGCATCGAGACCAAGTGCATCGGTGTCGAAATCCTCGTCGTCCAACAGCCCGTCGTCTAGCTCGTCATTCGCCGCGTAGCTGAAGATCACGCCGATCTTCAACCGTTGACTAACAGTCACATCCTCCTGCTGGACGAAGAACTGGTGGTAGTAGCGACGCGCCGCATCAATGGAGGCGGTCGCGAACAGGGCGTTGAAACCGCGCATGCGCTTACCGGCGACGCTGTAGTGCTCGGCGCGCTTTGTCTTCTGATCGAAGTGCTCGAGGATGTACGCAACGATTTGGCGCACTCGTTCGGTTGCGAGCAGCGCCTTCTCAGTGTCGATAGCGCTGACCTTCTTGTCCGCTACCGACTCGGGCATCTTCACCGTGTTGATGTAGTCGATTCGGAAGGGCAGCACATTCTTGTCGGTGATTGCATCGACGATGGTGTACGTGTGCAGCTTGTCGCCAAACGCCTGCTCGGTGGTCCGAAGTTGTGGGTTACCGCCGCTAGCGGAGTTAGTGGAGAAGATTGGCGTGCCGGTGAAACCGAACAGGTGATACTTCTTGAACGCCTTGGTAATTGCTGTGTGCATGTCGCCGAACTGCGATCGATGGCACTCATCGAAGATGATGACGACTTGCCCGGCGAAGATCTGGTGGCCCTTGTTGGCAGCAATGAAGGTACTTAGTTTCTGAATCGTCGTAATGATGATCTTGGCGCCGGAACTCTCCAATTGCTGTTTGAGGATGCGAGTCGATGTGTTCGAGTTCGCGGCACCCTTCTCGAAACGGTCGTACTCGGACATCGTCTGGTAGTCAAGATCCTTGCGATCGACCACGAACAGCACCTTGTCGATGCTCGGCAGCTTGCTGGCGAGTTGCGCAGCTTTGAAGCTGGTGAGTGTCTTGCCAGAGCCGGTCGTGTGCCACACATAGCCGCCAGCTGCTGTCGTGCCCCACTTCTTGTAGGTGGACGACACGTCGATGCGACGAAGGATCTGCTCGGTGGCAACGATCTGATACGGACGCATCACCAGCAGCATTCGATCAGCGGTAAGCACGCAGTACTTGGTGAGGATGTTGAGCAGCGCGTGCTTGGCGAAGAAGGTCTTCGCGAACCCGGTGAGGTCCTGAATTGGTTTGTTGGTGGCATCGGCCCACCAACTAGTGAAGTCGAAGCTGTTCGATGTCTTGCGTGCTGGTTTACCGCGCTTCTGTTCGATCACATGCTGGTCGCGGGTGGTGTTGCTGTAGTACTTGGTCAGCGTGCCGTTGCTGATCACGAAGAGCTGCACGTATTCGAAGAGCCCCGAGCCCGACCAGAAGCTGTCACGCTGGTACCGGTTGATCTGGTTGAACGCTTCGCGAATGTCGACTCCGCGCCGCTTGATCTCTATGTGCACCATCGGCAAGCCGTTGACCAGGACCGTGACGTCGTAACGGTTGGCGAAGGCGCCAACCGTCTCGTATTGGTTGATGACTTGCAGGCGATTGTTGTGAATGTTCGCCTTGTCGATCAAGGCAACATTTTTCATCGACCCGTCGTCACGTTTGAGTAGCTGAATGTGGTCCTCTTGGATACGCGAGGTCTTCTCGGCGATGCCGTCCTTGTCGCCGGAGATGCGTTCGGTGAAGAAGCGCTCCCACTCCGCGTCGGAGAAGGTGATGCCGTTGAGGCCTTCGAGTTGCGCACGCAGGTTTTCGACGAGCTGTGCTTCGCTGGCGAGCGGCAGGTACTCGTAAGCCTGTCCTTGGAGCAGCGCAATGAACGCCCGCTCAAGGTCGGCCTCCGACTGGTAGCTAGCGTCGTTAGCCGCATCAGCAACAAACTCAGCGACGACGGTGCTTTCCGAACTGAACGCGATCGGCTCGAACCGGGTGGCCGGGGCCTCCTTCACGCAGCTTCCTCGAAAGTGAGCAGCCGATCGCGGTAGTACTCGTACTGGTTCCGACGCGCAGCAAGCTCCGCCGGCAGTCCGATCGACAGGTCGTTCACCAGCGCATCGAAGTGATCGAGAATCGCAACGATGCGCTCCAGTTCGCTGAGCGGTACGAGGGGTATCGGAATTCGATTGAGGTTGGCCTGGCTCAGTTTCGGCTGAGCACCGCCGGCAATGTACGGCGAGAGGTCGATCGAGTTGAGGTAGATCTCCACAAAGCGGCGTTCTACATATGTCTTGAACTCAAGAATGTGCGCGTGGTTATTCACCCACGTCCGCCCGGAGATTGAGAAGGCGATTGGAGTCGACCGCGCCAACAGATTGGCCCCGTCCTCCGAAACAAGAAGGTAATCCCCATCAAAGATGAAATCGCTAACATAGTCGACGATGCCCGATGCGCCGTAATAGGGAAACTCTCCAGATTCACGCGCCGATTTCGTCACCGGACGCCTCCGCGAGTCGAGATTGATCGCGACATCGTTCAAGTTCGCCCAGCTGTCTTCCGCGAACGTGAGCAACGAGTCTCGGTAGTGCGCGTACTGTCGCCGACGCGCTTCCAGCTCCGCTTCCAGCTCCGCTTCCAGCTCCGCTTCCAGCGACTGGAACAAGTCTAGAACACGCACGATCTCGGCCTGAACTTGCACCGGCGGGATAGGCACGGGGTACAGGAGTATCGCCTCCTTACTCCCGCGCGGCATCTTGGCCCCCTTTGCGTGTTGGGTGTCGTACGCGAAGAACAGGTCGGAAGAGAGCACATAGAAGAGGAACTCCGGAAGCAGGGTGCCAGTGGCTTGTGGGGCGATGCGAATCGCGAGTACGTCGCCACTACACCCGCCTTCGTTGGTCGCCAACCAGATCTTCTTCAGATACGGACGAATGTTGCCCAGAAGAACGTCGCCACTCTTGTACGCCGTCAAGACATTGCTGTTGGGAGCAAACTTGGCGACCGTCTTGCCCGCCTTACCCGGCAGCAAATTATCAACACCAACGAACGTCTCATCGTTGAGCAAACCCGCCGAAACTCTCGCACCTGAGTAGTTAGCGACCGCGCCAAGCTCGCGGTACTCAACGCCGTCCGGGCAGAGCCTTTGGATCAGATCGCCAACTTTGCTCACTGCGCGGCTCCTTCCAGATCGGTGACGATGGCATCGATCGCGAGTCGGAGTTCCTGCTGACGAGCGACGATTCGTGCGATCTCTGCGTTCAGTGCGCCAATGTCAGTCGCGACGCTGGTGTCTTCCTGTTCGACGTACGACGAGACCGACAGGTTGTAACCGTTCTCGGCGATCTCGGCGTTGTCGACCAGCCGCGCAAAGTGATCGTCGTCGGTCCGGGCGATGAATGCACTGAGCACCGCCTGCTGATTCTCAGGCGTGAGCTTGTTCTTGTTGCCACCGCGCACGAACTGCGTAGATGCGTTGATGAACAGCGTCTTGTTGTCAGCCTTGGATTTCTTGAGCACGATGACGCATGTTGCGATCGTCGTGCCGAAGAACAAGTCGGGTGGAAGCTGGATCACGGCGTCGACGTAGTTGTTGTCGATCAGGTATTTACGAATCTTCTGCTCGGCGCCGCTGCGGTAGAGCACACCCGGGAACTCGACGATCGCCGCCGTGCCGTTGACGGCGAGCCAGCTAAGGATGTGCATTGTGAACGCAAGGTCGGCCTTGCTCTTCGGCGCAAGGACGCCTGCCGGCGCGTACCGAGGATCGTTGATAAGCAACGCGTTAGCATCACCCTCCCACCTGAGTGAGTAAGGCGGATTGGAGACAATTGCCTCGAATGGTTCGTCGTCCCAATGCGCTGGGTCGGTGAGCGTGTCGCCGTGGGCGATGTCGAACTTCTCGAAGTTGACATCGTGCAAGAACATGTTGATGCGGCACAGGTTGTACGTCGTCAGGTTGATTTCCTGACCAAAGAAACCTTGCCTCACGTTGTCGCGCCCGAGCACCTTCGCGAACATGAGCAGCAGCGAACCCGACCCACACGCTGGGTCGTACACCTTGTTGACCTCGGTCTTGCCGACCACGGTGATGCGAGCCAGCAACTCAGACACTTCCTGGGGAGTGAAGAACTCACCACCCGACTTGCCGGCGCTCGACGCGTACATCGTCATCAGGTACTCGTATGCGTCGCCGAACGCATCGATCGTGTTGTCGGCGAACTCACCGAGCGCGAGATCGCCGATCGCGTCGAGCAGCTTCACCAACTTTTCGTTTCGCTTTGCAACCGACTGGCCGAGCTTGGCGCTATTCACATCGAGATCGTCGAACAGCCCCTTGATGTCCTGCTCGCTGTCGGCTCCCACCGCCGAGCCTTCGATGTTGCTGAACGCTTTCTGGAGTGTCTCGTTCAGGTTCTCGTCGTGCTTCGCCCGCTTGCGCACATTCACGAACAGCTCGCTCGGAAGAATGTAGAAACCCTTCTCGACCACAGTTTCCCGGCGGCCGAACTCGGCGGCCGCGTCGTCGAGAGCCGCATAGTCGAAGTCGGCGTTACCAGCCTTTCGCTCATGCTCGCTGAGGTACGACGACAGATTCTCGGAGATGAATCGGTAGAAGAGCATGCCGAGCACGTACGACTTGAAGTCCCACCCGTCGACGCTGCCGCGCAGATCGTTGGCGATACGCCAGATCGCCTTGTGCAGTTCGGCACGTTGCGCTTCCTTATTCATTCCCCCAGCTTCCTGTCGTGGCCCTGGTGCCGCCTCCCGACGGTAACCCATGAACCGCTTCCTCGGGTCCACGTCCTGAAACGAGCGTCATTCAAGTTGCGGTAATGCTTTCAATTTCTGAAAGACTGAAGAAGTGACCCCCAGGGACCGTCTCGATCCGCTCCGCAGGGCCACCCAACGTCTGCATGACGCCGAACTCGAACGCAATCGGACGCTTCGCGCGCTGCGATTCCAAAGAGTCACACTGACGAAGCTCTCCGAGGCGGCGGAGGTGTCGCTCGGCAAAGTGCATGGGCTCACGCGACCATCAACAATCGCATCCGTCGGCTATGAGGGCCGCTCCGCCGGCGACCTAGTCGAAGCTCTCGTCGAGGCGGGGGTTGCAACGCTCGTTGACGTCCGCGAGAACGCGATCAGCCGCAAGCCCGGCCTGTCGAAGCGAGCCCTAGCCGAGCTTTGTAGCGCCGCCGGAATCGAGTATCTGCACGAACCCACCCTTGGGAACCCTCGAGAGAACCGTGACGACTTCCGAGCCGGCGTTGCGGCGGGTCGAGCGACCTACGAGAAGCACCTGAGAGCAACCGGAAATGACGCCCTTCGGAGAGTGGCATCGATGCTCAAGGATCGAACAGTCGCCCTTCTTTGCTTTGAGGCGGATCATTCGACGTGTCATCGGTCGATCGTTGCCGACCACCTTCGCCGCCTAGATCCACTGGCGAAGGTTCTACCGGTGTGACATCGCGCGCAACGCCGAGGACAAGAAAGCCTTGCGGTGCCTGCTGTTGGTTACCAACGTAGAACGCAGGTTGGCGGTCCGCACCGACCAGAGACATCCACTTCGACTTGATACGGTCGAGGAAGTCGTCGGGATACTCGTTCCGCCAGCGACGCCACGCTTCCGAGATTTCCCAGTCGACGATTGTCTGATGGTGACCACCACACGTCGGTGACAGGCAGTGATATCGGAACCTAAACACGAATGGACAGAACTCCAGCGTCGGGGCGTCCTGAGCAAGCAGACTGCCCTGAGCGGCCTGTCTCATCTTCTTGATCTGCGCTGGGTCGGTGCTTTGGTCGTTCCAGGTGAAGTCATCGATCGATCTCGGCGCGACGAGCCCAATAGACGGACGGCCCCAACCCTTCGCCGCTAACAGCTCGCACATCGTGTACTGCGGCAGACCGTTCAACACCTCAGCGCGCTGCGCCGGCGATGACTTCTCTCGGACGACCGACACCGTGTCGAGCATCGGCCGATGAGATTCACGGCGCTGATCACGCTCGTGCTTCTTCACGTCGACTTCGATGACTTGATACTTGGGGTGTCCCGCCTGCCAGAACCACGGCCACTGAACGGGAAACAGGCGAATCCACTGGGGCGCTTCGAGATCGAGTCTGACTCCGGCAACGCATACGGTTTCGCCGTGTGCGCGGCCAATCTCGGGGGAAGCCTTGACCGTTATCATCACTGTCGCGCGTTGCGTTCCGAGAGGTGGGCTCATGGATCCGTCCTCCTACGCGACGGCGACCGTGGAGGAGGGTTCGCCGCCCACCGCCTGCCATAACTCGCTGCGCAGCCGATCGGCGTGTGGGGGTGCCAGCGAGTTGACCACGACGACACCTTCGATCATGTCGGCGAGCACTGCCAGCCACGGACGAGCTTTCAGCTGGACAGCCACGACCGCACCACCGCGATACCGACGCAGCGAGCGTTGCACGCCGACGATGCGTGGGGGGCAGCGATAGCTGGGCGCGACCAACCCGCGCCGACGCGCCTCGCGCCCGATGATGCGTGCGGCATTCGCGAAGTCGAGTGCTGATTGATTCGCGGTCATGTCGGAATCATGTCAAAGGGGTGTGATGGGGTTCAGTCGTCGATAGCGGCCTGCAGCACGGGGTCGACTCCGGCGAAGTAGTCGGCACTCGACAGTTCGACTGCGATGTCAGGTGCAATCCATGGCCGAGTGTCGCCCGGGCTGAACAGGTCGTAGAAGCCGGACGACACATTCACAGTCAGTCCAGAACTCAGCAAGTTGACTGGACGCACATCTGCGAACAGGTTCGGGCTGCCGCCGGTGGGCTCGCCGACGAAGACGATCGCTTCTGACTTCGCTTCCAACTCGGTGACGAAGAGGGTTGCGGCGCTGAACGTGTGGCGCCCGATGATGACGTAGACGCCATCGGGCGGGTTCATCTGCTGACCGAGCAGCAGGTCTTTCAACGGCGCGTACGAGCGATAGTCGCCGCCATTGTTGTGGCGTACGTCGACAACCACGCGGCGCACGTCACCGAGCGCCAGTCGTTCTCGAACCTCGGTGACGAGATCGCGCAACACCAAGTCGCCGTCGCCGCGGACGACCTGATTGAACTGGAAGTACAGAACGTCGCCGATCATCGTCCACCAATACCTGTCGTTGCGTCGCGACTGCGACAGCGGCTCATCGGCTTGCGGTAGTCCCACCGGCAGCCCATCGAACTCCTCGATGTAGTCGTCCCATGATGACATTCCAGGATTCAGAATCGCGTGGGTGCCGTCGGCGCGCTGTACGTCGAACTGTGGTTCCGCTGGATCGGCGACGATTCCGGTCCCCTCCAGAATCTCGGCGATCATCAAGTACATCGGCACGACAATCTCAATGGTCTTGTCGTTGTCGTGAGCAATCAGCGGCGTGACAAGCGCGACTGCCTCGGCCACGGGAACACCGTTGATCGCCACCAGCTCGCCGCCGATCGCTGTCGGGTCGGGGCCGTCGAGCAGAAAGTACCCATCGGTGAAGTGGTAGAGGCGCACTCCGTAGAAGTGGTAACCGGCCTCGGAGGGATAAATCCCCGAGTGCCCGTCGAGCAGTGCGGCCAGTTCGAAGAAGACCATTTCGGCCTGGCGACGATTGAGCGTCGGCAGCAGCGTGCGCGCTGCCGCGATCCGAGTGTTCCACTCTTCTTCGCTCACCCGCCAGAACGGGTTCGGATGAATCCGTCGTACACCCGCGTCGAGTGTCTCGAGATCGGCGAGCCAATCGATCGCCGGCTCCACGGACACGCTCGTAGCCGTGACGGTCGTAGCCGTGACAGTCGTGGGGGTCGAGCCACCAGATTCGTCACCACCACAGCCAACGAGAGCAAGCACGAACAGAGATGTAGCGAGTCGTTTGAGCACGCTCTGAAAGTAACACGGTTTCGTGGTACTTTGCTACTGGCTCGTAGTACTACCCGGCGGCCTCAGTCGTATCTGCCTCGAACTCGTCGAGTGCCTGCTCCGCAGCATTCATCAGCACGACCAGGGCGTCGCTGACGTCCGTGCGTCGCGATCCAAGAATCGCTATCAATCGATCGTCGACGGGCATGAAGTGGGCTCTCGCGCCGGCGTGAGCCTGACGACCGGCATCGGTGAGTTCGATGAGATACGAGCGCTGGTCGCGCGGGTTACGCACCTTGCGGATGTGGCGGCGCTTCAGCATGGCCCGCACGTGATCCAACGCAGTCGTCAACGGCAGCCCCATCGTGCGCGCAAACTCGGTGGGAGTGATCTGATCAACCTCGAAGATCGCGCTGTAGGCCGCGTACTCCACCGAGGTCAGCGGGCTGTCGCGCATGGCCCTGCCGAGCAACGCCTGAGCTCGCCGGTTGGCGGTGAACAGGTAGAACAGCGGCGACAGTGCCGAGTTCTCAGATCGAGCGTTGCGCGGCCGGCCCACGAACTCACGGTAGCCGTTGCGATAAATCAGTGGCGTGCGAGTCGCGAGTTCTTGACTGCCTTGTCTCGCGACGTCGCCGCCCATGCAACCGCACCGATCGCAGTGGTCGCGGCGGCAATCGCGAGCATCGAGGAGTCGTCGCCGGTGCGCGGTAGAACCGGCGGCGGCGATGGCGCTTGGACGGGAGGCGCAGGCGCGGCACACGCGGTTGCTTGGTACAAGGCACTGCGAAGTGCCGGTGGCAGATCTGGGCAGCGGCCGTCGATGCCGCCCTTGCGCGCGCCGTAGAACGGCATCAGCATGTTGAGGTCGACACAGAGGTTCACCGCGGCCGGCTGCGCCAGACACCCAGTATGGAGACGCCCAGCGATCGCGTCAGCAGCAGTGAAGAACAGTCGATGCGGCGCAGCGTTGTGGCACGCCGCGGCGCGACACCGTGACTTGGTGGCACCCGTCGTCGTGACCAGCGGAGTCCCCCAGTCGGAGTCGAGCATCCACAGCACGTGAGTCGCAGTCGCAGCATCAACCGGTGATGCCATCCCGACAACGAGTGTTCCACCAGCCGCGGCAATGAAATTGCGTCGCGTGAAAACATCCTGGATAGCCACCGCTCGCACCTTCTACTCTCTCGATCTTGTCGCCCGCTGCGGTCGAGGAGACTCTCGCTGCTCATCGCTGCGACGCCGCTTCGGCGACCTGTAGCTCGAGATGATGTCCGAACCCCGAAGGGTCTGCGGATGCGTTCTTGGGTTGTTCCAATGCCATCCACCCCGTGGGTTTCCCCACGCGGCTTGCAACACCATTCCAACCCATCCCGCATCCGCCGCCCCGAAGGGCCTTCTGACACCATCTCATTGAGCTACGTCCGCCGTTGCTGCGTCCGTACTCGAGGAGCGAGAGCCATCTGAACCGCAGCGGGCTCTCGCCCTACTAATCGGTAGAACTCAATCAGTACTTGATGGCAACTTGCGGCAACGTCGTAGTGTCGCCTCAGTGCAAGCGCCGAAGCCTTCCACCCTCACCCCTGCGCAAGAGCGAACGTTGGCGTTGCTGCGTCGCACCGACGAGCCGCTGATCTTCGACGAAACGTTCGTGAACGAGTTACGAGAGGAGGCGCTGGCAGCCCTCGCTCAGTTCCACGAACGCCTCGGCGATACCACCCTGTTCATCAGCAAAGGCCGTCTCAGCAACGTCCATAGCTGCGAGGGAAAATTCCTCGCACCAGACGTGTTCCAGTGGACAGCAGCGATCGCCAAGGGGCAAGTCGCCCACAAGGCAATCCAGCAAATGATCAATTGGCGCGGCGAACCAACCCCGCGCGATCTGGTCGACGACGCGCTCGCCCGACTGGCCGACGACGATCGCGACCTTGGCCGCTGGGTGGCCGCCCTCTCGCCGGGCGATGAGGCCGACCTACGCGGGCGCGCGATCGAGCATGTGAACAAGTTCATCGAGTCGTTCCCGCCGCTCGATCCGCGCAGCAACCCGGCAACCGAATCGGCAACACGCTGGCCGGTCGAGGGACCCATCGTCTTCAACTCCCGCGTCGATCTGGTGATGGGCAAACCGGAGGGGCGCGTCAGCCGCAAGGTGATCATCGATCTCAAGACCGGCTGGGTGAGCCCACTACATCGAGAGGATCTGCGCTTCTACGCACTCATCGAAACGCTCGCGCGCGATGTCCCGCCCAGAAAGCTGGCCACCTTCTATCTCGACTCTGCGCACCCGATGGTGGAAGACGTCACCGAAGGACTGCTGCGCTCGGCGCTGCGCCGCACTTTGGACGGCGTGCACGCAATCATCGAACTGCAGATCGAGGGTCGCGAGCCGGTGTTGCGACCCGGAACACACTGCCGCTGGTGCCCGTTACGCGACACATGTTCACAATCAGAGGCGGACAAAAGTCACGACGACAGCCCTGGGGGCGACGGCTGACGAAAGAGGGCGGCTGCTAAGATTCAGGACTGATGAGGTCCGAAGACTTGCGCGGGTTGATAGCAGTGGCAGTTGTTGCCACAGTTGTCATTGGTGCCGTGTCATTGGGCGGTGGCGACGACAACAACTCCACCGTTGCCGCGGCTGAAACCACCCTTCCGGGTTCGGTTGTCGAAACCACCATCGGCGTGGTGACCTCAGATTCTGTCGTAACCACCGACGCGACTTCAGCCACTACCGCAGTCGGCGACGACGTGACCGTCGGCGGCGAGGATGAAGACGGCTGCATCATGGTCGAACGGTCGGTCACCATCGGCAGCAGCGGTCCGACCGTTGAGTGTCTGCAAGCCGCAATGCTCGAAGACGGCATCTACACCGGCGCCGTGACCGGCGTCTACGACCAGGCAACTTCCGACGCCGTGCGCGCCCTGCAGGTTCGCGAAGACCTGTTCGTCGATGGTCTGGCCGGGCGCGAAACGGGCTTGTTCCTGGGCATTTGGCCCGACGAGGAATCGTTGGTCGTGCACACGCCAGCGCCCGCACCCGGCGCAGTCGACCTGCTCGGTTACCCCATGTCATCGGTATCCAGTGCTGGCGCCGATGCACCGCCGCTGCCACCCAACTCCGGTAGCGGCAAGCGCATGGTGTACTCGCGCGCAGGTCAGCGCATTTGGGCAGTCGACGAGAACGAACAGATTGTGCGCTCGTGGCTGGTCTCGGGCAGCAAGTACAACAACGAGACGCCTGGCACCCACACCGTGTACAGCAAGTCGGAGGAGTCGACTGCCTGGAACGGCAAGGCTTACCTGCCCTACATGGTGCGTTGGCTGCGAACCGATATCGGGCACATCGGAATGCACTCGATTCCACTGCACGTCGAGGACAAGTCGCCGTATCAGACCGAGGCGGAACTCGGTCAGCGGCTCTCCGGTGGCTGCCAGCGGCAGGCCCCGGCTGACGCCGATTTCGTGTGGGCGTGGGCCGATATCGGCACCACGGTCGTGGTCGTTTGACCACCCGCGGTTGGCGGACCGCGTTTGTAACTCTCGGTCTGGCCGCTCTCGCCGGATGCTCAACGTCCGCCAACGCCAACAACTCAACTTCCGTCGGTGGGGTCACGACCAGCGCCCTGATGTCCGATGGCACTCCGACCGACGCGTTCACGACGACCACGACGATTCCGCTGATCGCTCCGTTGCCGACCTCTCCCACAACAACCTCAACGACAACGTCCACTTCGACCAGCACGACCACCACCACGATCGGGCCACCGATCCCGCTCGAGACCAACCTGTCGAGCGATATCGGTCTGATCGCGAGTAGCGCGTCCTGGCAGCAGATCCTGACGGTCGACGAAATCATTCAGCGTTGCCGCAGCATCTGGCCAGGCAGCAACCGCTCGATCGCGATGGCAGTGAGTCATCACGGTCAGTTTCTCGCGGCCTGGACGGTCGGGACTACCAACCACGGAAACCCGATCGATCTCTCGGCCCGGTTTCGTATCGCCAGCATGTCGAAGCTGCTCACCTCTCTCTCCGTGATGAAACTCGTCGAGCAGGGACTGATCCAGCTCGATGTTCCATTCGTCGAGCAGTACACAACCGACGACACCGCGCTCGACTCCCGCTTCGCTCGGATCACGCCGCGACACCTGCTGACGCACTCATCCGGACTGCCGGGACTGCGCGGCTCGTTCTTCCGCAACAGCGTTGACGATTGGCACAAGGCAGTTGAGGTCGCGTTCGACCGCGACATGCTTTCCGAACCTGGAACCGCCTTCTTCTACAGCAACGCCAACTTCGTGATGCTCGGCGCGCTCATCGAGCAGAAGTCGGCACTGCCGTACGAGGAGGCTGTGCACCAGCTTGTACTCGGCCCGCTCGGCATCGTGACCGCCGAACTGGTGAACACCGAGGAACAGCCCGACGGAGACCCCACCTACGTGGTGACGCCGGGGCGGCTGTACATGGAAGCTCTCGGCCCAGCGGGCGGGTGGGTGATGTCGGCAACCGACGCGGCGCGATTGATGGCCGCCTTCGATCCGACAATTGCACCGTTAGTGCTGACCGCCGACAGCCTCGCCACAATGCGCACCTGGAACGGGATCCAATCCGACGGCCCCACCCACTATCAATACGGTGTCGGGGTGATGCTGGTTGCGCCCGGGACATACCTTGGCCACACGGGCACCATCGAGAGCGTGCGCAGTTTCGCGCTGCTGCTGCCCAACGGATACGCGGTGACTGTGCTCACCAGTTCCGAAAAGACGGTCGCCAACGGGACGGCGCTGATCGATTACTTCCGGGCCGAGATCGACGCGTTGGCGTTGTTGCCGTAACAGGCCAGTGCCCCTTGGGTGGCTTCAGTTCAGAACGGTGACAGTGTCGCCGATCGACAACGTGTCCCAGATCAACACGGCGATGTCGGGCACCACCCGGATACAACCCGATGACTCGCCACGCCGGCTGAGGTCGCCGACCGAGTCGAGGGGCTGCATCAGCGAGCCATCCTGCAGGATCGGCACCGCATGGAAGGCGACGCGCGCCCCGGTGTTCTTGCCGTACGAAAACGCAACGAAGTGGTGCAGTGTGCTGAGGTGACCGCCGAACGTCGAGGTCGTCACGCGATCTTTCGCATAGATCTGGTAGACGCCCGGGTCGGGCATCGACCACGCAGTGCTGACGGGAAACTCCGTGGTGATGTAGCCGTTCAAGCACAGCCACGCTTTTTGTTGATCGCGATCGAGTGCAGCAGATGGCCCGATGGCCGCACAGCCAGCATCAGGCGGTGCCGGGATAGTCGGTGCCGGGATAGCAGTCGGCGGGATCGTTGCTGCTACGGCGGTTGTCGGCGCGGCTGCCGCGGCGGGAACAAGCGTTGAATCCGCGACCGAGGAGGCGGCAGCAACTGCGGTGGTCTTTGAGTCGGCTTGCCGATCGAGCAGCGTGACGCCACCGATCAACCCGACCACAGTGATCACCGCGACTGAAAGAACTTTCGATTGGTTCGTCATCATCTTCATGCACCTGCGACGAGCGACTCTACGCCAAGTTGCCAGCTGAAGAAGGTCAGCGCGTCGGCACCCTCCCTGACTTTCATACTGGCTGGCATACCCACTCCGTGGCCGGCGCGACCGGCCTGCGCGAGCAGGATCGGTCGTTCCGCCTGACTGCCACTCGCCCACGTCAGCAGCGCAGTCATCTTGCGTGCGTGACACGGATCAACACGCGTGTCGCCCTCCGCTGTAGTGAACAAGACCGACGGGTACTCGGCGCCGTGGTGAACGTGGTGATACGGCGAGTAGGCGTGCAGCCACGCGAATTCTTCGGCGATGTCGGGGTCGCCGTACTCGTCGGTCCACAGCCGGGCGATCAGGAACTGCGGAAAGCGGACCATGTCGAGCAGTGGCACTCCGCACCACACGGCGCGCGCAAGATTGGGCCGCTGGGTGATCGCAACACCCATCAACAAGCCACCGTTGCTGCGGCCAACCAAGCCCATCAGCTCGCGCGACGTGTAGCCCTGTGCGACCAGCCAATCGGCTGCCGCGTGAAAGTCGTCGAACACGTTTTGCTTCGTGCCGCGTCGACCGGCATGATGCCACGCCTCGCCGTACTCGTAGCCGCCGCGCAAACCGGCGATGCAATACACGCCTCCCGCAGCACACCACGCGGCGAGATTCGGCGACCACGTCGGTGACTCGGCAATCGCGAAGCCGCCATAACCGTTGAGGAGCAACGGCGTCGTCGGCGATGGCGCCATGTCGGCACGGTGCGCCACGAACATCGGGATCGATGTTCCGTCGAGCGATGGGTAGTACACACGAGTCACGGTGAGCGAAGGCAGTAGGTCGGGATCGATGGGGTCGCCCCACGGCTGCAAACCATCCGCTGCAGTGAAGCGCAGCACACTGATCGGGGCGCCGAATGTAGCGACGGCGACGAACGCACGGCCCGCATCGGCATCAAGCGCAGCCACGCTCGCCGCGCCGAGATCGATGACTTCGCCTCCCGGCCAGCGTTCGAGGCGATCGATAGCGACGCTGCTGGCGGTGACCAACACCTGGCCGTCGAGCGTCGCAAACGCGCTGAAGGGTGCGAGCACAGTATCGGCGCGTTCGGGAACGATCGTTTCCCACGCGGTGGGGTCGCTGATCGGGGCGCGCACGACACGACCGTTGGGCGCGTCGCGGTTCGTGATGCCGACGAGTGAGTCGCCGTCGAACTGCAGGCTTGTCTGCGCGTCGATGCCTTCGATCACCGTCGTCCACGTGTTGCTGCTGGTGTCGAGCAGATGAATGTCGATTCGAGTCCATGCGACCAACACGTGCACGAGCAGATAGCGCCCATCGCGACTCGACGTGACGTCTGGCCACGATTCGGGGGTCGGCAGCCGATCGAAGACGACGACGTCGGTCGCTACATCAGTGCCTCCTCGGTGGAACCGAATGTGGCGGTTGTACTCGTCGCCCTCCGGGTACACGGCGTACCAAAAGCCAGAAGTATCCGGTAACCAGGCGACACTGGCGGCACGAGTATTCGGGATGCGCAGCGGATGCACCACCCCCGTCGTCGTTTCCATCACGTGCAGCACGCTGTTCTCGTCGCCGCCCTCGCTCAGACCGTAGGCAACCACCGATCCGTCGGGTGATGGATGGAACCAATCGATCGCTACCGCCGCATCGGCGGCAAGGGTGGCCGGATCGAGCAGGGTTCGGGCAGGAGCAGATGCGTCGACCGCGCTACGTACAACTAGCGAGTACTGATCGGCACCGGCCGCACGTTCGAGCACGAACAATTGGTCGCCATGAACCGACAACGAGAGCGTCGTGGGCAGCGCCGTGAGTGCTGCCAGCCGCTGGTGCCAACGATCCCAGGTCGGGCGGGCAGACAGCGCGTCGTGTGTGCGCTGATTGTGTTCGGCCACCCATTGGGCAACTGCCGGCGAATCGCCGTCTTCCAGCCACCGATAGGGATCGCGAACTTCGACGCCGTGGTAGGCGTCGGCCACGACCTCCCGCCGTGAAGCGGGCGCCGCGGCTAGCGGTTCAGCCACGCCCCATGTTCGGGCGCTTACCGTGGTTGGCCTTGCTGCGGCGCAGGCGCGCCTTGCGCTTCTTGGTCTTCTTCGACATAGGTTTCGAGCCTATCTGGGCCGATCAGGTTCGCGTCCAGGCCAGAAGCTGCTCGACCGGCCAGGTGTTCAGTACCCGATCGAGCGGAACGCCCACTTCTGCGGCCCGGTTACAGCCCAGCGGTTGCCATTCCAGTTGGCCCGTCGCGTGGGCGTCGCTGTCGATCGCGAAGTAGCAGCCATAGTCGATCGCCATCTTCAGCAGCGGACGGGGCGGGTCGAGCCGTTCGGGGCGGCAGTTGATCTCGACCGCGGTGTTGAACTGGGCGCAGGCGGCGAAGACGTAGTCCGCGTCGAACGTGCTCGGGTCTCGCTTGCCGATCATGCGCCCGGTGCAATGCCCGAGGATGTCGACGTGTGGGTTGGCGACTGCCCGCACCATCCGCTCGGTCATCTCTTTGCTGCCCATGCGCAACTTGCTGTGAACGCTGGCAACGACCACATCGAGCTGCGCCAACACGGCGTCGCCGTGATCGAGCGTGCCATCCTCGAGAATGTCGACCTCAATACCTGTCAGGATTCGAAAGGGTGCCAGTTGCGCGTTGAGCGAGGCGACATCGTCGAGTTGCTGATGCAGCCGTTCCTCACTGAGACCGTGAGCGACCGTGAGACGCGGCGAGTGATCCGTGAGCACCATGTACTGGTGGCCGATGCTGATCGCGGTGCGCGCCATCGCTTCGATCGTGGCGCCGCCGTCGCTCCACCGACTGTGCATGTGCAGGTCGCCAACCAACGCGTTGCGGTAGATCGCGCCAGCAGCAGTCATCGGCAGCTGCGTCTTGGCTTCTAGATCGACCAGGTAGGTGATCTCGCCACCAGCTAGTGCTTGCTGAATGACGGTGGCCGAGCTGTCGCCGATTCCGTCGAGATCGGTGAGGGTGTCGGTCTTGGCGCGCTCGGCGAGTTCCTCCGGCGGCACGGAACGAGCGACTTCCAGCGCACGCACGAACGCTTTGGTCTTGAAGCCGGTGTCGTGCGCGCGATCAAGGCAATGCACGACGCGTTCAAGGGCTGCAACCGGTGTCACACACCCATTGTACGGCGCCGCAACGTTCCCATCAGGCCGATGCCACCCACCAGCAGCGCAGTGCCGACGTACGCAATAGTGCTGTCGCGCCCACCACCCGTTCGCGGCAGGCCGCCGATCAGTGTCGTCGTCGGCTCAGCAACGGCGATGAAGGTGGTCGTTGTCTCATCGGCGGGAACGGCCGCGGTCGATGTGCTTGTCTCGATCGTCGTCGGCGGAATTGTGGTGGTGGTTGCGAGTTCTGTCGTGACCGGTTCTGTCGTGGCCGTCGTGGGTGGTGGCTGCGTCGTCGTCGTCGTGGGCGCGGCGACCTCGATGGTCGTCTCGGCGGTCAGCACCTCCGACGCTCCGCCGCTGATCAGGTTCTGGGCACCTTGTCCCTCGGTCGTGGCCGGCTCACCGCGGTACACATAGGCCGGGCCGGGAGCAGAGGCGGTGGCAACCACGGTGACGGTGCCAGGCGGGAGGGACACCGCCACCGTGGCTATGCCGTCCGCACTCGTGATCGTGACCAGCGGGACGTCGAGTCCACTCACGAGTACGGAAACCTTTTGGTCGGGTACTGGGTTCGCGCCCGAGCGCAGCGTGACCGTCGCAGTCCCATCGCTCGCGATCGCGATTGCGATCGTCCACGGTTCGGCAACGGCCACTGCCTCAGCGTGCAACGCCAGCGCCCGTGACTGCAGATCTGATCTGCCCGATGCGGCAGCGAGGCCATCGAGACTGGGCACCAACGGTGCATTGTCGTTCGCCGAACGGTTGGGGCCGGCGGCGTCCTGCGCGTAGTAGTGGAACACGGCCCACAACGCCGCCGCGGTGAGGTTGTCGGTCGTGTCGCCGTAGCGCCAGGCCAAGTAGCCGGAGAGCGCACCGGTGGGATCGTTTGGAAACGACTGCCCAACCCAGCGCGCCGGAGCGTTGATGGTCGGGTGGACACCGCGGTTGAACGTGCATGAACCCACTCGGAAGCTGCCGGACGGGTCGACGAACAGCCACTGACCCGCCCAGATTTGGTAGGGCGAACTACTAACGCCACCCGTGTGGAATTGGATTGCTTCGCCGGCGCAGCGGTAGTCGCCGCTGACATCGGTGCCACCGCTGAAGCTGGTGTGTTCAATGCAGTTGCCCGGAATCGACGTTCCGAGAGGTCCGGCCGTCACCGAAGTGGCAGACGCGATCAGCAGTAGCAGAGTGCTCAGGATCATCAGACGTGTGGACAGCTTCACGACTGCACTGGGCGCAGCGACATCGCCGCGGCGGCAACCTCTTCACCCGCGGCGGCCCCGGTAGCCTGCAACCTTCCTATGGAACGCTTCGGCCTGGTCGGTCTTCCCAACGCGGGCAAGAGCTCGTTGTACAACGCACTCACCGGCGGCGGTGCGCTGGCCGCGCCGTACCCATTTGCGACCAAGGACCCCAACATCGGCGTTGCCCGCGTGCCCGACGATCGCGTCGAACGACTCGGGGCGATGAGCAAGACCAAGACGTTGGTGCACGCGTCCGTCGAGGTTGTCGATATCGGCGGGCTCGTCGAGGGTGCCTCCAAGGGTGAAGGGCTCGGCAACAAGTTTCTCGCCAACATCCGCGAAGTAGATGCAATCGTGTTCGTGCTGCGCGCGTTTGAAGACGACGATGTGACTGGGCCGAGCGATCCGATCGAGCACCTGCGCGTCGTCGAGATCGAGTTGGCGCTGGCCGACTTGGAGACGGTCGAGAAGCGTCTGAACCAGGCGACCCGTCAGGCCAAGCTCGACAAGAGCGCGGCCGCAGAGCTCGACGCCTTGCAGGCTGCCTACGACGCGTTGAGCGAAGGCAAGCCGTTGTACCGCGCCGGGTTGTCAGCCGACGACAAAGCGACGCTGAAGCCGTACTTCCTGCTCACCAACCGGTCAGTGCTGGCGGTTGTCAACGTCGGCGAGAACGAATTGCCCCGCGTCGACGAGATCGAACAACGCGTGCGCGACGAGTTCACGTCGGCTGGCGACAACGTGGAAGTGATCGGCATGTGCGTGCAGCTTGAAGCAGAGGCGGCGACGATCACTGATCCGGTCGAGCGCGCCGAGATGCTCGAGGGTTTCGGACTTGGCGAAGGCGCTCTGTTCCGCATGGTGCGCTCGGCGTACCACCTTCTTGGTCTGCGCACGTACTTCACGACCGGCGAGAAGGAAACCCGTGCGTGGACGTTCTACGCCGGTTCGTCAGCGCCCGAGTGCGCCGGCCGCATTCACACCGACTTCCAGCGCGGTTTCATCAAGGCCGAAGTCATCCACTGGGACGACTTGCTCGAGATCGGTTCCTGGAACAAAGCCAAGGACCTCGGCAAGATCCGCATAGAGGGCAAGGACTACCACCCCATCGACGGCGACGTCATGGAGTTCCGCTTCAACGTGTAGCAATCATCGTCGAGTGTTTCACTCAACAGCGCGCTCGCAGTGTTGCGACCCCTTCGCCGGTGCAGTCGTCGAGCGCACTCGCGCGACCGCTCATCGCCAGGATCAGATCCATGCCTGGACCGGCTACTTCCGGGCCGTCGCCGAAGGTCCAGTCGACATCGGTGGCACGTAACTTCAAACCGGCAGATCGCTTCTTGCCACTGAGTGGCTTGCCTGTCTTCTGATACTCACCGGCGAGTGCCACGACGTGCGCATCGGGGTGCACGCCCTTGGACCCGATCGCGCGGCGGATGTCTTCGCCGTGGCACATGATTTCGCCAAGCGCCGCGTACTTCGGTCCTGGCGGCGCCTTTGCGCTCAGAGTCTTGGCGAAGCCGGCGAGCACGTCGGCGTTCGATCCTTGATTGAACCTGACGAGATCCTTCGCAACGAACTTGTCGAAGTTGAAGCCGGTGGTGATCATGCCCTTGAAGAAGTTCGGCGCCGTCTGATTGCCGAGTGCAGTCATGTGCGCGACAAGGTGCCGAACCGTCCACGGATCGCACACCGTCATCGTCGACCATTGCGCCTCGGTCAGCCCTTCCAGCACTGGTAAGAGCGCCTTCCGTTCGGCATCGACCATCGCTGAGTAATCAGTCATTCCAAGTCCCTTCGGCTATAGTTAACTTCTAGGTTAACCATACCGCAGCTATGGCTTTCGAATCAAAAGATCTCGACGCGATGTTTGAAGCACTCGCCAACCAGCATCGGCGAGCGATTGTCTACGCCGTGGGACTGCAGCCGTGTTCGATCACACGACTTGCCGAAATGCGAGACCTGACGTTGCCCGCGATCCACAAGCACATCAAGATTCTCGAAAGATCGGGGCTCGTCGTGCGGCGCAAGATCGGCCGCACCAACTTCCTCACGCTCAACGCTCAGGCTCTGCAGGTACTGCAGGATTGGTTGCAGCAGTACCACACGTATTGGGGCTCGGATACGGCAAGCCTCGCGAACTACGCCAACTACTTGGAGGACAAGCAATGAAGAAGTTCATCATTCTGTACGGCGACAAGTCGAGCTCAACTGGCGAGAGGGAAGAGTGGATGCGATGGTTCGCCTCGATCGCGGCCAGCATCGTCTACAACGGGAACCCACTCGGCGATGGTCGAGAAGTCACCAAAACCGGCAGCCGCGATTTGTTTGGCGACGCAACCCCTATCACCGGCTACACGATCGTCAACGCCGTGAACATGGAAGCCGCCGAGAAACTGCTCGACGGCGTTCCAATCGACAGCGTGCGCATTTACGAAGCGCTGCCGATGTAGTCACGGCGCATACGCTCGGCTGATGCGTCCAAACATTCTCTTCGTCACGCTCGACCAGTTTCGTGGCGACTCGTACGGTGCCGCCGGTCACCCACTCGTGCGCACGCCGAACCTCGATGCGATCGCTGCTGCCGGCGTTCGCTTCGCTCGCCACTACGCGCAAGCCGCACCGTGCGCGCCCGGCCGTGCCGCGCTGTACACCGGCACGTACCAGATGAACAACCGCGTCGTCGCCAACGGCACGCCGCTGGACTATCGCTTCGACAACGTCGCGCGAGCCGCACTGCGCGCTGGTTATCACCCGGTGATGTTCGGCTACACCGATCAGGCCGCCGACCCGCGCCGCATCACCGATGCCAACGACCCGCGGCTTTCGAATTGGGAGGGGGTGCTACCTGGCTTCGAGGAGTTGCTGTGTCTCGATGAACGACACGCGCCGTGGCTGCAATGGCTCGCGAGCCTCGGCTACACCGGCAGGGTTGTCACCGATCCCGAGTACGCGCTCGCGACTGAACACGAACGTCCAGCCGAGCACTCGGTGACACAGTTCCTCACTGACCACTTTCTCGAGTGGCTCAGCGCACAAGACGGGCCGTGGTTCGCACACACCTCGTTCATTCGTCCCCACCCGCCGTACCAAGCGGCCGGCGAGTACGAGGCCATGTACTCCCCGGCCGATTGCCCATCACCACTGCCAATCCCCGAGCCGGTGCACCGCCTGCACACGGTGCTGCTCGAGGTCACAGGCTCGCCGACGGACCCAGCCAAGCTCGCCTACTTGCGTGCGCAGTACTACGGCATGATCAGCGAAGTCGACCATCACCTCGGCCGCATCGTCGCGGCGTTGAAGGCACGCGGCGAGTGGGAGAACACCGTGATCATCATCACTGCCGACCACGGCGAGCAGCTCGGTGATCAGGGTCTGCAACAGAAGTGCGGCTACTTCGAGAGCAGTTATCACATCATCGGCATCGTCCGCGATCCCGCCCAGCCCACAGGCCACGGCACAGTCGTCAACGACTTCACCGAGAACGTCGACATCATGCCGACCATCTGCGACCTAATGGAGATCCCAGTGCCGTTGCAGTGCGACGGTCTTCCGCTCACCCCATTCCTGCGTGGCGAGCGACCATCGCACTGGCGCAGCAGTGCGCACTACGAGTGGGATTGGCGCGACGCGTTCATCAGCGAGCACGAGCACGCTTGGCCGTGGGATCGCCGACTCGAGCGTCAGAACCTGGCCGTGCTGCGCACCGACACGCACGCATACGTGCAGTTCGGTGACGGCGACTGGTTGTGCTTCGACACTGCGGGCGACCCGAGCTGGCAATTGCAAACCACAGATCCCGCTGTCGTGCTGCCGTTGGCACAGGAGATGTTGGTGTGGCGTCAGCAGCATCTCGATCGACAACTGACCGGGATGCTGTTGCGTGGCGGCGGCATCGGTCGCCGCCCCGACCCGGTGCAGGTCAGCTGATCCGCTCGTAGATCAAATCGATCGGTTCTCGACCGTCGGCGACTCCACGCGCTTCGAAGCGGGTGACCGGCCGCCACTCGGGTCGCGCCACAACGCCGCCGCGCAACCTCGATTCCTGCTCACAGAGCTGCAGCACCTGCTCGGCGTAGTCGACGATGTCGGTCGCGACATGAAATGTGCCGCCCACACGCACACTGTCGACAAGTTGGCGAACGACATCGGGGCGCACCAGCCGACGATGCCGCTGCTTGTTCTTCGGCCACGGGTCGGGAAAGAACATGCGCACGCCGGCCAACGATGCGGGCGGAAGACGCGGTAGCACTGCCAGCACATCGTCTTCCACCACGCGAATGTGCTGCCAACCGTTGCTGTCGATCGCCTCCAAGACGTGAGCGACACCCGTCGTGTGCACCTCGACTCCGACGACCGCTTCGTTCAACCTAGCCGCACCCATCTCGACCAGAGCCTCGCCGCCCCCGAAACCAATGTCGAGCACAACGTCGAAGGGCGGAGTCAACGTCGAGAACACGACCGACCAATCGGCGATTACCCCAGGCGGCAGCGTCCAGCGAGCGCTGCGCAGCCGATACAGATCCATGCGAGCGGGTGAAAGTCGCCGTCGTCGGAGACGGAAGCTGCGGATTGGGGGATGCGGCGGCGACACCATGGGGACCATTGCTAGCACCGCTAACCTCGGCTCGGTCATGCCGGGCGACACGCGAGGGAATGGGCAACACGAACGAATGCGCCTGCCCGTCGTGGCTTCATTGCTCGGCCTTGGCTCGGGCGTCGTGTGGAGCCTCGGAATCGTCACCGCCCGCAAGGCCGAAAACTCCGACGCGTTCCAGTATCTGATCTGGCGGTCGATCGGCGTCATCGTCGTGATCGAGGCGATCGGCGCGTGGCGTCGGCAACCCGCCCGGATGATCATCGCTTGGCGCAGTGGTCGCACGATGGTTGCAGCGAACCTCGGCATCTTTCTGGCATCGATCGCGTTCGTGTACGCGGTGAAGACGACCACGCCCGCGAACGCAGCCTTTCTCAGCTCGCTCACCCCGCTGGTCGCAATGGTCTTTGCCACCTTCCTCGGCGAGCGCCTCACCCGCTCAACCGTCATCGCGCTCGCCGTCGGAATCTCCGGCCTGATCGTCACCGTGATCGGCGATCTCGGTGCCGGCAACATGAAGGGCAACGTGGCCGCGTTCGCGTCCTCAATCGGATTCGCCCTCTACGCGACGTGCGTGCGTACCGACCAGCAACGGGATTGGTCGCCCGTGCTCTCCGGCTACTGCGCGCTGATGGTCGTGGTGTGCTCGGTCATCACGGTTGCGAACGGACTCACACTGTTTCCGCCGGTCGTCGACATCGGATACGCGCTCGCTCACGGCGCGATCTTGATCGTGGTCGGGACCTTCATGTTCAACGAGGCGAGCCGGCACGTCCCGACGGTGCCGATGACGGTCTTCACCCAGACCGAGATGGCGTTCGCACCGCTGTGGGGAATCCTGCTGCTCGACCTGCACCCGAAGGGTTGGACTCTGGTGGGTGGGGCGATCATCTTTGCTGCCGTCGTTGGTAAGGCAGCGTTCGACTCAACGTACGGGGTTCCTCACAGCTTCGTGGCTGTTCCTGACGTTCCTCTGCTCTAGCGGATCTGCCAGTCTTTAGGTATGGCATCCGACGAGTGCTGGCTGGTCTCTGGCGGCCACGTCCTAGCCAGCGCAGAACGGGCGCGCGATCGCCGCTCGCGTGCCCGCGGGTTGCTCGGCCGCGATGGGATCGAAGGCGCATTGGTGCTCACGCCATGTCGCAGCGTGCACACACTCGGAATGCGATTCGCGATCGACGTCGCGTACTTGGACGAGCAGGGATACGTGCTCAAGATCGCGCACATGCGTCGACATCGCATCGGGCTACCGGTCAAGAAGGCGAAGTGCGTCGTCGAAGCGCAGGCTGGCGCGTTCGAACGGTGGGGCCTGCTGGTCGGACAGCAAGTGGAGCTGCGCGAGTGACCGGCCAGTTGTGGCTGGTGAGCACACCCATCGGGAACCTCGGAGACCTTCCACCTCGAGCGGTGAGTACGTTGCAGTCGTGTGCACTGATCTGCTGCGAAGACACGCGCCACAGCGGAAAGCTGCTGTCGCGTGCCGGCGTTGCCGGTGTCCGGCTGGCAATCGCAAATGAACACACCGAAGACGGACGCGCCGCAGAAGTCCTCGAAGTGCTGGCGAGTGGGCGCGACGTTGCCGTGCTGACCGACGCGGGAACGCCCGGGATCAGCGACCCCGGTGCACGACTCGTGCGTGCCGCGATCGAGGCGGGATACCGCGTCAGCGCAATTCCCGGGCCAGCAGCCCTTGTCATGGGTCTCGTGCTCAGTGGCTTCGAGACGACGCGTTTCGTGTTCGAGGGTTTTCTCCCACGCTCCGGGAAGGACCGCACGCAACGCATTGCCGAGATCGTCAACGAGCGGCGCACCGTCGTGGTGTACGAAGCGCCGCATCGCGTTCTGCGAACCGTCAATGACCTGCTCACCGCGTGCGGCCCGCAGCGACAGGTCGCACTCGCACGCGAACTCACCAAGCTGCACGAAGAGATCTGGCGCGGCACGTTAGGCGAGGCAGCCCACCATGTGGCCGAGAACGCCCCGCGAGGCGAGTACGTAGTCATCATCGAAGGCGCGCCGAACACCGTCGCCGCAGTCACCGACGATGCGATCACCGGCGCGTTACGCATGGCACTTGTGGGCGGAGCCGATCGGCGGACTGCGATCGCTACTGTGTCGGCTGCAACCGGAGCTGGCAAGCGACGCGTGTACGACTTGGCGCTTTCCATTCCGCGAACACCCTGACCGACTCGAACTCCCTGAACGACATGAGCAACCTCCCGATCTACTCAACCGGACCGAGCGCTGCGTTCTTCGACCTCGACCGCACTCTGATCTCGGGTTCCAGTGCGTTCGTGCTCGCCATTGCGGCATGGCGCGGCAAGCTGGTTCCGACCCATCAGTTCGCACTCGATGCCGTGAGCGCGATTGCGTTCAAGTTCGCAGGAGCCAGCGACGACAAGTCGAACGGTGTTCGCGACCGAATTCTCGGTGCCGTGAAGAACATACGAGTCGATGACTTGATCGCGCTGAACACCGACATCGTTCCGAAACTGATCGAAAAGTTGCGGCCAGAAGCGCGCCGACTGCTCGATCAGCACCGCCAGGCCGGACGCGCCACGTACATCGTCTCGGCGTCGCCAGTCGAGTTGGTTGAGCCGCTCGCCAAGGCGCTCGGCATGACAGCCGGCATTGGCACCCGCAGCGAAATCGTCGACGGCGTGTACACCGGTGAGCTCGCCGGCCCCTTCTGCTACGGACCGGGCAAGGTGGAAGCGATGGTCGAGATCGCCCGCTGGGAGGGCCTCGACCTCGCACAGTGTTGGGCATACAGCGACTCGGCCAGCGACCTACCGATGTTGCAAGCTGTCGGCCATCCGGTTGCCGTCAACCCTGACGCCAAGCTCGAGCGCGTAGCGGGTCAGCACGGCTGGCCGATCGTTGTGTTCAGCAAACGCACCAAGGCAGTGATCCGCCGCACCACGCAAGCTGTCGGCGCTGCCGCGCTGGTGGCCGGAGGCTTCACCGCCGGAGCCCGCAGCCGCCGCTTCTCCCGCTGAGCAATCCCGAAGCCGAGTGTTTGCTGCAGGCGCGGCCGCAGCCGAGTGTTTCGTGCCCGTGTACGGGCACGAAACACTCGACGACCCTCAAACCTGCAGGAAACACTCGGGTCTGGGGTTCAGCCGAGTGGGGTTAACCCGAGTTGGCGGGATTGGGCGACCAATCGATCTTGGCTGTCCCAGACTTCGCCGTCCTCGCTGAACATGCCGCCTTGCACGAACTGACTGCGGAATACGCAGCGCACCGGACCTGGCGCGGGAACCCTGCGCACATGCACCGTCAACTCCAAGGTGGGAACCCAGCCGGGCGGTAGGTCGATGTGAAACACCGCCGGTGGGAGTGCGTCGGCAATCAGCAGCAACGCCAACGTGTCGATTGGGCGATCGTCGGCGAACGAGAACCACCCCGCCATCTCGGCAACACCTTTACGCTCGCCGCGCACAAAGGATTCGTCACCTGGCCGCAATCGCACGTTGAGTCGCGCATTCATTGCGACATTGACTCCACCCTGCACCGGCGAACGCGGGACGCACTGCTCCATCGGCGGCATTTCAGGTGGCCCACCGACGATGTGCGTGAAGTCGTCGTCGACGCCGGAGAGATCGCCAAACACGCCAGTCACTTGCAGGATCGGCTTGCCGTCGCGATGCATTTGACCGGCGACTGTGCTGAAGCGGCGACCAGCCTTCACCGTCGTGGCATCGATCTGCACCGGACCAGCGATGCCCGGCGCGAGGTAGTGCGCGGTCACCGACAACGGGTCGCGTCGCCCACTGAGCGCCCGCAATCGGCTCGCTGCCAGTGCAAGCAAGTAACCGCCGTTGGCGTTGCCGTTGATGTCCCAGCCATCGTGGATCGCGCCCGCTCCATCGGCGGCGACAAACGTCGCGTCATCGAATTCGCTCATACTCGCCAGTATTCGCGACCGTCGGCGGCGATGGCAACCTGTGCGAGCAATCGGTCGAGATGTTGCTGAATCGACCTGCGCTCGACGCTGTCACCGAACAGCGGCGGGCGGGTTCCCGGCCGATACACGATTCCGACATCGACCAACTGCTGGAGCGTGCGCCGCTGCGCGAGCAGATCAAGCAGTGCCGCCTCGCGTCGCGAGATTGCTTCCCCGAATGCAGCCACCGCCGCAACGAACGCGTCGTGTCCCTCGATGACACCCTTGTGATGAAACGTGACGTAGTAATCGGCGACAACCGTCGGCAACATGCGCAACGATGCCTCGAACTCATCCAGGCTGCTGCCAGCGTCGCCGTAATACGGTCCGAATGTTGAGAGGTCGATGTCGCCGGTCACCACCACCGTTGGGCCGTCATCCTGCGTGATGACGAACAGACAGTGACCGCCAGTGTGACCCGGAGCCGACACCGCACCAACGACCACACCTCCGAGGTCCCACATCGCACCGTCGTCGAAACCAGTTGCGCTCGGCCAGCCGAGATAGTGGAAGCGATCAGTCACGAGCTCGGTCATCGCCGGAATGCGCTCGGTCGGCAACCCGTACAACGCCATCAGCCCGGCGACGGATTGCAGCGCGGCGAGATCGCGCACATGCACGCTGATCGCTTCGGTCTGCACCGCCGACAAGCCGGCTACGTGGTCCTCATGCGCATGCGTCAACAGGACCTGATCGACCTGCATCGGCGGGTCGGAGTCGTGCACCGAAAGCGAAGGATCGATGAGCACCGAGCCCGATGATCCACGCACCAGAACACTGTTGCCGTCGGGGTACTTGCCGTGATCCCTGCCGAAGAGCACGGTCACGCATGGGCCGAGGCCTCGACTATCCGCCATCGGCCCGACGGTATCCGCAAAGTGCTTGCCCTAGCGCACGTAGGCGGGCGTATCCTGAAAGCCGTGACCGTCCAGGCCTTCACTCGTCGAATGCGCACCGGCTCCTGATTAGCCGTTTGTTCGCCATTCCCCGAAAGGACACCCTGTGAGCACGTACTACCTGACCACACCCATCTATTACGTCACAGCCAAGCCGCACCTTGGCCACGCGTACACCACCATCATCGGCGATGCGCTCGCCCGCTGGCACAGGCTGCTCGGCGACGATGTGCACTTCCTCACCGGCACCGACGAGCACGGCCAGAAGGTACAGGACTACGCCGATGCCGCTGGCAAGAGCGCACAAGAATTCGTCGACGAGATCGCTCCCCTGTACGAGCAGGCTTGGCAGCGACTGAACATCAGCAACGACGACTTCATCCGCACCACCGAGCCGCGCCACAAGATCGGCGTCGCCGAATTGCTGCAACGTTGTTACGACGCAGGCGACATCGAACTCGACCTCTATAAGGGCAAGTACTGCGTTGCGTGCGAGGAGTACTACACCGACGATGAACTCGACCCTGGCGACCTATGCAAGATCCACAAACGCCCCGTCGAGTATTACGAGGAAGAGAACTACTTCTTCCGCCTCAGCCGTTTCGAACAACGACTGCTCGACTGGTACGCCGCGCATCCTGGAGTCATCGTTCCTGAGTTTCGTGGCAACGAGGCGCTCGGGCTGATTCGCGGTGGGTTGCGCGACTTCAGCGTCAGCCGCACCAGCCTGAAGTGGGGCATCCCATTGCCGTGGGATGCGAAACACGTCGCATACGTGTGGTTCGACGCGCTGGCCAACTACATCACCGCCGTCGGTTTCGGAAGCGGCGACACCACCCAGTTCGACAAGTGGTGGCCAGGCCGGCACCTGATCGGCAAAGACATCATCCGCCATCACTGCGTGTATTGGCCAGCGATGCTGATCAGCGCCGGTATCGAGCCGCCCGCTGGCTTTGCCGTCGGCGGTTGGCTGCTATCAGGCGGCGAGAAGATGAGCAAGACGAGCGGAAATGTCGTCAACCCGCTCGACCTGATCGACGACATCGGCGTCGACGGCTTCCGTTACTACGTGCTCGCCGAAACCACCTACGGCCAAGATGGCGACTTCACCTACGAGGGTCTGATCGGGCGTTACAACAGCGACCTCGCCAACAACCTCGGCAACTTGTTGTCACGCGTCGCCACGGTGGTCGACAAGAAGTGCGGCGGTGTCAGCCCCGCGCCCCGCGCGGACTCACCGCTCGCCACGGCAGCAGGCGAGGCATACGCGGCCACGGCGGAAGGTTGGGATGCTGTGCAACCGAGCCGCGCGCTCGATGCGACGTGGCAGCTCATTCGCGCCACCAACGCATACCTCGAAGCCAACGAGCCATGGAAGGCCGAACCCGGACCGGCGGTCGACGTCGTAATGGGTGACGCACTAGAGGCGTTACGTATCGTCGCCATCCTGGCCAGCCCGGCGGTGCCAGCGACCAGCCAAATCGTGTGGGAGCGACTCGGCCTCACCGGCAACGTCACCGACCAACGACTGCCCGCTGCGGCGCAGTGGGGCGTCTACCCCGGCGGTTTGCCGGTTGTGAAGGGCGACCCGCTCTTCCCGCGTCGTTGACGGCGCCGATGAACTACGTCGACAGCCATTGCCATTTGTACGACACGCGCGGCGCCGACCTCGACGACGTGATTGCCTCGGCGCGTGCCGCAGGCGTCACGACGATGATCACCGTCGGCTGCGACGCCGCAACAACAGCCCAGGCGATCGACATCGCAGCTCGCTACGACGGTGTCCACGCGACCGCGGGTCTGCATCCACACGAAGCAGTGCACGGAGTGTCGACCATCCGGCACTTCTTCGATGACCCCAATGTGATCGCTGTCGGCGAGGCCGGTCTCGATTACTTCTACGAACACTCTCCCCGGGCGCAACAGCGCGTCGCCTTTGCGGAGCAGATTCAGATCGCTCACGAGCGAAAGCTGCCATTGGTCGTTCACTCGCGCGATGCGTGGGACGACACGTTCGATGTCTTGGCCTCCGAGGGCGCCCCCGAACGCACAATCTTTCACTGCTTCACCGGTGGTCCCGAAGAAGCCCGTCGCTGCCTCGAACTCGGCGCATACTTGAGCTTTAGTGGGATCGTCACCTTCAAGACCGCAGCGGACCTGCGCGAAGCGGCCAAGCTCTGTCCCACCGATCGCCTGCTGGCAGAGACGGACAGCCCGTACCTGGCGCCCGTGCCACACCGGGGACAGACCAACAAGCCCGAGTACGTCGTCCACGTGGTACAGACACTCGCCGATCTCCGTGGGGTGCCGCTCGAAGACGTTCGCGTGGCGACTGTCGACAACGCCTGCCTTGCCTTCCCGACGCTGCGTCCGTAGCGTTTCATCCCTCGCATGAACGGCAACATCAACGCCTTCGACCGCCGCCGCATTGCGTTTGCGGCGCTGATCACCGTCACGTTGCTCGCCCTGTTTTGGGCACTCAACGGCGGGTCCGACGGTGGCGATAGTGCGTCGGCGACCACGTGCGTTGGCTGCACGGTTGAAGATCTGTCCGGAAACTCGGCACCGTCGACGACAGAGTACGAACCATCGCCGCCGCTGTTCGTTGGCGGCGACGACGACCCGGCGCCAATCGATCCGGTCAGCATTGCCACTGCTCCCCAACCGAACGCCAACGAGTTCCGAACCACAACGCAGTTCAAGCGATTCGGCGACGTCACCGTGCCTCGCTGCTCCACAATGCTGGCACCAGACGGAGTCGTGCTCACCGTGCTGAACGTTGACAACGGGCAATCCGCACTGTGCGTGAATACGCAAGGTGTCGCTGTGCCCCCCGGCGTGGGCATGGTCATGCACACGGACCTGTACGCAACCATCGGCGATCTCGTCGACGCCCCGCTGAACGTGCGCGTGACCTGGGAAGACCCAGAAGTCGACGAATAGCTCCAACACGCATGCATAACCGCGCCACGATCACCGAGCTACTCACCAGTGGTGGGCTCAGTCCCCGTCGCGACCTCGGACAGAACTTCGTGGCCGACGCCAACACGGTTCGGCGGATTGCGCGGCTTGCCGAGATCGGCCCCGGCGATCACGTCGTCGAGGTTGGCGCAGGTTTCGGGTCACTGACGTTGGCCCTTGCCGAAACTGGCGCCGACATCCTGGCTATAGAGGTCGACCGGGGCATCGTTCCAGTGCTGCGCGAGGTAATGCTGCCGTACAAGAACGTGCGAGTCGTCGAGGCAGATGCCATGCGCACCGACTGGAGCGCGCTGCTCGGCGACACGCAGAAGTGGGTGCTCGTCGCCAACCTGCCATACAACGTCGCGACACCTCTGGTCTGCGACATCCTCGACGGCGTGCCGCAAATCGAGCGCATGCTGGTGATGGTGCAGCGCGAAGCGGCGGAACGGTTCTGCGCGATGCCCCGCACACCTCAGTACGGGGCGGTCACGGTGAAGATCGCCTACTGGGCATCCGCGCGCATCGCGGGACTGGTTCCTGCAAACGTGTTCGTACCCCGCCCGAAGGTCGAGTCGGCTCTCGCCGACATTCGTCGGCGAGATCAGCCAGCCACTGCGGCAGCAAGCGAAGACCTCTTCCTGCTGATGCGCACGGCGTTCGGACATCGACGCAAGATGCTGCGCCGGTCGCTCGCCGATGTCGTGCCCGCGGAAGTGTTCGCCGAGGCTGGCATCGACGCGGCGCGACGACCCGAGGAGCTCGACGTGACTGAGTGGGGACGATTAGCCCTCAGTTGGCGAGCGAGCCAATGAGCGCGATCATCAAGGCGCACGCCAAGCTCACCCTCTCGTTGCGCGTCACTGGCGTTCGCGCCGACGGCTACCACCTCATCGATGCTGAAATGGTGTCGCTCGCGCTTGCCGACACGATCTCCATCGATCCACGCGGCACTGGCCTGACATGTGACGGACCATTCAGCGAGGGCACCCCCACCGACGACAGCAACCTTGTCGCCAAGGCGCTGCGCCTCGCCGGTCGCACAGCGGCGATCCACGTTCACAAAGCGATCCCCCACGGCGGTGGCCTTGGCGGTGGTTCAAGCGATGCGGCTGCGATTCTGCGCTGGGCTGGATTCGACGACGTACCGGGCTCGGCGGCAATCGGAGCCGACGTTCCGTTCTGCTTGGTCGGCGGCCGGGCCCGCGTGCGAGGCATCGGCGAACTCGTGGAACCGCTGCCCTTCCAACCGATGGAGATCACGCTGGTGATCCCGCCACTGGTCGTCAGCACACCAGTCGTCTATCGCGCGTGGGACATCCTCAGCGAGCGCAGCACAGATGGCAGCAACGAAGAAACGAGCAACGGCTTAGAGCAGGCTGCCATCATGGTCGAGCCGCGGCTGGCTGAATGGCGCCAGCGAATCGAACATGTCACGGGCACCCGACCGACACTCGCGGGCAGCGGAGCAACGTGGTTCTTGCACGGCCATCACCTGATCGCTGAAGCGCTACCCGACGCATTGGTCGTGTGCACTGCGACCGTTGCGGCCGAAGCGGGTTACTTGCGGGCTCGCTGATGCCGCGTGCGGCGGAGCATCTTCTTGTGCTTCTTTTTGCGCATGCGCTTGCGGCGCTTCTTGATCAGGGAGCCCATAGCTCGTGAGACGCTATCGGCTAGCAGCCTGATACCAACGGCGGAACCAAACGCCGAGCGCAGGTACGGTGCCCGGCGCTAGCCTCAGTGACCGTTCCTTCCGGGGTCGTTCAATGGTAGGACGGCAGGTTTTGATCCTGCATATAGGGGTTCGAGCCCTCTCCCCGGAACCAATGCGCTAGAACGGCAGCATGACAGTCTCGGCAATCGTGCTGGCCGCAGGTGAGGGATCGAGAATGCGGTCCGCACGTCCGAAACCGCTGCACATGATCTGCGGGCGGCCAATGGTGGTTCACGTCATTCACGCGCTCGAGCAGGTGACGCCGGCCCGCACCGTGGTCGTGGTCGGTCACGGGGCAGAACAGGTGACGAAGAAGGTCCAGCAGTTGGCTCCCGCGTGGGCGCACGTGTCGTTTGTCGAGCAGACCGTGCAGGCCGGCACCGGCGACGCCACCTTGGTAGGAATGTCCGGCTTGCCCGGCGGTGACTTCGACGACGACCTCGACGACACCTCAACCGTCGTTGTGCTACCCGGTGACACTCCCCTGCTGGAACCCGCGACGCTCGACATGTTGGTCGCCGCCCACAACGCCAACGAATACGCGGCGACACTGATCACCTCGGTGCTGGAAGACCCCACCGGCTACGGACGGGTCGTGCGCGCACCCTCGAAGCAGGGCGACGGGCGCGTGTTGCGCATCGTCGAGCAACGCGACGCGAACGAGGAGGAACGAGCGATCCAGGAGGTGTGCACCAGCATGTACGCGTTTCGCCGCGACCTGCTCGGCCCGGCGCTTCGCCACCTCAGCCCGCAGAACGCACAGGGCGAGCAGTACCTCACCGACGTGATCGGCGCGCTCGCTGCCATGGGCCATCGCATCGGTTGCGTGCAGGCACCGCCTGCCGAAACACAGGGTGTGAACGACAGGTGGCAACTAGCCCTTGCAGAGCGCGAACTGCGCAGCCGCACCAATCGCCGTTGGCTACTGAACGGTGTCACGATGCTCGATCCGCGCCAAACTTTCGTGGATGTGACGGTCAAGCTCGGCCGCGATGTCACCCTGTACCCGGGCACGATGCTGCAGGGCAACACGGTGGTCGGCGACGGGTGCGAGATCGGTCCCGATACCCGGCTTACCGACTGCGTAGTGGGAGCTGAGGCCACCGTCGAGCACACCGTCGGCCGCGAAAGCGAGATCGGCGACGGAACCCGCGTCGGTCCCTACGCATTTCTGCCTGCGGGTAGCTCTGTGAAGCCTGGCACCAACACCGGGCCGTTCTACACTGCACCTGTCGACTGAACTGAAGAGTCTCGGGGGAGCAATGGAGAAGGTCACTACCAAGCGGATGTCGCTCTACTCCGGGCGCACGCATCCTGCATTGGCGCAAGAAGTGGCCGAACATCTCGGAATTGAACTTGGCGAACCAAACACAGTGCAGTTCGCCAACGGCGAAGTACGGGTGCGGTTCAGCGAGAGCGTGCGCGGCAGCGACGTGTTCATCATGCAGACGCATTGCGGATACGACGGCCTCAGCATCAACGACTCGATCATGGAGCAACTGATCATGTGCGACGCCGCGTTTCGTGCGTCGGCAAAACGCATCACGGCCGTTTGCCCGTTCTATGGCTACGGCCGTCAAGATCGCAAGACCGAGGGACGCGAGCCGATCACAGCTCGCCTGATCGCCGACCTCTTCAAAGCGGCTGGGGCGAAGCGAATGGTCAGCATCGATTTGCACAGCGGGCAAATCCAGGGTTTCTTCGAAGGTCCGGTCGATCACCTGACTGCAATGCCGGTGCTCGAGAACTTCGTCCGCCAGAACGCGCACACCGCACCCGTCATCGTTGCGCCCGATGCCGGCCGCATCAAGGTGGCCGAGCGCATGTCGCAGCACTTGGGCGACCTCGGCGCCGATCTGGCCTTCATCTACAAGCGGCGTCCGAAGGGCACCACCAACGTCGCCGAAGCCAAAGAAGTCATGGGCGATGTCGAGGGGCGTCTCTGCATCGTGATCGACGACATGATCGACAGTGGTGGCACGATCTGTGCCGCCGCCGAGGTGATGATGGCCCGCGGGGCGACCGAGGTGTGGGCGATGGCCACGCACGCAGTTCTCAGTGGCCCGGCCATCGACCGTCTCAAGAACTCCGTGATCAGCAAGGTCGTGGTCACGAACACGTTGCCGCTGTCGGAAGAGAAGCAGATCGACAAGATCGAGGTGCTGTCAATCGCGCCGCTGATCGCCGACGCACTCGGCGCGGTCTTCGACGACACCAGCGTCAGCGAGATCTTCGGCGGCGAAAACCAGTCCTAGTCGGCCGGTCGATTGCAACGATGGAGCTTGAGGCGTATTTGGCAGTGATTGCGAGCGAAGCGGCACGCATGGCCGCCCTCGCCGAGGAAGCAGGCCTCGACGCAAAGACGCCGACCTGTCCGCGGTGGAACATTCGCAAGCTCATCCACCACACCGGCGAGGTGCACCGCTGGGCGACGGCTGTGGTGGCAGGGCAGTACACGAACCTGGCGAAAGTTCCCAACGACACGCGTGGTCCGTTGCCAACCGACGCGAAGACGGTCGGGTGGTTTTGTGATGGCGCGGCCAAGCTGGTCGACACGCTCGCCACCGCCGACGCGTCGGTCGAGTACGACATGTTCCTGCGCGACCCTGGAATGCCGCGTCTACTCATCTGGGCTCGTCGACAGGCAATGGAATTGTGCATTCACCGCGTCGATGCCGAATCTGCGCTCGGGCGCTGCACCGCGTTTCCACCAAACATCGCTGCCGAGGGCATCGACGAGTACCTGACTGGTTTCATCACTCGCGGCAAGGGAGCCGTGCACCGGGACACCCCGCAAACCATCGGAATCGCACCTGCCGACGTCGAACAGCGGTGGACAGTCACGATCAGCGACGGTCCGATCGTCACCGAACGCAAGGCCCGCAGGACGGCCTGCATCGTGAAAGGCACGGCCAGCAACGTCTTTATGGCCTTGTGGAACCGGCCGGGGCTCGACGACTCAGCGATCAAGGGCGACGCCAGCCTGTTCACCGATCTAGGTGCCAATGTTCGTATTCGGTGGGGCTGAAATAGCCGTTCGGGGGTCTTGGCGGGTACGATTTCAAGCCGTTCTGTCACGCTCTGATTGAGGCCCGCATGTCCGAAACCAAACTTGTTGCTCAGCTCCGCTCCACCTCGGGTTCGCCCGCCGCCCGTCGGCTGCGCGCCGAAGGGCACATCCCGGGCGTGTTGTACGGCCAGGGCATGAGCCCGCTCAGCGTCACCGTCGAGCGTCGCGAACTGCGCCTCGCCCTCAGCGGTCCCGCCGGCTCCAACACCGTGCTTGCGCTGCAGGTCGACGGCAAGAGCTACCCCGCCGTCGTCAAAGAGATGCAGCGCCACCCGATCAAGCGTGCGGTCAGCCACATCGACTTCCTGCAGGTCAATATGAACGAGGAAATCACCGTCAGCGTTCCGCTGCACATCGTGGGCGAAGCGAAGGCAGTCATCGCCGAAGGTGGCTTGGTCGACAAGGCCGTCGATCACATCGAGGTCACCTGCAAGCCCAACGACATGCCGAACTCGTTCGACGTCGACATCAGCCATATGCACCCGCACGATGTCATCCGTCTTTCGGATCTCACAATGCCTAAGGGTGTCACCCCGCTGGGCGACCCCGACATGCCCATCGTCACGGTGCTCGTCACGTCAGCAGCGGAGGCCGCGGCCGACGCGGCACCGGCCGCAGATGCCGCTGGCGATGCCGCAGCCGGTGGCGCCGAGGCCCCCGACACCGGCGAGTGAACCGAAGGCGAGTGACGCGGGCGTCGACGTGATCGACGCGATCATCGTCGGGTTGGGCAATCCAGGCAGGGACTACGCCCGCACGCGGCACAACGTTGGCGAGGAGACGGTTGCCTTGCTTGCCAAACGGAACGACGTTGCGCTGAAGGCCGGTCGCGACAAAGCGCTAGTCGCAGAAGCAACGATCGCCGACAAGCGCGTGGTGCTGGCATTCCCCACGACGTACATGAACGAAAGTGGCCAAGCCGTTGGTGCGCTAATGCGACGACACCGCATCGTCGACCCTGCGCAATTGATCATCGTTCACGACGAGCTCGATCTGCCGGTCGGTGGGCTGAAGGTGAAAGAGGGCGGCGGGTTGGCGGGCAACAACGGCCTGCGCAGCATTACGCAACATCTCCACACGCAGGACTATCTCCGCGTGCGCATCGGCATCGGTAAGCCAAGCAGCAAAGAGCGTGGTGTCGACCACGTGCTGTCGCGTGTGCCCAAAGCCGAGCGCCAGATCCTCGACGTTGTCGTCGAGCGCGCCGCCGATGCCGTCGAGATGATCCTTCGCGACGGCGCGCTGGCGGCGATGACCGCCTTCAACGGGCTCTCCTAGAGCATCAGCCGGCACGCGACGCAAGCCGGCGAGTACTCATTCGCGCCGCTACCCTCGTTTGCTCATGTCGCTCGCCTCGCTCGCCTCGCTTCCCCGGCTGCTCCGCGAAGATCCGGCACTGGTGCAGGCGCTGGGCGATCCCAGCGGATTCGTCGCAGTGCCCGAGTCGGCGCGGGCCATCGCGATCGCCGCGCTGGCGCAATTGAGCGAGCGACGGCCGCTGGTCGTCGCTTGTCCGACAGGCACCGACGCGGGCCAGTTGTACGACGACCTTGTGCAGTACATGCCACCCGGCGAGGTCGAGTTGTTCCCGGCCTGGGAGACCCTGCCCTTCGAGAGGGTCAGTCCCAGCGTCGAAACGATGGGGCATCGCTTGCAGGTGCTGTGGCGGCTGCGCTCCCCCGATCGCTGCCCGGCAGTGATCGTGTCCGGAGTACGCGCTTTGCTGCAACGGCTTGGTCCGGGAGCAACGACTGTCGAACCAATTCATCTTCGCAAAGGCGCCACGCTCGATCTTGATGGGCTGCTCAGCGAACTCACTCGTTTCGGGTATCGACGCGAAGCGCTGGTCGAGCACCGTGGCGAGTTCGCGCAGCGTGGTGCCATCGTCGACATTTTCCCCTCGACAGCCGACTCACCGATTCGCATTGATCTATGGGGCGACGAGGTCGACCGACTCACCGAGTTCGCGGTTAACGATCAACGCAGCACCAACGAGTTGGCAGCGACAAATGTGTTCCCGGCACGCGAGCTGATTCCCTCACCAGAGGTGCGAGCGCACGCCGCCAAGCTGGTGGCGAGCGAACCGTGGGGGCGCGAGCAGTGGGAACGCATCGCTGAAGGTTTGTTGTTCGATGGCATGGAGAGCTGGCTCCCCTGGTTCGTGGGTGAAGGGCTATTGGATGGTGAAAGGCTGCTGACCGACGTCTTGCCCGCAACCGCCAAGGTCGCACTGGTCGAGCCTCGCCGAATGCGCGACCGCGCCAACGACCTGCTCGCCGAGGAAGACGACCTCGCGCGTGCGCTCGCTGGCACGTGGGCCCGCGATCCGAATCTGAGGTTCCCGCGCCTGCACGCGGAAACGGATCGCCTACTCGCCAGCGCGCAGGCGATGTGGACGATCAGTTCGGTGCCCGAAACACCCGACTCGCCCGTCGTCAATGCGAGCGGATGGGGTCCTGTCGTCGGCGACGGTGAAGGTTTCACCAGTCGTCTGAGCGCGCTGCTCGCCGACGGGTTTCGGGTCGTCGTTGCGGCCGACGGCGAAGGCTCGGCGCATCGCATGGCTAGTCTGCTGCTCGATCGCGGCCTGTCGTTCTCCGTCCTGGAGTCGCAGGAGGCGATCGACAAGCGACTAACACGCCCCGGTGGTTACGTGGTCGCCGCACCTCTGCATCGCGGCTGCAACGTTCCGCTCGCCAAACTTGCTGTTGTCGCCGAGGCCGATCTCACCGGTCGTCGCCGCGCCCACCGCCGTCCTCGCCCGCGCAAGCGACAAGGTACCGGGCTGTTCGAGGACCTCAAGCCCGGCAACTACGTCGTTCATTACCAGCACGGCGTCGGTCAGTACCAGGGGATGGTCAAGCGTTCGATCGGCGGTACCGAGCGCGACTACCTGCTCTTGAACTACAAGGGCGGCGACAAGTTGTACGTGCCCAGCGACCAGATCGATGCGCTTCGCCAGTACGTCGGCGGCGAGACACCTTCACTGCATCGTTTGGGTGGCAGCGACTTTGCGAAGGCGAAGAGCCGTGTGCGCAGCGCTGTGCGGGAGATTGCCCACGAGTTGGTTGTGTTGTACCAAAAGCGAGTCAACGCCCTTGGCCATGCGTTCGGTATGGACACTCCGTGGCAGCACGAGATGGAGCAGGCATTCCCTTTCGTCGAGACCCCCGATCAGCGCAAAGCGATCGATGAGGTAAAGGTCGACATGGAGCGCGCCTACCCGATGGATCGCCTGATCTGCGGCGACGTTGGTTTCGGCAAGACAGAGGTCGCGATCCGCGCCGCGTTCAAAGCGATCCAGGACGGCACGCAAGTCGCCGTTCTCGCGCCGACCACGCTTCTCGCCACGCAACACGGCAACACGTTCGCCGACCGATTCGCGGGCTACCCGATCCGCGTCGAAGTGTTGAGCCGGTTCCTCACCGCCAAGGAAGCGAGGAAGGTCGTCGAGGGTCTGAAGAACGGTGAAGTCGATTGCGTGATCGGAACGCACCGCTTGCTGCAAGACGGTGTCGAGTTCAAGAATCTCGGCCTGCTCATCGTCGATGAGGAACAGCGCTTTGGCGTGCAGGCGAAGGAGGCAATGAAGAAGCTGAAGCACAACGTCGACGTGTTGACGCTGACGGCCACGCCCATTCCGCGGACGCTCGAGATGAGCCTGGTGGGCATTCGCGACATGTCGCTGTTACAGACACCACCTGCCGATCGCCAGCCAATCCTGACCTTCGTCGGCGGATGGGACGAGCGAGTGGCCATCGAAGCAATCCGCCGCGAGTTGCTGCGTGAGGGGCAGGTGTTCTGGGTGCACAACCGAGTGCAGACCATCGACATGGCGGCGGCGCGACTGCGTGAGTTGGTTCCCGAGGCGCGCATTGCCATTGCGCATGGCCAGATGGACGAAGGCTCGCTCGAGCAGGTAGTGGTCGACTTCTGGGAGGGTCGCTACGACGTGCTGGTGTGCACGACGATCATCGAGAGTGGCATCGACATGCCAACCGTCAACACCTTGGTCGTCGAGCGCGCCGACCTGCTCGGCCTCGGCCAAATGCACCAATTGCGCGGTCGTGTCGGACGCAGCGGGTCACGGGCGTATGCGTACCTGTTCCACCCCGAGGAAACGCGCCTCAGCGAGGAGGCATACGAACGTCTGCGCACCATCGGTGAGGCCACTGAGCTGGGCAGCGGTTTCAAGATCGCCATGCGCGACCTCGAGATACGCGGCGCGGGAAACATGCTGGGCGAGGCTCAGAGCGGCCACATCGCCGCCGTCGGCTACGACCTGTATTGCCAAATGGTCACCGAAGCCGTCGGCGAGATGAAAGGCGAGACCCCGAAAGAACCGAGCGAGCTCAAACTCGATGTTCCCACCGACGCGTATCTGCCCACCGACTATGTGGCCAAGGAAGAGTTGCGCCTTGAGGCATACCGTCGACTGGCGGCCGTCACGACCAGTGCCGAGGTCGACGACATTCGGCTCGAGTGGGAGGACCGCTACGGCAAGGTGCCCGCGCCTGCGCAAGCGCTGTTGGCAGTTGGCTCGTTGCGAGCCGAGTGTCACCGCGTGGGATTGAAAGACGTGCAAATCATCGGCGCGTACGCTCGTCTGAGCCCTCTGAACTTGAAGGTCAGCGAGGAGATGCGACTGCGGCGACTGAGCCGAGACGCGTTGCATAAGCCCGAGCAGCAGCAGATCATCGTGCCGCTACCGCGCGCCACCGAGCCCGCTCGGTTCCTCGTCGACTTCCTGCACGAGCTCATCCCGCCGAGCAACTAGCTCCCCGTTGTGTGGTGAGTTGCGGATAGCCTCAAGGCCCGATGAGCCAGCTCAAGAATCGCCTACAAGCCCTGACCCTGCTCGACCGCGCCTTTGCGGCGATCACCGACGAAGAACTCGCCGAGATTGTCGCCACCTTGCCGGCCGATCACGTCACGACACTCGACGAGTTGTCCGGCGCGCGCGAAGGCGGTTTTACCGATGTCGCGGCCCGCAACATCGCAGTTCGCGCTACCGCAGCTCGTGGTCGGATGAGCGGCGAGCTCGAGCAGATCTGCACACTGGTCGCCGATCCATGCCTTGCCAAGTGCATCGAATTGCTCGGCGACAACGCCGACCAACCCACCGAAGATCAACTGCTGAAGGTCACGCCCAAGCTCATCAAAGAGTTCGGCCTGCCGGCGACACGACTGATGATTGCGGCGTCAGTCGCCGGCGAGGCACCGGCCAGCGAGATGCTGACCCGGTTGCTGAAGCACGACGAGAAGTTGGCGCTGCCCCCCGTCGAGTGGACACCGGTCCCGGTGCTGCCGGCGCGTACCGCCGACGACGAGATCAAGGCCAAGCGCAAAGCAGCCAAAGAGCGCAAGCAAGCCGAAGCCAAAGCCCGTCGCGAACAGCAACTCCGGGCCAAGCACCGCTAATCGCCCGAGTGTTTGCTGCATGCCGCCGGGGCGTCGAGTGTTTCGTGCCCGTGTGCGGGCACGAAACACTCGACACCCACCGCGCTGCAGCAAACACTCGGCTGAGAACGTCAGTCGAGCAGGGTCTGTTTGCCCTGCTCATGGTTGAGCAGCCAGGCCTTGGCGTCGAGGCCGGCGGCAAACCCGACGAGCTTGCCACTGCTACCGACCACGCGGTGACAGGGCACGATGATGCTGATCGGGTTGCGGCCATTGGCTGCGCCGACGGCTCGCGACTTGTTCACGTCGCCTAAGCGCCGTGCTTGCTCGCCGTAGGAGATCGTCGAGCCGAATGGAATGCGGCGCAACTCCATCCATGCCGACAGTTGAAACTCGGTACCAACGGCGTCGAGCGCGACATCGAACTGGCGACGACGCCCAGCGAAGTACTCCGCAAGCTCACGCATCGCTTGTTCCAGCACAGCGATCGCTCCCGCATTCCCTGCAGGTGCCATCGGAATGTGATCGGGATCCGTTTCGCTCACGGTGACGAACTCCTTCGGCCATAGCACGGCCCGCAGTCCACGAGGACTAGCGATCAGTGTGAGTTCGCCAACGGGGCTGTCCATCGTTGTCTGCGACAACTCAGAGATATCACCAAGCGGCGGCGACGTGGATTCGGACCTGTTCATTTCTTCTCCTTCACAAGCTTGCCCAAAGATGATGCAGCGCGTACGAGCGCCACGGTCGCCACGCCTCCGCACGCTGGGCGGCGGCAGCGGGCGAAGATTCGACGCCAAGGGCCGCGAGTGCATGTCGCACGCCCAAGTCGGTCGGCAGGAACACGTCGGGATCACCGAGCGCGCGCATTGCGACGTACCCGGCGGTCCATGGCCCAATCCCGCGGAGGTTCTGCAGCGCGGCGGTCATCTCATCGCGATCGCTTCCGGCGTCGAGAACAATCGACCCGTCAGCAACCCTGGCGCACGCCTCGATCAGCGCCCCTCCGCGAGCCCGCGGCATCGCAAAGTCCTCCGGACTCAGGCCAGCGATAGTCGCAGCGGAAGGAAACGCATGCGTGATGTCGCCGACCGGATTAGCGAGAAGCTCGCCGTGCTTGGCGACGATCCGGGCCGCGAGCGTGCGCGCACCAGCAACACTGACTTGCTGACCGAGCACTGCGCGCACCAACAACTCGGTGCCATCCGGATGGCCGGGTGCCCGCAAGCCAGGACGTTTCTCCACCAAAGGCGCGAGCACTACATCGGCGGCAAGATGCTCGCGAATCAGTGCCGGATCACAGTCGAGGTCGAATAGTCGACGCGTGCGCTGCACTGCGGCCTGAGCATCGGCGACATCGTCGAGTGTTAGCGCACATGAAACTGTCGTGCCTGCAATCGTCACTGAGATCACGCCATTGCCGCGCGCCAGGCGCAATGAGCGGCGGTACGTCTCGCCGGCAACACTCTCCACGCCAGGCACTGCCCTTGCACCAAGGAATCCGAACAGCGCATCACCGTCGAACGGTTCGCGACACGCCAGACGCACGGTGAGCGGTCCGCCCGCACCCGACGATGACGACTTCGGCCTCCGTGCGTGCCGCAGGTCCGTTGGCGAAGCGGCGTACACCTCGCGGACCGTGTCGTTGAACTGACGCACGCTTTGGAAACCGGCAGCGAAAGCTACTTCCGTGATGGGCAGCTCTGTCGTCTCAATCAGAATGCGCGCAGTCTGCGCACGCTGAGCACGGGCGAGAGCAAGTGGGCCTGACCCCACCTCTGCAACGAGCAACCGATGTACCTGACGATCGCTGTAACCCAGCCGCGTGGCAAGTGCTCCAACTCCCTCGCGGTCGACGAGACCGTCGGCGATGAGTCGCATCGCGCGCCCGACAACGTCGGCGCGGCTGTTCCATTCCGGCGAACCGGGCGAGGCATCCGGCCGACAGCGCTTGCAGGCGCGGTAGCCATGAGATTGTGCAGTGGCCGCGGCACGAAAGAATTCGACGTTGTTGCGCTTGGGCGTGATTGCCGGGCACGACGGCCGGCAGTAGATGCCCGTGGTACGCACAGCGGTGACGAACCAGCCGTCAAACCGCGAGTCGCGGCCTTGGCATGCCCGGTAGCACTGCTCGTCGTCGAGTGGAAGCACGTCGACCATTGTGGCCGCTGCGCAGCGGCATCACTAGCGGAATTCAGACACGAGCGTGGCCGGCCGCTGCGCGTGTCGCAACGACGACGCCAGCGTCCCAACCAGGGGCCCGCCCGCCAAAAGGCGGCTTCAGCTGATCAAGGTCGACGCCACTGCGAGTCAGCAACCAGGAAGTGACTGAGTTCGAGTTCCACATGTCGCCAGTGCGCAGTTCATCTCGTCCCCACACGGGAGTCGGCACGAACGGTACGAGATCAAGAAGTTGACGTGCGCTCGCAGACTCCGAGGTCGCCGACAGCGTTGCGTGTGCGTACTGCTGGTCAGGGATAACTCCACTGGTCCAACGCCTGATCTCGTACCGGAAAAGTCGGAACCGACCCAACCACCGCACACCAACCGCTCCCTCGCCAACCACGCCGCGCTGCGCACCGTTGGCATCAACAACCGGTGTCATTTCGATCACGATGGGGCCGTCGGAGTCGCGAACGATGAGCGCAGAGTGATACAGATTGCAGCGACGCCGTCGGCCGATCACCGCAGCAGCGAACTCGAAGATCTTGCCGCTTGCCTTCACCACTCGTTGACCCGCTCCGAGTGGAATCCACAACAACTCGACTGTGGCCGACGCTGGAGCATCCACAGCGACATGACAGCATGACGCCGACCCCTCATCTAGAGGAGAAGGTCATGACGTGCGTGCGGTGGTGCCACCGCTAGGCGTCGATGATCTCCAGCCGAACCCGCTTGTTGCCCTTGCCCTTGTTTTCGAGCTTGGTCACCCGAATGCGGCCGACTTCGTTAGTACTGCGTACGTGGGTACCCCCGTCGGCCTGCTTGTCGAGGCCGACAATGTCGACGACCCGGATCTCGCGCACGCCCTCTGGAATCATGTTGACCTTTGTACGGATCAGGTCGGCATCGTGAATCGCAGTATCGCGCGGCAAGAAGTCGACGACGATCGCTCGATCGGCGGCGAGTTCCGCGTTGACCAGCTCCTCGATGCGTGGACCGAATCCCTCCGGCACTGGATCGAACTCGAAATCCATGCGCGCCGAAAGTGGTTCCATGTTGCCGCCCGTCACGGGAACCTTCCACTCGTTCCAGATCACGCCGCACAGCACGTGCAACGCCGTGTGGGTGCGCATCAATTGATGACGACGGGGCCAATCGATCTCGCCCGTGACCGTGGCGCCAACCGCCGGCAGCGGCGAACCGTCCACACTCGCCTCGACCGTATGCCACACATCGGCACCCTCTTTACGAACGTCGCTCACACGTCGACCGGCCAGCACTCCGGTGTCGTTCGCTTGACCGCCACCCAGCGGATAGAACGCCGTTCGATCGAGTGCGATTGCGTCGTCGCGCACGCCGACAACCTCGGCAGTGAACGTGGTGAGATACGCGTCGCGCAGATACAGCAGCTCGGTCATTGCCTCACCGGCCGACTGGGTGCCAGACGGTCTTCATCTCACAGAAGTCGGCGATGATGTACGGGCTTTGATCGTCGGGCTCGCCGCGGATCAAGCGCTTCACGTTGTCGGCGGCCTCGGCGATGGTCGCCGCATCGAGGTCTGCGGGTGCGCCGGTCAGGTCGACAGCGTTCACGTCGCGGTGCCCAAGCAGCCACGGCAACAGCTCGTGCGTGGCGCCAGTCAGGATGTTGACGACCCCACCGGGAACATCGGAAGTAGCGATGACCTCGGCCAAGCTCACGGCCGCGAGCGGGGACGCTTCACCGGTGAGCACCACCGCTGTGTTCCCGCTGACGAGCGCGGGGGCCAGGCGCGACACCAGTCCGAGCAATCCTGGACTGGGCGGAGCGAGAATCCCAACCACGCCTGTCGGCTCGGGCATCGTGAAGTTGAAGTAGGGGCCAGCCACCGAGTTCACCGTGCCGGCGACGTGGTGAAACTTGTCGCACCAACCCGCGTACCAAACCCAGCGATCGATGGCCTCCTCGACTTCTTGCCGAGCCGCACGAGCCTCTACGCCGCACCGAGTCAGCTCTTCCACGAACTGTGACCGGCGGCCTTCCATCACTTCAGCGACTCGGTACAGGATCTGGCCGCGGTTGTAAGCGGTTCGTGCCGCCCATCCGGCTTGTGCGGCCCGGGCGGCGACAACGGCATCGCGCAGGTCCTTACGTGATGCCGAGGCCACGTTGGCGATGAGCGAACCATCCGCGGCAACCACGGCGAACGTGCGACCCGACTCTGACCGCGGGAACGCGCCGCCGATGAACAGCTTGTACGTCTTCTGTACGTCGAGACGCTTCACCATCACGAGCCTCCATTCGGCGACGACGCACTGGTTGACGACCCACTGGTTGACGACGCACTGGTTGAGGACAGCGCAACGTACGGAGCAAGACCCTGGAGCCCACCTTCGCGACCGAACCCACTCTCCTTGTAGCCGCCGAAGGGGCTCGCCGCGTCGAACTGATTGAACGTGTTCGCCCAGATGACGCCGGCATCGAGTTGGTCGGCCATCCACAAGATCTTGGAGCCCTTCTCGGTCCAGATTCCTGCAGACAGCCCGTACTGCGTGTCGTTTGCTTTGGCGACGGCTTCTTCCGGCGTGCGGAACGTGAGCACCGACAACACCGGCCCGAAGATTTCCTCGCGAGCGATCCGGTGGCTCTGCTGAACGTTCGTGAAGATCGTCGGCCGAAACCAGTAACCACGCTCCGGCAGTGAGCAAGCCGGTTGAAAAAGCTCCGCACCTTCGGCAATTCCTGCTTCGACCAACTCGGTGATACGACCAAGCTGTTCGGCGGAGTTGATCGCACCGACATCAGTGTTCTTGTCGAGCGGGTCGCCGACCCGAACAGTAGAGAGCCGATTCTTCAGGCGATCGACGAACGACTCCGCGATCGACTCCTGAACGAGCAGCCGTGAACCAGCGCAGCAGACGTGCCCTTGATTGAAGTAGATGCCGTTGATGACGCTCTCGACCGCTTGATCGAGGGCCGCGTCCTCGAAAACAATGTGTGCCGCTTTGCCGCCCAACTCGAGCGTGAGCGGAACATTGCGGGCGGCGGCTGACCGCTGGATCTGCTTTCCGACCGACGTCGATCCGGTGAACGCAAGTTTGTCGACATCGCCGTGTTCGACCAATGCCGAACCGGTTGCACCCGCACCGGTGACGATGTTGACAACACCAGGCGGTAGGTCGATGTCTTGCAGCAGTTGTGCGAACAGCAAGGCGGTGAGCGACGTCGTCTCGGCTGGCTTGAGCACAACGGTGTTACCGGTCGCCAATGCGGGCGCCACTTTCCAGGCCAGCATCAGCAACGGGAAGTTCCACGGAATGATCTGGCCAACGACACCTTTGGGTGCAATCCGCCGACCGGGGAACGCGTACTCGAGCTTGTCGGCCCAACCAGCGTGGTAGAAGAAGTGCGCGGCGGCGAGCGGCACATCGACGTCGCGGCTCTCCCTGATCGGTTTGCCGCCGTCGATCGTTTCGAGCACCGCAAACTCACGAGCTCGCTCTTGTAGTTGCCGCGCAATCCGGAACAAGTACTTGGCTCGATCGCGACCAGACATCGGGCCCCAGATTTTGGTGTGTGCGTGGCGTGCCGCCTTGACGGCCGCGTCGACATCGGCCGCTGACGCCGAGGCAAGCCGCGCAAGCGGCTCCTCGGTCGACGGCGAAAGCGTCGTGAACATTTCGCCGCTCTGCGGTTCGACAAACTGGCCGCCGATGAAGAGGCCGTACTCCTCGGCAATCGTGACGATCGATGTCGACTCGAGCGCTGGTGCGTACTCGATGTCGAACTTCGGTCGAGCGCGTTCGATCTTGTCAGGCATGTCAGTCCACACTCACATAGTTCGGGCCGGAATAACGCCCGGTGTCGAGCTTCTGCAACTGCATCAGCAGATCGTTGAGCAGACTCGAAGCCCCAATGCGAAACAGATCGGGCGTGAGCCACGGCGTACCCAGCGTTTCTCCGATCAGGACAAGATAGTGCCAGGCCTGCTTTGCTGTCCGAATACCACCTGCCACCTTTAACCCGACCACCTCGCCAGTCTGCTCGGCATAGTCGCGGATCGCCTCGGCCATGCAGAGCGCGACGGGCATCGATGAGTTCTGTGCCACCTTGCCAGTACTGGTCTTGATGAAGTCGGCGCCTGCGGCCATCGCCAGCATGGATGCCTTGCGAATCTGGTCGTACGTGCCAAGCTCGCCAGTTTCGAGGATGACCTTCAGGTGTGCTGGCCCACAGGCAACCTTCTGCGCTTCGATCTCGTTGAACACGTAGCCGTAATCACCGGCAAGAAACGCGCCGCGGCTGATCACGATGTCGATCTCGTTGGCGCCGTCGGCAACGGCTTGTTCGATATCGGCGATGCGAACCGCCAGCGAGGACTGTCCGCTCGGAAACGCTCCGGCCACGCTGGCAACGAGCACCGCACTCCCGGCGGTGTGCTGCACCGCAACAGGAACCATCTGCGGGTACACGCACACGGCGGCAACCGAGGGTGCTGCTGCGTTGGTTGGATCGGGACGTACCGCTTTGCGACAGAGGGCGGCGACTTTGCCGGGTGTGTCCATGCCTTCCAGCGTCGTCAAGTCGATGCAGGAGATCGCCAGATCGATGGCCGCCCGCTTGGAGGTGGTCTTGATCGAGCGAGTCGCAAAAGTTCGTGCTCGCGCCTCAAGGCCTACCTCGTCGACCGGGGTGACGCGTAAAGCCACACCGCTACGAGACCGAGGGGCGAAGACGGTCGCCGAAGGGGTCACCACTTCTGTGCTCACTCCGCCAAGTCTGCCTGGTTGCAGTGACGGTGTCATCATTAGGTTGAGGCAATCTGAAAGGACGGTGCACTCATGATCCCCCAGGAGATCATCCGGGCCAAGCGTGACGGGAAGGTTCTCGCCGCCGACGACATCGCGACCTTCATCGCCGGGCTGACCAACGACCAGGTGACGGAAGGTCAAGCGGCAGCGTTCGCCATGGCTGTGTACTTCAACGGCATGAACATCGCGGAACGGGTGGCGCTCACGAAAGCGATGCGCGACAGCGGCACGGTGTTGCGTTGGGACGACATGCCAGGTCCGGTGCTCGACAAGCACTCCACGGGCGGGGTCGGCGACACGGTCAGCCTGATGCTGGCGCCGATGATTGCAGCTTGCGGCGGTTTCGTGCCGATGATTTCGGGGCGTGGGCTCGGACACACCGGTGGCACGTACGACAAGTTCGAGTCGATTCCCGGATATGCGGCGTCGCCGCCGATGGAAAAGTTCCGCGAGGTCGTCAGAGGAGTCGGCTGCGCGGTGATCGGGCAAACTCCCGACCTCGCCCCAGCCGACAAACGGCTGTATGGGATTCGCGACGTGACCGCCACGGTGGAGAGCATCGGCTTGATCACCGCGTCGATTCTCTCCAAGAAGCTGGCAGCCGGGCTGCAGGGATTGGCAATGGACGTCAAGTGCGGCAACGGAGCGTTCATGCCGACGTTGCCTGAGGCCCGCAAGTTGGCCAACAGCATCGCCAAGGTCGCAACTGGGGCGGGGCTTCCGACCACCGCGCTGGTCACCGACATGGATCGTCCGCTCGCCGATGCGGCCGGGAATGCTGTCGAAGTCGCCTACGCGATCGACTTCCTCACCGGCGTTCGTCGGGAACCGAGGATGTTGGAAGTCGTGATGGCGTTGTGCACGGAAATGCTGCTGCTCGGCAAGCTTGCGCGCAGCAAGACAGCGGCACGCTCGCAGTTGCAAGCTGCGCTCGACTCCGGTGCAGCAGCAGAGAAGTTCGACAAGATGGTCGCTGGCCTCGGCGGCCCCAGCAAGTTCATCGACGAACCCTGGAAGCACATGGAGAAGGCAGCCCTGCAACAAGCGGTCATGCCAACGAAACCAGGCGCTGTCACGTCCATCGACACGCGGGCCGTGGGCATGATCGTCGTCGCTCTCGGCGGCGGACGAACTCGTCCGCAGGACTCAGTGGATCATGCAGTTGGGCTGACATCGCTGGCTGGGCTCGGCGATCAGGTTGGCCCCGACCAACCGCTGGCGATCGTTCATGCTCGAACTCAGGCACAGGTCGACGAGGCAGTAGCCCTGATCCGTACCGCGTACCGAGTTGGCGGCAAAGCTAGGAAGGCCAACCCGGCAGTGATCGACCGCATCACAGTAGAGAAATAGAGACAGGAAGAGATGACCGACACATCGTTCGACGCGCTGCTTCCGGCGGCGATGGCTGGAAAGATCGAGCAAGTTGGTGTGGCCAAAGCCAACTTGCCGCTACTCAAGCTGGTGCCGCTGGGAATACTCGCCGGCGCGTTCATCTCGTTCGGTGCCAACTTCACAACGGTTGTGACGGCCGGCGGCGGATCAGCACCGGGCGTCACTCGCCTGCTCGGGGGCCTGGTCTTCACGCTCGGATTGATCCTGGTGGTAGTCAGCGGTGCTGAGCTCTTTACCGGCAATACCCTGATCGTGGTCGCGGTCGCCAGGCGCAAGGTCTCGGCGATGAAGCTGCTGCGCAACTGGGGCGTCGTCTACCTCTCCAACTTCGTCGGAGCTGCCGCGACCGCCGCGCTCGTCGTCTGGTCTGGGCAGTTGCGGGCCGGCGAAGGCATCGTCGGTACTCGCGCGCAGGCGATCGCCGAGGTGAAGGGTTCGCTCGACTTCACGCAAGCGATCGCAAGCGCCGTCCTGGCCAACGGATTGGTGTGCCTCGCCGTGTGGATGACGTTGTCGGCGCGCACGTTGATCGACAAGATCGTCGTCATCATTCCCCCGATCGCTGCATTTGCGACTGCCGGATTCGAGCACAGCATCGCAAACATGTATTTCTTTCCGGTGGCCCTCATGCACGACGCCTGGGACTCGCCAGCTACTGCGGCTCCGGCACATGTCAGTTGGAGGCACTTTCTGGTCGACAACCTGATCCCGGTCACGATCGGCAACATCATCGGCGGGGCCGTGCTGGTCGGGCTCGTTTACTGGTTCGTCTACCTGCGAGGCAGTGCGGAAACCTAGGCCGCGACCTAGAGTCGGGCAGATGAGCGACGTCCTTCAGACCCCCGCGCAGGCTGGGCGGTGGACGGCACAGTGGAAAGAGTTGTACGCAGAGGTCATCACGACCGGCCTGTGCACCGGCTGCGCCGGTTGCGTAGTGACCTGCCCCCACGACGTCATCGGGTACGAACACGAAGAGGGCAAGTACCTCCCATTCCATCTGGAAACGGAACTGGGCCTCGACAACTGTGTGCACGGCGTGAAGGGATGCACGACCTGCACGCGTGCCTGTCCACGTTTTCGGGCCTGGGAGCCGGCAGCCGATATGCATCTGTTCGGTCGCGTTCGCGAGCCCGACGAGATGTCTGGCATCTGGCGGCAACTGCTGTTAACGCGCGCCACCGACGAAACGCAGCACGCACAGGGACAAGACGGCGGGTTCGTGACCGCGATGTTGAGTTGGTTGATGGACAACGACTACATCCAAGCCGCAATGGTCAGCGGCGTCGAGCACGACGATGCCTGGAAGGCCAAGCCGGTCCTTGCGCGTAACAAAGCCGAAGTACTTGCGACGGCGGGAAGTCGCTACACGTACTGCGCGAATCCGCTCGCCTTGCGGGAAGCGAAAGAACAGGGCTTTGATCGGTTGGCGCTGGTTGGGATGGGTTGCCAGACGTCGTCGCCACCCATCATGTGGGATCGCAAGGCCGGCAAGGTGAGCAAGCCGTTCTTGTTCAACATCGGCCTACTGTGCAGCAAGACATTCGACGATGCAATCTTCCCCGAGTTGTTCGAAGCGAAGTACGGCCTGCAGAAGCAAGACATGGCGAAGATGAACATCAAGGGCGCCTTCCAAATTTGGATGAAGGACGGCTCGTACCACGAGATCGATCTAAAGGAATGCCATCAATGGACCCGAACAGGCTGTAAGAACTGCCCCGACTTTGCAGCCGAGCACAGCGACATCGCCACTGGTGGAATCGGCAAGGACAACGACTGGACGCTCACCATCGTGCGCACAGAGCTTGGCGAGGAAGTGATCAAGCGCATGATCGACGACGGCACGATCATTGCCCGGCCAGCTCAAGAGGACGAGGTCGCCATGAAGCTGCTGCGCACCCTCAGCATCGTCAGTCGTCGCCGTTGGCCCGAGTTTGCCGACAGAGCACCGGCCGTTGGGGTGCCTCCGCCGAAGAAGAAACCGGCGCCGTGAACGGCACGACCGGCATGGATTACGGCGACTACCTCCACCTCGATGAGGTGCTTCAGGCGCAACATCCACTCTCACCGGACCACAACGAGATGCTGTTCATCATTCAGCATCAGACCAGCGAGCTGTGGATGAAGCTGGCACTGCATGAGTTGCGAGCCGCCATCAACAACATCGCCATCGATCAGCTGCAACCGGCGTTCAAGATGCTGAGTCGTGTGAGCCGGATCATGGAGCAGCTGTTGCAGGCATGGGATGTGCTGGCCACGATGACCCCGCCCGAGTACTCGAACATTCGCGCACACCTCGGGCACAGCAGCGGCTTTCAAAGTTGGCAATACCGCTGCATCGAGTTCGCGTGCGGCAACAAACAGCCCACAATGCTGGAGCCACACCGCCACCGCGAAACCCGGTATGCCGAGGTGGAAGCCGCCCTCCAGCAACCATCGTTGTACGACGAGTCATTGCGACTACTGCATCGCCGTGGTATCGCTGTGCCCACATCTGTAATGGAGCGAGATGTCACTACGCCGTATGCGGCCGATCCGGGCGTCGAGGCGGCATGGCTGCAGGTCTACCGCGACCCAGAGGCACACTGGGATCTCTACCAGCTCGGCGAGGAGCTCGTCGATCTCGAAGACGCGTTCCGGCTGTGGCGCTTTCGCCACCTGACCACCGTGCAGCGAATCATCGGCTTCAAGACGGGCACCGGCGGCACGGCTGGCGTCAGCTACTTGCGAGCGATGCTCGACGTCGAGTTGTTCCCAGAGCTGTGGAGCATACGAACAGCGCTCTAGAAGCCAGAGAAAGGGTCTAGCCGGAACTGCGAGGTTCTGTCACACTTCGAAATGTGAACCCTGTCCTCACGCAGCGGCTGGTCATCTTCTGCAGCTACTTCTTCGGCTTCCTCATACTTGACCGGCTGACGTTCTTTGGCGATCCGCCATCGATCGTGGAGTCGTTCGTGATGGCCCTAGTTCTCGGTGTGGCCGTCACGCTCGTGTCGCCGATCGTTGCCAGCTGGCTCGAGCGGCGCACCTCCGGCCGACGCTGACAGCCGGCCGTTTGGGTGATGGCCACCCGTTCATGGCCGCTTACGGGCTGGCCGGTGCGTTCCCTTTACAGGGGTGTTGCCGCGTCGCTTCGCTACCTCTGCCGCAAGGCTGCGACGGGCTCGCGCGGTGAGCGACAGCGGCACCGGCTTACCTGCCCGAACAGCGCGCCAGCCGAGCAGATACGTCGCCGCCGCAAAGCCGCCAATCAGCCCAACGACCAAGAAGCCGATCTCGCCGGGCAGCGTGAAGAACACAGGCGGCAGGCACCCGAGGACCCAGGCCAACTGAAAGCGCGTCTCGAACCTGGCGAATGCCCGACCTTGGTTCGCGTCCGGCGCGTCGCGTTGCACAATCGCGTCGAACGCCAAGCGTCCGGTCGCAGAGCTGAAGTTGATCACGAATGCCAGTAGCACGGCGGTACCGAGTCCACCGGTTGTCGCCGCGCCGACTCCGGCGCACGCAATCACGCTGAGAGCAATCGTGAGCATCACTTCTTCACGAATCGAGCGGCGCAGCGTCGGCGCGAGCAGATTGCCGAGCATCGAACCCAACGTCGATGCTCCGGCCGCGAACCCAAACTGAACGAGGCCGTAGTCCTCGCGCAGCCAGAAGAAGAGATGGAAAGTGAGAAATCCGATCGTGGCGCGAATCAGTGCCATCGCACCGGTGGCAAGCACGATGCCGGCCGAACGCAACTCGCGACGCTCCGCTTGGCGTGCCGGTGCCGCCGCAACTACATCGCGGGGAAGGCGATTCGCCGCAAGTGTCGCAAACACGAAGACGCCAGCACCGATGAACAGGGCAGCCGGCGCACTGAGCTTTCCGATACCTACCAACGGCCCGATCGCAAGCGCACCGACTGCACCGGAGATAAGGCTCAGCTTCGAGTTGGCCTCGACCAACTCGACTTCGCTGTTGACCACTGTCGGGACAAGCGCCGATTTCGATACTGCGTAGGTCTTCTGCATCACCATCGCGCCGAAGATCAAGGGGTATAGCAGAACGTCGTCGACGTGGAAGGCCATCATCACGAAGATGACGGCGCGCACGACCGCCGTGATCTGCATCACTATGCGCCGACCACCAGGAACTCGGTCGACGGTCGGCCCGATTGCCGGCGCCACCACCGCAAACGGGGCGACCGACACCAGCAGGTACAGCAGCACCCGGTCACGCTGGGCATCGGGGCTGAGGGTGAAGAGCACCGAACCCGCGAGCGCCCCGTACATTGCGGCGTCGCCCATCGCCATCAGGGCGTGGGTACGAGCGAGGCGTCGAAATGGCGACTGGGCTTGCACCGGTTGTTGGCGCGGCCGTCGATCGTGGCGGTACACGATGTCGGCTCGCACGTGCTCCCTGCTCACAGACGCATCGTAGATGTCAGGGCTGTCGCGGGTGCACGATCAAGCGCGTGGCCGCTCGTATTTGTAACCGAGGCCGCGTATGGTGGTGATTCGCGTAGGACTTGCCGGATCCGGCTCAACCTTGCTGCGCAACCGCTTGACGTGCACATCGAGGGTTTTGGTGTCGCCGACGTAGTCGGCGCCCCACACTCGGTCGATCAGCAGATCTCGAGACATCACCCGGCCGGCGTTTGCCAGCAACAGGTGCAACAACTCGAACTCCTTCAACGGCAGCGAAACCTCGGCATCGTCGATCATCACGCGATGTTCCTCAGCGTCGAGACTGACAGTTCCAACCGTGAGCACCCCTGACGACACTTCGGTGGGCATCGGCGTGGCGACGCCTCGTCGGCGCATCACCGCGTTCATACGGGCAACAAGTTCGCGCATTCGATACGGCTTGGTTACATAGTCGTCGGCGCCAACTTCGAGGCCGACCACGGTGTCGATCTCGGCACCCTTGGCCGTCACCATGATGATCGGCACTTGGCTGCGTTTGCGGAGTTGCCGGCACACGTCGAGCCCGCTGACCTTCGGAAGCATGATGTCGAGCAACACCACATCCGGCTGAACGCTGTCGAAGCAGTCGAGCGCCTCGGCGCCATCGGTGGCTACGACCACTCGGAAACCCTCACGAGCAAGTCCGACCATTAGGGCCTCGACATAACTCGATTCGTCCTCGACCACGAGAACCGTGTGTGCCATTTGGTCGGCCATGCCGTTAGCTCCGTTCCATCGGGGAGTCAGATCTTGTGTCAACGGCGAGCGGAATGCACAGCGTGAACGTCGACCCCTCGCCTTCGCGGGAGACCACTCGAACTCTCCCACCGTGATTCGTCGCGACATGGCGGACAATCGCGAGACCAAGGCCGGTGCCACCGGTCTCTCGACTACGCGCCCGATCAACGCGATAGAAGCGCTCAAAGATTCGGTCGAGATCGCGTGCGGGAATACCGATGCCTTCATCGGCGACCTCGATCTCGACCGATGACTCAACAACGTCGGCAGTGATCCGGACTTTGTCGCCAGCGTCGCTGTACTTGACCGCATTGTCGATCAGGTTGCTGACGGCGGAGACTAACTGCAGCCCGTCGGCCTCCAGTGAAACCGCTGCCACCTCGCCGATGCACAGCTGCACGCCCAGCGTTTCAGCTCGCAGCCGGTGACGACCGGCCGCCTCACCGAGTACCGCCGACAAGTTGACCTCCTCGCGCACTCCCTGCCCGTCGAGTTCTATTCGCGACAACTCCAGCAAGTCATCGATGGTGCCGGAGGCGCGATGGGCTTCCTCGATCATCTTGTTCGCGAGGCGTCGATTGATCTCAAGGTCGTCGCTATCCGCCAGCGCTTCGGCCAGCACGGCCAGTGCGCCGACCGGCGTCTTGAGTTCATGAGAGATGTTCGAAACGAAGTCGGTGCGCACTGCGTCGATGCGCGCCCGATCGGTGAGGTCGTCGATCACAGCAAGCGCTCCGCCACCTGCCAGCGGAATCCCGCGCACCAGCAGCACCCGCTGCGGCGGGCCAAAGAGCGTGAGTCGCTTCTCGGCCGCCTCACCTCGGCTGGCAATCGCCAGCGAGTGTTCGATGGCCTCTTCCAACAACACGTCGGCATGGCCGCCCAGCGAAGCTGCGCCGTTACGAAGCAACCTGCTACCACCGCTTTCGACGAGAACAAGCCCGGCAGGCACCGCGTCGAGCGCAACGCTCAGCTGGGCGGCATGCTCCTCGGCAATCCCCCGCGCAGATTTCTCCAGAGCCAACTCTCGGCGAAGGCGCTCGATCTCGCCCTTGCCAAACAGACTCACGATGTGGCTTCGTCCAATTCGATCTTGGGTCGATTCGGCTTCTTGTGATCGGGCGTCCTGCCGGTGATCACGAAACGCACACGCTCGGCAATATTGACGGCGTGGTCTCCAATGCGTTCGTAGAAGCGAGCCACCACCGCCAGCTGCACCGCTACCTGCAGATCGATACGTCCCGCTGCGTGGCTCTCGAAAATCGCCTGGATGAACTGCTTCTGCAGTGCGTCGAGATAGGCATCCATGTCGTCGAGCGCCGCAGCTTTCGAGTCGTCGTTTTCAACGAACGCCTCGATGGTGGCGGTGTACAGCTGCTGCGCTTGCTCGCTCATGCGGTTGACAATGCCGCGCAACTTCGGGTCGAGTTCGTGCCCATAGATGCGGCGCGCGGCCTTGCAGATATTCGCAATCAGGTCGGCGCTACGTTCGACCTCGGCGATCATCTTCATCAGCGCCACAACCTGGCGTAGTTCCGAGGCAACCGGGGCTTGCAGCGCCAGAATTCGCACACACAGCTCTTCTAGGTCGACGCACCGCTCATCGATTGCGGCGTCGCCTTTGATGATGTATTCCGCACCCTCAAGGTCGCCTTCCAGCAAGACCGCCGTAGCGCGTGGGAGTAACTCGACCACCAGCGCCGCCAGGCGCGCGAGTTCTGAACGAGCCTGCTCGAGGTCGTCGTGATAAGCCTTGCGTGACTCCTCCATCAGCCAACCCTTCCGGTGACATAGGCCTCGGTTCGGGCATCGCCGGGCGTTGAGAACATCTTGCTCGTGCGATCAAACTCGACGAGGAAGCCTGTGCGCCGATCACTCTCCGGATTCACCTCAGTGGTGAAGAAGGCCGTGCGATCGCTGACCCGTGCAGCCTGCTGCATGTTGTGCGTGACGATGACAATCGTGTACTGACTCTTGATCTCCTGCATCAGGTCCTCAATGCGCGTCGTTGCGATCGGATCGAGAGCCGAGCATGGTTCATCCATCAGAAGAATCTCAGGCTCGACGGCGATCGCTCTCGCGATGCAGAGCCGCTGCTGCTGACCGCCGGAGAGACCCATCCCCGACGACTTGAGGCGACCGCTCACTTCGTCCCAGAGCGCCGCACCCCGAAGCGACTTCTCGACGATGTCGTCGAGCGTCGATCGCTTGCGCGTGCCGTTGACCCGGGGCCCAAACGCGACGTTGTCGTAAATGCTCTTCGGGAATGGGTTGGCCTTCTGGAACACCATGCCGATGCGCCGACGTACCTCGCCGGCTTCGACATCACGCCCATACAGATCGAGGCCGTGGTAAGTGACATTGCCGCCCACCCGGCAGCCTTCGATGAGATCGTTCATTCGATTGAAACAGCGCAGCACAGTGCTCTTTCCGCACCCAGAGGGGCCGATGAGGGCCGTGATCTCGCCGCGGCGAATATCGAGATCGACTTCGCGGACCGCCCGAAAGTCGCGATAGAAGACCTCAAGCCCTCGCGTCGCAAGGACTACCGGAGTGTCGGCTTTCGAATTCGCGCCGCTGTCTGGCGGTGTGGCTACCTGCACCATCGGTTCATTCTGCTTCATCAAGGTCTCTCCTCGCATTATTCGTTACCACTTCCGCTGAAATCTGTTGCGCACGATGATTGCGAGTGAGTTCATCACGATCAGGAAGACGAGCAACACGATCGAGGCTGCTGCTGCGAGCGGGCGAAACTCGTCCTTGGCATCGCTGATGTATTTGAAGATCTGCAGTGGCAGCACCGTGTAGCTACTGTCGAAACCCTCGGGGTTGAAGGTGACGAACGTCAATGCTCCGAGCAACAGCAGAGGAGCAGATTCGCCGAGGGCACGCGACGTCGCCAAAATGCTGCCAGTGGCGATGCCGGGCACAGCCGACGGCAGGATCTGCCGCGAAACGGTCTGCCATTTGGTAGCACCCAGGGCCAGTCCCCCATCCCGCAAAGATGACGGGACGGCGCGGATGGCTTCGCGAGACGCGATCACAACTGTGGGTAGCACGACCATCGTGAGAATCAGCGCGGCCGTCAGAACTGTGAATCCCAGATCAAGTGGGCCACGAGCGACGAAAGCAAGACCGAGAATGCCGTACACAACCGACGGAACGCCGGCGAGATTCTGAATGTTCAACTCGATCAAACGGTTGTACCAACGGCCCTTGTGGGCGAACTCCTCCAGATACAACGCAGCGGCGACACCGAGGGGCAACGAAAGTACCGCCGTGGTACCGACCACCCACAGCGATCCAAAGATCGCCGATTGGATGCCAGCTCGGGCGGGGCGGGCCGACGGCATGTTCTGCAGGAGATCCATGTTCAGACGTGACCAACCGTCGACAAACAGTTGGATGATCAAGGTCGCCAATGTCCCGAGCGCAAACAACACCGACACAATGAGAAACAAGCGGAAGAGCACGTCTTTCGCGCGGCGCCCAGCAGCGGGTGGCGCCGTGAGATCGCCAAGCGCCTCCTCGGCGTTTGAATCAACTGGAGTCGACGCAGCGGCGGTCATTCGTACACCTCCCGGAAGCGACGGACCATCCTGATGCTGAAGATGTTCAGCAACAACGTGATCACGAACAACAGGCTTCCGACAGCGAAGATCGTCTTGTAGCCGGTGCTGCCGGTCGACTGGTCGCCGATGCCAGCGAACCCGATGAAGCTCGCCAATGTCTGCATACCCTTGCTTGGGTCCTTGGTCAGTTCCGGCCGGCTGCCAGCAGCGATGAGAATGATGGTCGTCTCGCCGATTGCGCGCGATGCCGCCAACACGACCGCAGCGACGATGCCCGATAACGCCGCCGGGAAGACAACCGACGTGCTGACTTCTCGTCGAGTTCCTCCGAGCGCGAAAGCGCCTTGGGTGAGACCTTGCGGAACTGCGCTCATCGCGTCCTCAGCGAGGGAAGCGACGATCGGCAGGATCATGACGCCTACGACCAACCCAGCGGCAAGCGCCGAGTAAGTGCCGACGTCGGAGAATGTCCAGAGTCGTTTTACGATCTCGGGGTTAACGAAGTACAACGCGAAGAATCCGAACACGACTGTAGGAATGCCCGAAAGCACCTCGATGATCGGCTTGATGATTCGCCTCGTTCTCGGGCTCGCATACTGGCTGAGGTAGAACGCAGCACCGAGTCCCAGCGGAATGGCGACAAGGAGAGCAATCGCTGTGGTCCACAGCGTGCCGACCACGATTGGCCAAACACCGAACCGCGCCGGCTTGAACAGCGGCGCCCACTTCGTCTTAGTGAAGAACTCGCCGAAGGATACTTCCCGAAAGAAATCGATCGAGGGGCGTACCAACGAGACGACGATGAGGACCGTAATGAGAATCGTGACGGCCGCCGCAAGGCCAAGCACGGCCTTGACCGCGCGCTCAACGTGGAGCCGCCGCCGGGCGGCGCCGGTGGCCCGAAGGCTCACAGGCGCCACCGCAGGGGGAGATGCAATGGACATCTAAACAGTCTGCTCTATCAGCAACTGCGCAGAATCACGCGCCGGCCGCAGCCAGCTCTTCTGCTTGCGTTGCCTTCTGCTCGTCGTTCAGGGGGATGAAGAGAGCTTCGACGATGATCTCGTCCTGGTTCGCCACGTAGTACTCAGCGAACGCCAGCACCTCGGCACGCTCCAACGACTCTTCCTTGAAGTAGATGAAGAGCGGACGACCAAGTGGGCTGTAGCTGCCATCGATGACGGTGTCGGCCGATGGGGCCACGCAACCTTCGCCACCGTCGATTTCAACAGCCTTCACCTTGTCGAGGTTCTCCAACACATACGACAAACCGAGGAACCCAATCGCACCGCTGTCGCCGGCGACGCCGGTGATCGTCACGTTGTCGTCTTCCGACGGGTTGTAGTCCGTACGGATGACGCCGACATCACCGTTGATTTCGTCGGTGAAGTAGTCGAACGTTCCGGAGTCGGAACCGGCACCGAACAAGGTCAGGCCCTGGTCGGGAAATGAAGGATCGATCTGGTTCCAGTTGTTGACGCTGCCCTCGCTGTCGGGACCCCACATGGTGGCGAGTTGCTCAACGGTCAAGCAGGATGCCCAGTCGTTGTCCGGGCTGACGATCAGCGAGAGTGCGTCGTTGGCAACGATGAACTCGACGGGCACGATGCCCGCGCCTTCGCAAACGGCAGCTTCTTCGTCCTTGATCGGACGGGAAGCCATCGAGATGTCGGTCTCGCCGGCGCAGAACTTCTCAAAACCGCCACCGGTACCGGATGTGCCGACAGTGACGCGAACGCCGTCGTTGGCAATCTGGAAGTCTTCGGCGGTCAGCGTGATGAGAGGTGTCACGGTGCTGGAGCCGTCAATGACGATGTCGCCGCTGAGTTCTTCGGTCGGCGGTTCTGTCGCTGCAGTGGTCCCGTCGACCGCAGTTGACTCGGTGGCGGGCGCTTCGGTCGTCTCAGTCGTCTCTTCGTCGTCACCGCAAGCGGCGACAAACAGCGAGAGGCTTGCAATCGAGGCGAGTACGAGTCGCCCTCTGGACTTGTTCACGTTGTGTTCTCCTATGAGTTGGGGTTGAACAGACCCGAACGGTACGAAAGCCAGGTAACGCCGCTTCCGTTCTTAGGTGAACAAGAGATGAACAGCTTCAAGATTTTTGGGACTCAACGACCCAGCGGTAAAGCCGTGACTGAGCATCGCCGTCGCTGAAGTCTGCGGGGCCGCGTCGGTGCCACACGCCGTCGGCGTCGAGTTCGTGACGCACAATGTCGTCGGCGAGGTTGAGCCGCAAAACCTGGTCGAGCCAGGCCTGATGCTTGGGGTGAGTAACTGGTACCGCCACCTCGACTCGCCCGCTCAGATTGCGGCCCATCCAGTCGGCACTCCCGATGAGGTAGAGCGGGCCGTTGTCTTCGCCGTGTCCGAAGCGAGCGACGCGTGAGTGCTCTAAGTAGCGACCGAGAATGCTGCGCACGTGGATGTTCTCGCTCAATCCCGGAACCTGTGGGCGCAAGCAGCAGATGCCACGTGTGATCAGGTCGACACGAACGCCCGCCTGGCTCGCCCGGTACAGCGCCTCGATCATCTGCTCGTCGGCGAGTGAGTTCAGCTTGGCCATGATGCGTCCGTCGACGCCGAAGGAGATCTCGTGATCGATGAGATCGAGCAGTTGATTGCGCATGTACCGCGGCGCGACTACCAGCGACTGAAAGCGCACCTCGCGGCTGTAGCCGGTGAGGTGATTGAACAGTTCAGTGACGTCGGCACCCACTTGGGGATCGCAGGTGAGAAAGCCGACGTCTTCGTAAAGACGAGCAGTCTTCGAGTTGTAATTGCCCGTGCCGATGTGGCAGTAGCGGCGGAGACCATCGTCGTCCTGGCGGACGACCAAGGTGGTCTTGGCGTGGATCTTCAGGCCAACCAGCCCATACACGACGTGAACACCGGCGCGTTCGAGAGCTCTGGCCCAACCAACATTGGTGGCTTCATCGAAACGAGCCTTCAACTCGACGAGTACGGCCACCTGAACACCGCGTTCGGCCGCACGCATCAGGCTGCGCGCGATCGGGCTGTCGCCGCCGGCGCGATACAGCGTCATCTTGATGCTGCGCACACGCGGATCGTCGGCGGCCTGAGCGATGAAGTTCTCGACGCTGCTCGCAAAGCTCTCGTAAGGGTGATGCACCATCAGGGCCCGCTCGCGGATGACCGAGAAGATGCTGCGCTCCTGCGCTTCGGCGCGATGTATGCGCCCAGCCGTCACTGGCTTCCACGGCTTGTCTTTCAGTTTCGGTCGGTCGGTTGCGTGCAACTGGAAGAGGCAGGTGAGATCAAGCAGATGACGATGCACCGTGACATCGGCCATTTCGAGGTCGAGTTCGGTCACCAACAACTCGAGCATTTCGTCGCTAATGCCTTGTTGTACCTCTAGGCGCACCGCGCGACCGAAGCGACGACGGCGCAGCTCCATCTCTACTGCCGCTAACAGGTCGTCGGCTTCTTCGTCTTCCAACGTGAGGTCGGCATTGCGCGTGACGCGAAACACGGCGTGTTCCTCGACGACCATTCCGACGTACAACGTGTGAAGTTGCGCAGCGATGATCTGCTCCACCGGCACGAAGCGGTTGCCGTCGGGTAGCGCGACCAACCGCGGGAACACATTGGGCACCTTCACGCGCGCGAAACGGCGCTCGCCTGTCTCTGGGTCGCTGACCATTGCGGCCAGGCTGAGCGCGAGACCTGAGATGTAGGGAAACGGGTGTGCCGGGTCGACCGCCAGCGGTGTGAGTACGGGAAACACCAGCTGTTCGAATTGAGTCACCAGCAGCTTCTGATCTTGATCAGAGAGCGACTTCCAGTCGACGACGCGCAAGTTCTCGGCGGCGAGCTGCTCGAGCAGGCGATCGAGCACAAGTTCCTGGGCAACCACGAACCTGTCGGCCGCGCTGCCGATTGCTGTCAACTGCGACTGCGGCGAGAGCCCGTCGGGGGCCGGTTGCGTCACGCCAGCAGCGACCTGGTCTTTCAGTGCCGCGACTCGGACCTGGAAGAACTCGTCGAGGTTCGACGAACAGATCGCACAGAACTTCAATCGCTCGAGTAGCGGAATGCCGGGCTCGTCGGCAAGCGAGAGAACTCGCTGATTGAAGTCGAGCCAGCTGAGCTCGCGGTTGAGCAGGTGGGCTGTCACTCAGTGCCTCCGCCGCTGCGCGACGAACTCAGGTTGCGGACTCGGGGATGCCGAGTACCCATTCGATGCTGATGCGCTCGCGCTCGGCGTCGCGCACGATGCGCTCGCGATTGCGGCGGAACTGCGGATCGTCGCGAGGTAGCAGCACGAGTCGGGCGAGTGCCCGTGTCCGGAATTCGTCGATCAGGGCGCGATCGCCATAATCGCCGTAGATCTCCCAGTGCGGCGACACCGGCCCGAGGTACACGATGCGCGCATGGGCTCGTGGTGGCTCGTTGACAATGTCGGTCATGTTCACTCCTGGCACTCTGGGACCCTGCCGAGTGTACCGCCCCGTCCGGACCCGGGTTTCGTCATATGTTCGTAATATCGCACCGCCAGCTGCTAGACATATGTGGAAGTTCGGGAACCAAACCGGTCACTACATCGTCGTAATTCTGAGTAGTAGTTCTGAGTAGTTCGTAGAGATTGGTGCGTCCTCCCGGGTCGAAGGGTCCTGGTCATTCAGGTCGGTGCGGGCGCACTACCAACGGCGACTCCCCCAGTCGCTGCCGAAAAGGAGCCACAAGCGCATGAAACCGAATCTTTCCGTCACCGCCATCCCCGTTGATGCCGATTCGGCAACAGCGTGGATGAGCCGCGGTAACTGCCGGAACTATCCGCCAGCGACGTTCTTCCCCAGCGATGGCGTCGGTGTCGATCGTGCGCGCAAGATCTGCAATGGCTGCCCCGTGTTGGGGCAATGCTTGGAGTACGCACTTGAAGAGCGCATCGAGCATGGGGTGTGGGGCGGGTGTAGCGAGCGCGAGCGTCGCCGCATCCTGAAGCGTCGCCGCGTCAGTGTCTGAGCGCTAGCCCAGCAAGAACTCGGTCAACAAGAACGTAGGTCAGGGCTGGCCGATCTGTGGCCCGCCGACCTTGGCCTATTCGGCGTCGTCGGCCTTCTTGGTCTCTTTTTGACCGTCGGCTAGCCCGTCCTTGAATTCCTTCTGTGCCTTGCCGAGGTTCTTGGCCAGCTTCGGCAACTGCGAGCCGCCGAACAGCACCAACACAATGACGAGGATGAGACCAATCTCAGGTGGGCCGAAGCCAGCAGCGAACATTCCTGCATGTTAACCGTGCCGCTGCGCCGAGCGCCAAGCGAGCAAGGAAGTAATCAGCCGGTGCGGCGAACGCCCTGGGCGCGCTGACGGCGCAGGCGGCGACGCTCGCGCTCGGACAGGCCGCCCCAGATACCGAACTTCTCGCCGTTGACGAGTGCGTACTCGAGGCAGTCGTTGCGCACGACGCAGCCGCGGCAGACCTCTTTGGCCTCACGGGTGGACGCCCCACGTTCGGGGAAGAACAAGTCGGGATCGACTCCGAGGCAGTTGGCCTTGTCTTGCCAGTCGGTCTGTGGCTGTGCGGTGAGTTCTGTATGCATGTGGTGGCCCCCTGCTCTCAGGCCGGCAGATCGTTAATTGCGGGTTGTCGGGAGCGACAGCCCTGTAATTACATAAATGTCATTCTCCCATATCACATCGCCTTCGCGCAAGGGGGGATTTGTCAACACTCTGACAAGGGGATTTAGGAAGTCCGCGATCAGCCGGCAACGCGACCGCGAGCCAACCGCTTCTTGTGTTCGATGAAGTCGACCAGCACGTAGTCGCCGAGCGTCTGATGGTTCGTGAAGAACGCTCGCCCGCGGTTGATCGATGTCAGCTTCTCGATGAACGAGCGCAACCCGGAGTCGGCATCGAGCATGAAAGTGTTGATCCGGATGTTGTCGCGGGTGCAGCGAGCGACTTCGCGCAGCGTGGCTTCGACGGTGGCCTGTACGGGCGGGTAGTTGAAGTACACCTCGCCGTGTTGGGTGATGTGCGCGGTCGGCTCGCCGTCGGTGATCATGATGATCTGCTTCGTCCCTGTTTGGCGGCCGAGCATCTGTCGGGCCAGCGTGAACCCATGGTGCATGTTCGTGCCATAGGCGAAGTCCCAACTGACTTCGGGTAACTGTGCTGGCGTCAGCACGTATGCCGTCTCGCTGAAACCAACCAGACCCATGTAGTCGCGCGGGAACTGCGACGTGATCAGCGAATGCAGCGCCATGGCTACCTTCTTCGCGGGCAGGAAGTTGTCGCGCATGGGCATGCTCATCGAGAGGTCGAGCATCAAGACGGTTGACGAGCGAGTGACGTGTTCCGTGCGCTCGATCTCGAAGTCGTCGGGCGACAACTTCACGGCCCGCTGTGCTTCCGCCCCCGACACGGCACGACGACGCAGCGCGTTGCGCACCGTTCGCTGCAAGTCGAGGTTGAACGGATCGCCGAACTCGTACGGCTCGGTCTCGTAGGTGCGCTCGTGACCCTGACCCAGCATGTCGAGCTGATGCTGCCCCATCCGATCCTTGGCCAGCTTGCTGTACAGATCGCGGAGCGCATTACTGCCGATCTTGCGCAAACCCTTTGGGGTGAGTTCGAGCCGGCCCTCCTTTTGCTGGATCAATCCCTGCTCTTCCAGCATTCGGGTCAGTTCTGCCAATCGTTCGAGTGACTTTGCCGCGTCGTCGCCGAGCAGGTCGCGTACTCGATCCATGTCGGCCTCGGCCAGCGCGCCTGGGCTGGTGGCGTTGCGCAACAGGTTCTCCAACTGGTCGAGCTCGCCGAGCTCTTGCATGGTCTGCATTGCCTGCGCCATGCCCATTGGGTCGCTGCCCTCGAAGCCGTACTGCTGGCCCCAGCCCATCTGCGGAAACATCGACTGCAGGTTGCGCCCCAATTGGTCCATCTGCCAGCGCAGGTCCATGTCGTCGAGCAATTGGTTGCTCAGCTCTTGCAACTGCGCCCGCTGCTCTGGGCTCATCGAGTTCAGCATCGCTTGCATCGCCGCCATCCGCCGGGCCATCTGTTCGAGAAGCTCCTCGAGATTCTTCGGGTTCTCCGGAAAGAAGTCGCCGTACTGGGCCATGAACTGCTCGAAGCCAGGGTCTTCGCCGCGCTCGCGCTTTTCGAGCATCTCGTTGAGCGCCGCCATCATGTCTTTCATTCGGGCGATGTCTTGCGGCGACATGTTCTGCATCGATGACGACATCTGATCGACCATCTGCTGCGTGAGCTGCTGGCGCAACTTGTCGAGCAGTTGCTCGAAGCGGCGCTGCGCATCGCCACTCTCGAAGTCGTACGCCGACAGCTCGCGGACCTTGCCGGCCAGATCGTCGGGCAGCATGTCGAGCCGGAAGTTGCGATCGGCAGCTGCATCGCGGGCAGCGTTGGTGCGGCGCTCGTCGCCGCTGCGCTCGGCAGCCGCCGTTGCCTGCTCGATCGCGTGGCGTTCTTCGTCGACGATGTCGTGCAGTTCGTCGGCGATCTCTTGGTAGACCCCACCCAGATCGTGCCGATCCAGTCGCTCTTGGCGTTGTTCGCGCAACCGTTCCAGCATTTCGCGCAGGCCCTGGATGCGTTCGCCATTCCGGTCGCGCATCCCCTCCTGCATCAGGCGGCGCAGCGCGGCATTGACGTCGCCGTGGTACAGCAGATCGTCGGTGAGTTGGTCGAAGAGGCCGTCGGCGTCGATGTCGAAGCCCCGTTGGGTGCCATCCCAGCGCGAGTATGTGAAGCGGCCCGGCATTGCCAGCAACCTACCTTTCTGCTTGAGCGAGCGGAGAGTCGCCGTCATGCGGCGCGGATAGTCGCGGTCTCTATCGTTTGTGTCGCGGTCTTGACCGAGCCGCGCCGAGGGTGAGTTCGCGACACAAACGGCTGCATCAGCTGCGAGAAGCAACCTGCGCTCACGCACTCGTCGGCCCACCTGCGTGAACTGACGGGGCGCGCCGCGTGGCTACTGGATGGCAGGCTTGTGAAATCCTTCACGAGCGATGTCGCGCCGGGTACACTTCACATATGCGCGTTCCTCGCACCTTTGAGTTCGTCGACCTTTCCGGGTTCACGAACTACACCGCCGCCTTCGGCGACGACGCCGCTGGCCGCATTCTGAGCGCCTTCCGCACCATCGCTCGTGAGGTCGCCAGCGAACGGGGTGTCCGCATCGCCAAGTGGTTGGGCGATGGCTGCATGATCGTTTCTATGGAGCAGTCCAACGCCATCGCTTTCGCGCTCGAGCTAGAACGGCGCTCCGACGTGGTGTGCGCTCCCTTGTCCTTGCGCGTGGGCATCGCCAGCGGGCACGCGCTGCTCTTCGAAGGCGACGACTACATCGGCTCAGCCGTCAACATGGCTGCCCGCCTCTGCGACGCGGCCGGGCCGCGCGAAGTGTTGCTGCCGACGATGCAACTCGAGCGGCTTCCCGAAGGTGTGTCGGCGACCCCGCACGGCGACCTAGAACTGCGTGGCTTCCCCGGCCCGGTCAACGTCGTGCTGTTGAATGGTGTCCCGAAGTTGTCGGCCAGCACCGACACCGGCGAGCTGTGGACACGCAGCCCGTTCTTCACCTAAATCCTCGACCTCAGCCACGACCTCGGTAGGTCGCGGCACTCGAACCGGCAACGGTGTCTTTGTTGAGTCGCTTCGAGAGATGCAAGCCTTCCAGCACGAACTCGACCGCAGCCGCAATCGCCGCCGGCGACTCGTCGCCACCCGCCAACGAGTACACCGCAGTGCGCAGCGCTGGCATCTCGTCGATCAATCGTGCTAGTTCAGCCGACGCGACTTCTTCGCCGGTATGGGCGATCACCCCTGATTCGAACGCCTCGACAACCTCGCGAACCTGATCGAACGACACATGCTCCTTGAAGACGGTCAGCACTGCCGCCTTCACAAGGTTCTCGAGGATGATTCCGTCGCGGCCCTCCTCCAACGACTCGATCTCGACCTTGCCGCTGGTACTGGACGCCAATGCGGCCAAGTCGCACACACGCGGGACAACCAGTTGCTCGCCAGCACGTAAACCGCGCCGCAGTGCGTTCGCGGCGAGCACCTCTACGTTGCTGACCGAGAGTCGCACGCTGACCCCGCTGCGTTGGTTGACCTGGTTGCTCGTACGCGCAAGTTGGCTGAAGGTGGCGACGACGCGCTCGATGTAACTCGGTACCCGCACCGTGACGTCGCCAACCGAAGCACCGCGCGCCTCCTGGCGCATGATCGCGACTTCTGTGTCGACATCGAGCGGGTAATGCGTACGAATCTGGCTGCCGAAGCGATCCTTCAGCGGAGTGATGATGCGACCGCGATTGGTGTAATCCTCGGGGTTCGCGGAAGCGACCAGCATGACATCGAGCGGAAGGCGAACCTTGTACCCGCGAATCTGCACGTCGCGCTCTTCCAACACGTTGAGCAGACCCACCTGAATCCGTTCGGCCAGATCGGGAATCTCGTTGATCGCGAAGATGCCGCGATTGGTACGCGGTACCAACCCGTAGTGCAGGGTCAACTCGTCGCTGAGGTAACGGCCCTCAGCGACCTTGATCGGGTCGACCTCGCCGATCAGGTCGGCGATCGAAGTGTCGGGCGTCGCCAACTTCTCGCCAAAGCGCTCGTCGCGGTGCACCCATGCGATCGGTGCCGCATCACCCAACTCGTCGAGCAAGTCACGCGCGTGTTTGCTAACAGGAGCGAACGGATCGTCGTTGATCTCGCTGCCGGCAACGATCGGCATCCATTCATCGAGCAAACCGGTGAGGCTACGAATCATGCGCGTCTTGGCTTGGCCGCGCTCGCCGAGGAAGATCACATCGTGCCCGGCGAGGAGTGCGTTCTCGAGCTGGGGCATGACGGTGTTCTCGTAACCCAACACACCTTCGAAGAGCGGTTGGCCTGACGCGATTCGCGCCACCGCGTTGCGACGGATCTCCTCTTTGACGGGCACCGACTGCCAGCCCGTCGCCTTCAATTCGCTCAACGTTGCTGCTCGGTTCGACATGACGGGGACCATACCGCGGCACTCCGGATGGCCACCAACCACGTACGCTCACAATCGTGGAGTTGTCGGGTCCCAAATCGTCAGGATCATGGAGAGCGGTCGCCGCCGACGACGAGATGCGCCGAATCGGGATCGGACTCGATCACATCGACGACGATTGGACCGAGGTAGCCGTTCCGGGCCATTGGCAGGCGACCGACGAGTTCCGCACCAGCGACGGACCATTGCTGTATCGGCATCGGTTTGAGCAGGATCGACCAGAGCCTGGACGGCGACGCTTTGTGACGCTGGATGGCGTCTTCTACCAGGCCGACGTTTGGCTCGATGGCGCCTACCTCGGCGATCCAGAGGGCTACTTCTTCCCGCACTCGTTCGACATCACCGGGCTCAGTCGCTTGGCAACGGAGCACGTGCTGGCGGTTGAAGTCGCGTGCGCACCGCAGCGACAACGTGCTGCTAAACGCAACATCACGGGCGTCTTTCAACACTCCGACACCATCGATCAAGATTGGAACCCGGGCGGTCTCTGGGCTCCTGTCCACATCGAAGAGACCGGCGCCGTACGCATCGATCGCTTGCGGGTGCTCTGCCGCGACGCAAACGATTCACGCGCCCACCTGCGTGTGCACGCCCGACTCGATTCCGACACCACGCGAACGGTCACGTTGCGCACCTCGCTCGGCACTCAGTCGTCGGGAACAACGATCGTCGTCGAACACTCGCGCTCGCTTGCCGGCGGCATGAACGAGGTCGACTGGAATCTCGACATCAAAGACCCGCAGCTGTGGTGGCCGTGGAGCCTCGGCAAGCAACCGCTCACCGACGTGACGGTCGAGGTGCTCACCGAGCGCGATACCGCACACGAAGGCACCGTCAGCGATACGCGCACTGTGCGCACTGGCCTGCGCGAGACAGCAATGCAGGATTGGGTGATCTCCGTGAACGGCGAGCGTCTGTTCAGCAAGGGCGCCAACCTTGCCCCGACGCGGGCGGCGCTCGCGGAGGCAACTCCCGCCGAAGTGCGCCGCGACATCGAGTTCGCGCGCGACGCCGGCTTGGATCTCGTGCGCGTGCAGGGTCACATCGGTCGACCCGAGTTATATGCCGCCGCCGACGAGTTGGGTGTCCTCGTGTGGCAGGACTTCCCATTGCAGTGGGGGTACATGCGCTCGATCCGTCGAGAAGCTGTGCGTCAAGCGCGCGAGGCGGTCGATCTCCTGGGCCATCATCCGAGCATCGTTTTGTGGTGCTCGCACAACGACCCGGTCCCGACGACTGGAACCAGCGCGGCAGCGGCTGGCAACTCAATCGTCAGCAACATCGTTCGCCAGCAACTCCCGGGCTGGAATCGCAGCATTCTCGATCGCTGGGTCAAGCGGGCGTTCGAATCAGCCGACGAGACGCGTCCCGTGATTGCACACAGCGGTGTGGCGCCACACCTCCCGAGCGGGCGTGGCACCGACAGCCACCTGTCGTTCGGCTGGCACCACGGCACGCTCAATGATCTCGATGGGTTTGCAGCATCGGTGCCGCAAATGACCGAGTTCGTCAGCGAGTTCGGTTCGCAATCGGTGCCTCCCTCCGCCGACTTCATGCGCCCTCAGGACTGGCCCAATCTCAACTGGGCCGGTTTGGCTCGCCATCACGGCTTGCAACTCGAGACGATGTCGCGACACGTGTCTCCTGCCGACTACGACAGCTTCGACGACTGGCGCACCGCAACACAGCGCTACCAGGCAGAAGTGTTGCGTCACTACATCGAGACGCTGCGGCGCCTGAAGTATCGCCCTAGCGGAGGCTTCTGTTTCAACACCTTGAACGATCCATCGCCCGCCGTGTCCTGGGGCGTGCTGGATCACGAACGTCAGCCGAAGCTCGCGTTTCAAGCGGTAACAGAATCGTGCCGACCAGTCATCGTCGTGGCGGAGCGCATGCGTCCGAATCTCGTCGCTGGCGAGGCAGTCGCGCTCGATGTGCACGTGATCAGCGACCTACGTACTCCGCTCGACGATGTGTTGTGCACCGGCAAGCTGCGCTGGCCAGGTGGCGGGCACGAGTGGCAGTGGAGTGGTTCCGTGCCGCCAGACTCGTGCGTCCGCGTCGGCACGGTGCAGTTCGTGGTGCCCAGTGTTCCCGGCGCGCTGTGGTTCGACCTCACGCTGGTTCACGCCGATGCGGCCGCAACCAATCGCTATGCCGCCAACGTCAGCGACGGCGTCAGCGTTACTGCTGGCTGATCAGCTTGCGGTCCTTCAGTTTCGCCTTCAGATAGTCCTTGTTCATGAGCGCGATGAAATCGATGCTGATGTTCTTCGGGCAGGCGGCCTCGCACTCGCCGTGATTGGTGCAGGAGCCGAAGTAATCGTCCATCGACTCCACCATCGCCTGCACTCGACTCCACCGCTCGGCTTGGCCTTGCGGTAGCAGGTTGAGGTGGCTGACCTTGGCGGCAGTGAACAGGTTGGCCGCGCCGTTCGGGCAGGCGGCGACGCATGCTCCACAACCGATGCAGGCAGCGGCATCCATCGCCGCGTCGGCGACTGTCTTGGGCACAGGAGTGAGATTTGCTTCCGGCGCGCCACCAGTCGATGCGGTGATGAAACCGCCCGACTCGACGATGCGATCGAATGCCGAACGATCGACCATCAGGTCTTTGATGATCGGAAACGCTGCTGCGCGCCATGGCTCAACGACGATCGTGTCGCCGCTCTTAAACATGCGCATATGCACCTGACAAGTCGCGGTGCCGGACTGCGGGCCATGTGCACGACCATCGATCATGAGCGAGCAGGTGCCACAGATTCCTTCGCGGCAATCGTGATCGAATGTGATCGCCTCAAGGCCCTCGCCGATCAACTTCTCGTTCAGCATGTCAAGCATCTCTAAGAACGATGCTTCATCGCTGATGCTGTCGATGCGGTAGCTCTGGAAGCGGCCATCGTCGCCAGGACCGCTCTGGCGCCAGATCTTGAGGGTGAGATGTTCCAGATGGCTCACTTGTAGCTCCGCTTGGCAAGGTGAATCGTTTCGAACTCGAGCTCCTCTTTGTGGCGAGTCGACTTCATCGGGTCGCCGGTGTACTCCCATGCCGCGACGTGCGCAAAGTTCGTGTCGTCGCGTTGCGCTTCGCCCTCAGCGTCTTGGTACTCGCTCCGGAAATGGCCGCCACAGCTTTCGCGCCTCTCGAGCGCGTCGCGACACATGAGCATGCCGAGCTGGAAGAAGTCGTCGACGCGGCCAGCCTTCTCGAGCGTCTGGTTAGTGCTGAAACCATCGCCCGTCACCCGTAGATCACTCTTGAACTCGTCGTACAGCGCGGGCAAATCGCTGAGTGCTCGTTGTAACCCGGCCTTGTCGCGTTCCATGCCGCACTCGTTCCAGATGATCTTGCCCATCTCGCGGTGGAACCAATCCGGCGAACGCTTGCCGCCGATGTCGAGGTAGCCCTGGAACCGCTGCTGCGCTGCTTGCTCGACGCTACGGAACTCGGGGTGGTCGACGCCGGGGATCGGCTTGTTGAGCATCGGCGCCAAGTAGTTGTTGATCGTCTGCGGCAACACGAAGTAGCCGTCGGCAAGACCCTGCATCAGCGCCGAGGCGCCGAGGCGGTTGGCGCCGTGATCGGAGAAGTTCACCTCACCTGCTGCGTACAGGCCTGGGATGGTGGTCATCAACTCGTAGTCGACCCACAACCCGCCCATCGTGTAGTGGCTGGCGGGATAAATGCGCATCGGCGTGTGGTACGGGTCCTCGCCGGTGATGCGCTCGTACATCTCGAACAGGTTGCCGTAGCGCTCGCGCACGACCGCTTCCCCAAGGCGACCAATCGCAGCGGAGAAGTCGAGGAACGTGCCGTTCCTCAACGGGCCGACACCGTGACCGGTGTCGACGGCGCGCTTGGCAGCACGCGATGCGATGTCGCGCGGCGCCAAGTTGCCGAAGCTCGGGTACAAGCGCTCGAGGTAGTAGTCGCGCTCGGCCTCGGGGATCTGTGCAGCCGGCCGGTTGTCGCCCTCACGCAACGGCACCCACACGCGTCCGTCGTTGCGCAGGCTTTCGCTCATCAACGTCAGCTTCGATTGCGTGTCGTCGGCCTGCGGAATGCACGTCGGGTGAATCTGCGTGTAGCACGGGTTGGCGAAGTAGGCGCCTTTGCGATGCGCGCGCCACCCGGCAGTGACGTTGCACGCCATCGCGTTCGTCGAGAGGAAGAACACGTTGCCGTAGCCGCCGGTGGCGAGCACTGTCGCGTGCGCTGCGTGCGACTGCAATGCGCCGGTGACGAGATCACGCGTGACGATTCCAGCACAGCGACCTTCGATGGTGACGACATCGACGAGTTCGCTGCGGTTCCACAACTTGACGGTGCCGAGACCGATCTGGCGTGCGAGTTGCTGATACGCGCCGAGCAACAACTGCTGGCCAGTCTGGCCACGTGCGTAGAACGTCCGCTGCAGCTGGGAGCCGCCGAAGCTGCGCGTGTCGAGCGACCCGCCGTACTCGCGTGCGAACGGCACGCCTTGCGCGACCATCTGGTCGATGATGTTCATGCTCGTCTGCGCCAGGCGATACACGTTTGCTTCGCGGGAGCGGAAGTCGCCGCCCTTGATCGTGTCGTAGAACAACCGATGCACGCTGTCGCCGTCGCCGCGGTAGTTCTTGGCGGCGTTGATGCCGCCCTGCGCGGCGATGCTGTGCGCACGCCGCGGCGAATCGTGGAACGTGAAGACGTCGACGTCGTAGCCGAGTTCGGCCAGCGAGGCCGCTGCCGAGGCACCAGCGAGACCGCTACCAACAACAATCACTTTGAACTTGCGCTTGTTGTTGGGGTTGATCAACTTCATGTCGGCCTTGTAGTTGTCCCACTTGTCAGCGATTGGGCCACGAGGGATCTTCGAATCCAGCGACTTGGCGCGTGCCTTCGGAGCCGCGGCCGGACGCGCGACAGCCTTCTTTGCTGGAGCTCTCTTGGCGGGTGCCTTCTTGGCGGGTGCCTTCTTGACCGTTCGTGCGGTGGCCATTGCGGTCACTCCCCCACAATTCCGGCGAGAACCGCCAACGGGAACGAAACATTGCCGACAACGACCAAGGTGGCAATGCCAACGGCGATGTAGCGACGCCACTCTTTGAAACGCGGATTGTTCCAACCCATCGACTGGAACAAGCTCCACACACCGTGGAACAGGTGAAAGCCGAGGGCGATGTTGGCGACGATGTACAACACCGACACAGGAACACGCTCGAAACTGCGAACGACGTTGCCATAGATGTCGCCACGCACGAACTCGCCGTCGTTGCCGACCGCGTTCACCCAACCCCAGGTGAGGTCGGCGAGGTGCCAGAAGACGAACAGGAACACGATGACGCCTGTCCAGCGCATCGTGCGGCTAGCAAAGTTGGCGACTTGGTAGTCGCGCGGGCCTTGGTACTTCACCGAACGGGCGTGCCGGTTCATGATCGTCAGGCCGTAGGCGGCATGGATGTGCACGCCAACCGCTGCGATCAAACCAAAGCGCATCAGCCACAGCGCAACTGTGCGCGGCAGAATCGGCACGAGCAGGTCGCGAAGAAACTCGCCGTAGTGGTTGACATCTTCGGCGCTGATGTACATCTTCAGGTTGCCGACCATGTGGGCAACAACGAAGCCGATCAGCATGATGCCGGTGATCGCCATCGCGTACTTCTTACCCACGGCTGTCGAGTACAGATCAAGAAGGAAGAACTTGCTTCGCTTCCGGGAGGTCGTTGCGCTACCGCTGACCGGCGGGCGGGACTGAACTGCTTGTGCCATCGGGGCTGAACGGTAGCGCCGACCCCTCAACAAACACGAAACTCCCACGCCCAAGCCCTGTCACCAAGTGGCCTGCCACGGGCGGTTTTGCGAATTCGCTCCCGCCGGTTCGTCGTGGGGACCGGAAGTCTCTACACTCTCTGCGTTCACCAACCAGCGTGGCTTAGCGCCGCGCCCTAGATGTCCTGGAGATTCCGGTGCCAGCAATCATTGCCGAAGGTGGCTACCAAGTATTCGACTTGAAAGGTGGCGAGTGGGCCATCTTGTGGCTCTCAGTCGCCGCCGCCGTCCTCGCCATCATCGTCGGACTGTTCTTGGCCAAGTCGGTCATGGCAGCCGACGAGGGTTCCCCGAAGATGCAGGAGATCGCCAAAGCGATTCAAGAAGGGGCGTTGGCGTACCTGAAGCGCCAGTTCAAGACGATCGCCGTCATCCTGATCCCGCTCGCAGCCATCGTGTTCGTCACCTCGACCGCGATCATCAAACCCGACGAGGGTGGCACCGCCCTGTCGTTCGCCCAGTCCGGCTTGTGGCGCACAGTCGCCTTCATCCTTGGCTGTTTGGCATCCGGCTTCACCGGCTACATCGGCATGACGTTGGCGACACGAGGCAACGTGCGCACCGCGGCAGCCGCTCTCACTGGCAGCATGCCGAAGGCGCTCACGATCGCGTTTCGCACCGGTGGTGTCGCTGGCATGTTCACCGTCGGCCTCGGCCTGCTCGGTGCGACTGCGATCATCATGGTCTTCCAGAACACGAGCTCGGCGATCCTCATCGGCTTCGGCTTCGGTGGTTCGCTGCTCGCACTCTTCCTGCGCGTAGGTGGCGGCATCTTCACCAAGGCTGCCGATGTCGGCGCCGACCTGGTGGGCAAGGTCGAAGCGGGCATCCCGGAAGACGACCCGCGCAACCCCGCCACCATTGCCGACAACGTGGGCGACAACGTCGGCGACTGCGCCGGAATGGCAGCCGACCTGTTCGAGAGCTACGAGGTCACCCTCGTCGCCTCGATCATTCTCGGTGTCGCCGCCTTCAACTCGGTCGGCGCCAACCCGGCATACGGCGTGATGTTCCCGCTCGCTGCTCGGGCGATCGGTGTCATCGCCTCAATCTTCGGCGTCTTCGCCGTCAAGGCGAAGGAAGGCGAAACCAACGCGCTGAAGCCGATCAACAAGGGCTTCGCGGTTGCCGGTTCGCTGACCCTTCTGGGCACGCTCGGTGTTGCGCTGTTCTACGTCGGTAACGACAATAACGACAACGCTGGCTGGAAGTGCTTCGGCGCAGTGGCCATCGGTCTCGTGCTCGCCCAACTCGTCAGCCGCCTCACCGAGTACTACACCGGCACGCACTACCGGCCTGTGCAGGAGATCGCAGAGAGCGCCGAGACCGGTCCTGCCACGGTCGTGCTCTCGGGTACGGCCAGCGGCATGGAGAGTTCCGTCTACGCAGTCATCGCGATCGCGATCGCGATCGGTGTCTCGCTCGCCCTCGGCGGCGGCAACCTGACGTTCTCGCTGTACCTCGTCGCCCTGTGCGGCATGGGCATGCTCGCCACCACCGGCGTGATCGTGTCGGAAGATACGTTCGGTCCGGTCAGCGACAACGCTGCTGGCATCGCCGAAATGAGCGGCGAGTTCCACGGCGAGCCGCAGAAGATCATGGTTGCCCTCGACGCAGTGGGTAACACCACCAAGGCCGTCACCAAGGGCTTCGCCATCGGCTCCGCTGTCATCGCTGCTGTCGCCCTGTTCGCGAGCTTCATCGAAACTGCTGGCGAAGAGTTGAAGGTCGTCGCCGACAACCTGAAGGACGGCGTGTTCAAGGCAGCCGAACTGCAGATCAACGTTGCCGAGCCGAAGATCTTCATCGGTCTTCTCATCGGTGGCGCGGTGCCGTTCCTCTTCTCGTCGCTCGCCATTCGTGCGGTTGGCCGCACCGCAGGTGTGGTTGTGCAGGAAGTGCGCAAGCAGTTCGCCGACGGCAAGATCATGAAGGGCGAGAAGCAGCCCGAGTACGGCCCGGTCATCGACATCTGCACCGAGGCCTCGCTGCGTGAACTCGCCACGCCAGCACTGCTGGCAGTGCTCACCCCCGTCGTGATCGGGTTCGGCCTCGATTGGCGTGCGCTCGGTGCGTTCCTCGCCGCGGTCATCCTCGTCGGTCAGCTGATGGCGAACTACCTCAGCAACGCCGGTGGCGCATGGGACAACGCGAAGAAGTACATCGAAGACGGACACCACGGCGGCAAGGGCAGCGATCCGCACAAGGCGGCCGTCATCGGCGACACCGTCGGCGACCCGTTCAAGGACACCGCTGGCCCAGCGCTCAACCCGCTGATCAAGGTGATGAACCTGGTCAGCCTGCTGACGCTGCCAGCGATCATCAGCCTGGAGGACAACCTCGGTGCTCGTCTCAGCATCGCTGCCGCGGCGCTGGTGGTTCTGATCGGCGCGATCATCTTCAGCGGCCGCCGACCCAACTCGATCAACGCCGCGATCTGATCGGGTCCCGCCATGCTCGGCCTCTTGGATTTCGCGAACAAGTGGGTCGAGCGCGGCGGGTTGATCGTTCTCGCCATCATCGTTTTCGCCGAGTCGGGTCTACTCGTCGGGTTCTTTCTGCCCGGCGACTCGCTGCTTTTCTTTGCTGGCTTTCTCTCGTCCGATGCTGGCGGACACCTACTGCCAGCGTTGCCGTGGGTTGCGCTCACCTGCTCGCTGGCTGCGATCGCGGGCGATCAGGTCGGTTACATGATCGGCTCAAGGTTCGGGCCGTCTCTGTTCAAACGAGAGAAGAGTCGCTTCTTCAATCCCGCATACGTCGACAAGGCGGAAGCCTTCTTCGCCGAGCACGGCGCGAAAACGATCGTGCTCGCCCGTTTCGTGCCCATCGTGCGCACCTTTGTGCCCACCGTTGCTGGCGCAAGTCGTATGCACTACCGCACCTTCGTTGTCTACAACGTCATCGGGGGCATTCTGTGGGGCACGGGAGTCACAACTCTCGGCTACTTCTTAGGTGAGATCAGTGTCGTCAAGAACAATCTCGAAATCGCGGCCGTGGTCATCGTCGCCGTTTCGCTGCTTCCGATTGCGATCGAGTGGCGCAAGCACCGCCTGCGTGCTGCCACCGAATCAGTGTCACCGAACTGACACGAACCGACGGAACCATCCGTCGCTGAGCCACGTCCGAGTGGCATGACACACGTGATCACAGCCCGGCGCACCGCCGGAATCGTTGCCGTCTTTGCCATCTCACTGCTCGTCGCGTGCGCCGACGACGACGGGAACCTTGCCAGCAACGAGGAAGTCGCTGCTGTCGGGGAAACAAACGATGCCAGCGCCCCGGCCGAGGCAATCGTCCCTGCGCTCGCTGATCAACAAACAGCGCCCATTCCCAACGTTGTCACCGACCCGAGTCGCAAGCTCGTCATCACGATGACCATCGGCATTGAGGTCGCAGAAGCAGCGGCAGCTGTCGACGAAGTGATCGCCCTTGCGGCTCGCCACGGCGGGCAGCTCTACGACTCACAAATCGACCTCAACGATCCGGAGACCGCCAATGGCGATCTCGTCTTCAAGCTGCCACCGGACGAGGTGCAGTCGTTTCTCTCCGGCCTCGACCCAGAGATCGGGCGCCGGACCGGCCTGGACGGCACGACCAGCGATGTCACGACGCAGATCGCCGACCTCGATGCCCAAATCCTGGCCGCTGAGGCCAGCGTCGATCGTGTGCGCGTGCTCTTGGAGGGCGCGAAGAACCTCGACGATGTGATTCGACTCGAGATCGAGTTCACCAATCGGCAGACACATCTCGAGCAGTTGCGCGCCCAGCAGAACACCCTCGACGAGCTGGTTGCGTTGGCAACCATCACTGTGCACTTGACGACTGCCCCACCCTCGCTGATCGCCGAGGGCATCGAGAACATCCCTAGGGCGCTCGATGAGAAGGGGATCGTTGCGGCGTTCGAGAAGGGCTGGGAGGCCTTCCTCGCCGTGCTTGTGGCGATCGGGTTGGTCTTCGGCTACACGGCACCGTTCCTCGTGCTCGGCGGTCTTGCGTGGCTCATCGTGTGGCGAGTGAACAAGCGAGCAGCACGTAACCGAACGGCGATCTCAGCCAGCGAGCGACCCGACCAACCAGCCCCGCTCGGTTAACAACTGCATCACGTTTCCCCCATGGTGGCGTCTATAGGGCGCGCTCAGCCCGTCACCGCCGACAAGGCTCGGCATCAACGGCGGGCGGTACGGCGCACCCCACACGTGAACCCGGTGCGCCGGACCCTGCACTGCCACCACTCCGTCCGCGAGCTCGATGCGCGCGTCGACTTCGCCTACCTGCTCGTAACCGCCGTCGATCTCGGTCGCCCCCACGTTTGAGAACCATTCGATATCGAACGCCACGGCCACGGGGGTTCCGTAGGCACGATGTAGCGCTTCCACCGGATTATCCAGCAAAACACCGTGCGCTTCGTTCCCCAAGCTCCATTGACGGAACGGCGCGTCGCACTGATGGTCGGCCCACATTTCGGGGGGCTTGACTTCCAACCCTGCACGCAAGCCACTGCCGTTCAACTCCTCGATCAACAGATAAGGCTCACCCGCGCGCACCAGACCAGCCCAGTAGTCGAAGCGGCGGCCACGCAACTCGAGGCCCACGAACACACCTGCGTCGGCCGCCGGGCTGTGACCCCACCACCACCACGCCTCGACATCAACGCCAACCCCACCCCATGCGTGCCGCAATTCGTCGACATTGGTCAGCACGCGGCCAGACTAGGGGGGTGATTCGCTACCTCAGTCTCGAATGGCTCGAAGCCCTCACTAGCGAGGTCACGGCCAGCATCGTCTTGCAGTCGTTGGCTGAGCAACACCAGATTGGTGTGACGCAAGTGGTGACCGGCGGACCGGAGGGCACCGTCGTCTATCACCTGCAGGTGGGTGACGGAGCGGCTCGCTTCGGTGCTGGCGCCGCCGAGCCGGAGGACGTGCGCATGGAGCAGACGTGGGACACCGCAGTGGGTGTCGCAACCGGCGAACTCAACGCGCAAGAGGCATTCATCAAGGGCCGCATCTTGCTCACCGGCAGTCAGCAGCGACTGGTCGAGTCGCAGCCGGTGTTCGGCGCACTCGACGCCGTGTTCAACAACGTTCGCGGGCGTACCGAGTACCGCTGAGGTAGCGCCCAGTGCCCGAGCTTCCCGAAGTCCAGGCGCACGCCGAGCGACTCAACGAGCAGTTCCGCGGGGCAGTGCTCAAGCAGTTCGTACCGTTCAACTTCACCGCCTTGAAGACCGCTATGCCACGACCCGACGACGCGTACAGCAAGCCGCTACTCGGTGTCGGTCGGCGCGGGAAGTACCTGCTGCTGGATTTCGGATCGATTCATTTCGTCGTGCACCTGATGCAGGGTGGGCGCCTACTCGTCGACGGCAAGCAGGTCAACGGCAAGCAGACCACCAAGCCGCGCAATGGCCAGGCCAGATTCGTGTTCGAGCACGGCCCGGCACTGTTGCTGACTGAAGCGGGCAAGGAGCGTCGGGCAGGTGTCTGGTGCGTTGCGACCGCACAGCTGAATGGGCCACCGATGCATCGCTTGGGTCGCGAGGCACTGGACTTCACACCGCTGTCGCTCGCCGAAGCCTTCGCTGCCAACAACATGCGCGTTCACGGGTTCCTCCGCGACCAACACCAGATCGCCGGGCTGGGTCGCATGCTGGCCAACGAGGTTTGTCATCGCGCGCGAATCTCGCCGTTCGCGATGACCTCCAAGCTGGGCACAGCAGGTGCAGCCAAGATCGTCACCGCGATTCGCGAGGCCGTCGACGAAGGACTCGCCTACGAACGCACCCGAACCGACATGAGTTCGTCGGCCGATCGACCCGGTCGCGTCCATAATCGAGTCGGCCAACCCTGCCCCGAGTGCGCCGACATCATCCGATCGGTCAGCTACAGCGGGTACACCGTGGCCTACTGCCCCACCTGCCAAACCGCCGGCAAGATCCTCGCCGACAACACCACATCCAAGTTCCTGAAGTAGTCACCCGAGGGGTGAGGGCCGTTCGCGTACGCTGGAAGCATGCCCATTCACATTCGTGCAGAAGCCGCTGACTACGCACCCGCAGTTCTCGTTCCTGGCGACCCCCGCCGCGCGCGATACATCGCCGAGACATTCTTCGACCCCGGTGCGCGCTTGGTCAACGAGGAGCGTGGCGAGCTTGGGTTCACCGGCACCTTCAAGGGCAAGCCGATCAGCGTGCAGGCCAGCGGAATGGGCTGCCCGAGCGCCGCGATCTACTACAACGAGCTCATCATGCTCGGCGCCAAGCGCATCATTCGCGTTGGCACCGCCGGTGGACTGGCTCCCAACTTGAAGATGGCCGACACCGTCGTCGCTTTGAGCGCGACAGCCGACGACCCGAGTGTTGCGCTGATGACCAACGGAGAACCGCATGCTCCGACCGCGAGCTACTCGCTCGTTGAACGCGCGGTTGCCTTGTCGCGAGAACGAGGGGCCACTGTGCACATCGGCAGCATCGTCTCGGCAGCGTTGTTCTACGACCCCCGGCAGGGAATCATGCAGCGCTGGCGCGATCGCGGCCACCTGGCCGTTGAGATGGAGGCGGCGATGCTGTACACGTTGGGAGCGATCCACAAGATCGAGACGCTCTGCATGGTGACCATCAGTGACTTGATCTCCGTTGAGGAGAACACAGGCGTTCGAATCAGCGACGAGGAATTGAAGACGGGCGTCGACCGCATGATGGAAGTCGCCTGCGACGTCGCCGTCGGCTGAACGCAGCATCGCATGGGAGCGGCTGAAAGAATCGGTTGGCGGTGGCTGGTCGCGGTGTTTGCGATCACGTTCGCGGTCTATGCAGTCAGTCCCGTTCGCCAGAACTACGACTCGTACCTGGCGTTTCCGACAGCGCAAAGTGCCGTACACGGCGGGAACCTGACGCTCAACGAGTTCGACACGCCGAAGTTCGACACACACGGTTGGATGACGTTCACCGATAACGGCAAAGAGGTCAACACCTATCCGTGGGTGCCTTCGATGATGTTGATTCCATCCGTCATCGTCCTCGACGTTGCGGATGCAGTCGGTATCGGCCCCGGGTCCTACAACGTCGCTAACGGCGGTCGCATGGACACCATCCAGCAGTTCAACGCCTCAGCACTCGTCGCGCTGGTCGTAGTGATCGTGTTCGCAATCAGCTTTCATCGCCTGCGGCCAGCGCTGTCGCTCAAGCGCCGGCGAGCAATCGCCGGTGTCGTCGCCTTCGGGTTCGCGTTCGGGACAGCCGCCTGGTCGACCGCTAGCCGGGCGATGTGGCAACACGGACCATCACTGTTGTTTCTCGCGATCGCGGTCTACTGCTGCCAACGACTGCTGCGCGATCCAGAAGCCGAGTCGCCCGGGCTGCGTTGGACAGCCATCTGGCTCGGTGCTGCAGTCGCTGCCGCCTTCACCTGCCGGCCCACCAACGCGGTCGCCGTCATCGGTTTCACGGCTTTCGTGGTGTTCGGCCTACGCAAGTACGTGCGCCGGTTCTTTGTCGGGGCCTTCGCAGTTGCGATGCCGTGGACGCTGGTCAACATCACCGCCTATGGAACAGTGCTTCCTGACTACTACCGAGCTGGCAAGGTCGGGCTGCACGAGGAATTCGGACGCGCGCTGGCAACGAACCTGGTCAGCCCAGCGCGCGGGTTGCTGCTCTTCTCCCCGATCGTCGTACTTGCGGTCTTCGGCATCGTCCGACGTAATCGCGACGAAGTCCGCGACGGCCTCCTCTCGTTTGATCGGATGCTGCTCGGTGTTGCGCTTGCCTATCTACTCGTGTCAAGCGGGCCACCGCAGAACTGGTGGGGAGGTCACTCGTTCGGCCCTCGGTTCCTGTCCGACACGCTGGTGTTCTTCGCAGCAGCGGCGACGCCGACCGTTGCGCTGCTGATGCAGCGCGTACCAAGGGGTGAACGAAGCACTTGGCGTCGCCTCGCGACCGCAGCAGCCGTCGCGCTACTCGGATGGAGCGTGCTCATCAACGCCCAAGGCGGAGCGATGAGGTCGACGCTGTGTTGGAACGGCGAACCGAACATCGACGAGAACACATCACGTCTCTGGGACTTCGACCGACCGCAAATGCTGTCCGGCTTGCAGGCGATCGCCGACGACGGAGTCGTCGACGCATTCTTGACAAGGTGTACTGACTAGAACGCCTATAAGGCGGCTCTGCTAGATCAGGCCGAGTGCTTTCACCGCGTCGCGCTCTTCGGCCAATTCAGCGGCGGAAGCATCGATCTTGCCGCGACTGAACTCGTTGATGTCGAGACCCTGCACGATCGAGTAATCCCCGTTGCTGCAGACACACGGGAAGCTGCTGATCAGCCCCTCGGGCACGCCATACGAACCGTCGGAGACGACGGCCATGCTGACCCAGTCGCCTTCGTGAGTGCCGTGCACCCACGTGCGCACATGATCGACCGCAGCATTTGCCGCTGAGGCTGCCGAGGATGAACCGCGCGCCTCGATCACGGCCGCGCCACGCTTGGCGACCGAAGGAATGTAGGTGTCGGCGTACCACGCTTGATCGCCGACTGCCTGGTAAGCGTTCTCACGCTTGCCACCCTTCGTCACGAATGCGTGGTACAGATCGGGGAACTGCGTTACCGAGTGATTACCCCAGATCGTCATGTTGCTGATGTCGTTGACGGTCACGCCGACACGTTGCGCCAGTTGCGAAATCGCACGGTTATGGTCGAGCCTGGTCATCGCCGTGAACTGGCGAGCGTCGAGGCCCGGCGCATTCTGTTGCGCGATCAGCGCATTGGTGTTCGCTGGGTTGCCGACGACAAGCACCTTCACGTTCTTCTTGGCGCTGTCGCTGAGCGCTTTGCCCTGCGGCTTGAAAATGCCGCCGTTTGCGCTGAGCAAGTCGCTGCGCTCCATGCCCGCCTTGCGCGGCATCGCCCCGACGAGCATGGCCACATCGGCGTCGCCGAAGGCCACGTTGGGATCGTCGGTGCAGACGACATCGGCGAGCAATGGAAACGCGCAGTCATCGAGCTCCATCTGAACGCCCCCTAGCGCACCGAGCGCAGGAGTGATCTCGAGGAGTTGCAGAATCACAGGTGTCTCGGGGCCGAGCATCGAACCGGACGCAATACGAAAGAGCAGGCTGTACCCGATCTGGCCAGCAGCACCGGTGACAGCGACACGCACAGGAGTAGTCATGTCGCGAGCGTACGCGCAGCATGCGACAGTTGCCCATTCTTGGAGCAACGGCGCTAGGTAATGGCAGGCAAGCCGAAGGCTTCGAGAATCAGGTTGGTGTAGAGCACCGGCGCTGAGCGATCTCCACAGGTGAGATGGATTCCATCGGGGCAGAGTTCGACCTCGTCGGCGCGAGCGTCCCAGTCGACAACCAGAACGTTCGGGTAGATGGTCGGCAGGCTGCGGATCAACGCGTTGTTGTCGGGAATCCACACTGGCGGAGCGCGCAAGGTCACAAAGGCGACCTTGCCAACACTGTCTGGCATCTCCGCCATGATGGCGGCGATCGCCTCCGCGTTCATCGGGTTATTGGTTCCCACTTGGATGACGACGTTGGTGCCATCGCCGATGACTCCGCCGCGGCGCAGCCCGATGACGATCGTTCTCACTCCCTCCGGACTGCGACTTTCCTTGACGTCGACCCACATGCCTGCGGCCTTAAGTTCATCGTCGGCGCCAGCCATCACGGATTCGCCGATCGCCACGAACGGATACGGATCGGAAAGTCCACCGCTGATCGTCGTCGCGGTCGTGGAGCCGGTCGGATCTGTGACGACGGTCGATCCGGTTGGGTCGGGGAGAATCGTGGTCGCGCTGGCGGTCGAATCAGTCGGCAGCGTCGGGTTTGTCGCCGCGCTGGATTCGCATAGCGATTGCTGCACATCGCCGACACATTGCGCCTTGGCCGTATAGAGGCTGTACGAGGCAACCGACAGCAACCCAACCACTGAGATCGCCGCAAACAAGCGGTGCGGATCGTGACGCAAGCTGACGAGCGCATCGGAAAGTGCACCGCCACGAATCGGGGCCTCGATGAAGCGGTAACTGGCCTCGGTGATGGGGATGGTGATGACGAGCGCCAACGCCAGCTGGGTGACTGACATCTTGATGTTGGCCTGCTCGCGAATGATCTGATACACCGGCCAGTGGAAGAGATAGAGCCCATAGCTCCGCGTGCCGATCCACAACAAGACTTTGTTTCCGAGCAGCGAGCCGGTGATCGCGCCCGGGTGAGCCGCGGCGGCAATGACCAGCAAGGTCGCGATGCCGGTCAGCAAGAAGCCACCACGGAACAGTGCAGGGTTGTATACCTGTCCCTCGAACAGCCACATTGTCCACATCAGGGCCAGCAGCACCAGCACCCCAATCGCGGCCAGAATGTCGAGACCGCGACCCTTGTCGCGCAGCGGCCCACGAACTACCGCCATCGGTCGCCACAACATTGCAAACCCGGCACCGAGCAGCAGACCACCTGCGCGCGAGAACGATCCGAGGTACAACGCTTCGTTGACGTTGATGCACTTGCCCGCAATCGTTGCCCACCCGTTGCGAAAGCCCTCGACGTCGCACGTACCGGCCGTTGGCCCGGGCACGTAGAGGGCGGCGACAACGGCCGCGACCGTCACGCTGGCGAAAATCAACTTCACTCCGACAGATGGCAATCGCCCCCGCGACCGGCGCAGCAGTGCCAACATCACCAGCGGCCACAACAAATAGAACTGCTCTTCCACTGCCAACGACCACAGGTGGCGCAGCGGAACGAACTTCTCGCCAGCCCCGTAGCCCTGGCCGACCACGATCTGGTACCAGTTGGTGACATAAGTGACCGCTGCAATCAGGTCGCCGCGCAGTTCTTCGCGACGCGAGAGCAACGCCACGGTGACGTAGACGGCAACTAGACCCAGGACCAGATACAGCGCTGGCAGCAGGCGACGGAATCGCCGCTTCCAGAACAGAGCAAGGTTCACCTTGCCCGTCCGTTCGTGCTCGCCGATCAGCAGCAACGTGATCAGGTAACCGGAGATGACGAAGAAGACCTCAACGCCGAGGTAGCCGCCCTGCAGCCAATCGTGATTGGCGTGATACACCATCACCGCCATAACGGCGATTGCCCGCAGCCCATCGAGCCCAGGCAGATACGGCAGACGGCTCAGCCCTCCAGAGGGCGTGCCGGCTCCGTATGCGGGGGCAGGTCGAAGCGGGTAAGAGCTTGACATTCGAACGACAAGTATGGACGGCCGCGCCCTACTTTTTCAGGTCGGGCCGCCCAATGGCGTCGAAAATGAGGTTCGCATAGAACTGCTTGGCGGGACCGGTTTTCAAGTGATACCCGTCGCCGGAAAGCTGATCGAGAATCCCGGCGGAGGCGGCCTCCCAGTCCAGCACGACAACGTTGGGGTACTGCGATGGCAGCGCCCGAATGCGTTCGTTGTTGCGAGCAATCCAATCGCGCGGAGCACGAACGGTCATGAAGACAACCATCGGCGTCAGGTCTGCGGGCAACGCCGCCATGATGCGAGCGAAGGTTTCGTCGTTGACCGGACCGTTGGTCCCGGTCTGAATCACGACGGTGCGACCCAGCGCGTTCGCGGCTCGCAACTGCTCTATCAGCTCGGCCATGTTCGTGCCTTGGCGACTCCGTGTGGCGTTGACCATGATGCCGCCGGCGGCCAGCTCCGCGACTGCACCGAGCATCACCGACTCCCCTGCCGCAAGGGTCGGCAGTAGATCGATCGGGTTGACCGTTGTGGTCGGCGCAACAGTCGTCGTCGGCGACCCGTCGATCGTCGTCGGCGACCCGACGATCGTCGTCGGACCACTCACTGCTAGCGGCCTAGTAGTCGGCGGCGAGCTCGGCGGCACGGATGTGGCAACTCCGGAGACGATCGCGTCTTCGCCGCGTTCGCTGTCACACTCGACCTGTGTCACACACACCACATCGGCGGTGGCAACGCTCACGGTTGCGAATCCGCCAAGAACTACCAGCGCCGAACCGAGGACGAGGATCCGCCGCTGTCGTGCTGTGGCCTTACTGCTGAGAGCTGCGCGCTGCGCTGCGAGGAACTTCGACAATCGACCCAATCTGATCGGCAACTCGACGAATCGATAACTTGCTTCGGTGATCGGGATTGTGATCAGCATCGCAATCGCAAACTGTCGCCACTGCAGCGGCTGCCCTTCGTTGCGCAGGATCTGGTAGATCGGCCAGTGGTACAGGTACAAGCCATAGCTACGCGTGCCGATCCAACGCAACGGGCGAATCGCCAACAAGCGACCAATCCGCGAACGCCGATCGACGACGGCAGCGATGACGACAATGGACAGGATCCCCGTCAGCAGGAAGCCACCGCGGAACAACCAGCTGTTGTAGGACAAGTCGCGCTTGTCGAGCAGAAACAGCGTGTTCATCACCCATGCCAGACCGGCCAGGCTCGCAAGCGCCAGCACATCGACACGTCGGCGGCGACGGCTCAGCGGGCGGCGCGCGACCGCCTGCGGACTCCAGACCATTGCCAGCGCGGCACCCAGCATCAGCCCGCCTGCGCGAGTGAAGGTGCCGATGTACATCGTCTCGTTGACGTTGATGCAACGACCGAGCACTGTCAGGTAGCCGTGGCTGTCGCCCGGCGCACACGATGGAGCCCCCGTGATCGGGTCGGCACCGATGTAGATCGTGCCGCTGACATACATCGCCCCGACCATCACTGCGAGTCCGACGCTGATACCCACCAACCACACTGCGACTCGCGGCAGCCGGTTGCCACGGAAGCGCAGGATCAACAACATCACCAACGGCCAGAGCAAATAGAACTGCTCTTCGACCGCCAGCGACCAGAGATGGCGTAGCGGGGCGAACGCGGCCGCGGCGGTGTAGCTCTGACCGACCCACGCCTGAAACCAGTTGCTGACGTAGAACACGCCCGCTACGAGGTCGCCGCGCGTCTGCCCCATCGGCCGTCGGTCGAACAACGCCATGTAGATGGCGAGGCCGCCCATCATGAGGAACAGCGCAGGCAGCAGGCGTCGCGCGCGGCGGAACCAGAATTGTCCGAGCCGAACTCGACCCGTTCGCTCCTTCTCGGAGATCAGCAGCAGCGTGATCAGGTAGCCGCTGATCACGAAGAACACCTCGACGCCAAGGAAGCCACCGGGAAGCCATCCGGCGTTGGCGTGGTACACCATCACGGCAGCGACCGCTACCGCTCGAAGACCATCGAGCCCAGGCAGGTAGGGGACGCGGCTGGACTGCTCGCCGACCGTCGGAGCGGTCAGCGGCGCGGCAGCGGTATCGGTTGACGCAGCCATTGGTCCTTGAAGTATCGCCGAACGACTCGGTGTTACAACAGCAGGGCTTTGACCTCGAGGAACTCCTCGAGCCCGAAGGTGCCCGCCTCGCGGCCGACGCCACTCTGCTTGTAACCGCCGAATGGTGCCGACACGTTGAACGCGCCACCGTTGACTTCCACTTGGCCTGCTCGAATACGGCGAGCGACCCGCTTGGCACGGTCGGGATCGCCGCTCCAGACGCCCCCGGCAAGGCCGTAGATGGTGTCGTTGGCAATCTCGACCGCCTCATCTTCGGTGTCGTACGGAATGATCGCCAGCACCGGTCCGAAGATTTCTTCGCGAGCAATCGTCATGTTGCGCGTGACGTTGCTGAACACCGTTGGCTGCACGAAGTACCCGCGAGCCAGTCCGTCCGGCGCGGCGGTGCCCCCGGTCAGCAGCTTCGCCCCCTCGTCGAGGCCCGTCTGGATGAACCCGCGGACGCGATCGCGCTGTGCGGCAGAAGCAAGCGGGCCGAGTCTCGTCGTTTGCTCGGCTGCATCGCCTGGTGTGAAACCCTCCGCGGTCGCAGTTGCGATCTTTTCAGCCTCGAGAAGGCGATCGCGCGGCACCAGCATGCGAGTGAGCGCGTTGCATGTCTGCCCCGAGTTGAGGAAGCACTTGCCAACGCCGTCGGCTACCGCCTTGTCGAAGTCGGCGTCGTCGAGAATGATGTTGGCACTCTTGCCACCGAGTTCCAGTGCGACCTTCTTCACCGTTTGGCTGGCGACCTCCGCAACCCGCTTGCCAGCGCGGTTACTACCCGTGAAGCTGACCATGTCGACCTCCGGGTGCGCAGCAATGGCTTCACCGACAACCGGCCCAAGACCGGTGACGAGGTTGAAGACACCTGCGGGAAGGCCCGCCTGATGAATTGCTTCCGCGAGAATGAAGCTGCTGATCGGGGCAACCTCGCTTGGCTTGACCACCACCGTGTTACCGGCAGCAAGTGCTGGCGCAACCTTCAACGCAATCTGATGGAGGGGATAGTTCCACGGCGTGATGCACCCAATCACGCCGATCGCCTCACGGATGACGAGCGCGTTCCCAACTTGCTCTTCGAATTGATACGTGCCCAACATCTGTGCCGCGATCGCGAAGTTTGCCTTCGGTAGCCCCGCCTGAATGAAGGTGCTGAGGAACTTGGGCATGCCGACTTCCATGCTGATGGCCGACGCGATCTCGTCGGTGCGCGCTTCCAACGCCTCGTTGATCTTGGTCAGGTAGGCCGCTCGCTCTTCCTTGGGCAGTTCGCTCCACGCAGGAAAGGCAGCGCGCGCGGCGGCGACAGCGGCATCGACGTCGGCCGCGGTGCCCTCAGGGACGGTGGCGATGGCTTCCTCAGTCGAGGAGTTGGTCACCGAAAGTGTTCCGGTGCCAGAACTGGGAACCCACTTGCCGTTGATGTACAACTTGTCGTAGGCGTGCATGCCGCGACGATACGTCCTACTCGGACGAATTGCGAAGGCCGAGGTTGTCGAAGATCGCGCGCGTCGCCCAACTGCGGTTCAGCGTGTAGAAGTGCAGGCCGGGCACCCCAGCGGCAATCAATCGAGCACACAGCTCGGTCGCCAGTTCTATGCCGATGCGTTCCGCTGCATCCAGGTCGTCGCCTGCTTTGGCCATCTCCGCAACAACCCAATCAGGGACTTCGGCGCCGCTCATGTGCGCCATCCGCGTGACCTGAGCCAGGTTGCTGATCGGCATGATGCCGGCGACGATCGGCTTGGTCGCGCCCAGCGCGGCGAGGTCGTCGACCATGGCGAGGTAATGCTCGACATCGAAGAAGAACTGCGTGATGGCAAAGTCGGCAGCCTTGAGTTTCGTTGCAAGGTGTTGGCGATCGCTGGCCTTGTCGGGTGACCGCGGGTGCAGTTCTGGATGTGCAGCGACACCGATCGAGAAGCCACCGAAGGAGCGCACGTCGTCGACGAGTTCAGCGCTATACCGATAGTCGCTGGCCGTCGGCGTTTCCCCATGGGCTGGCGGATCGCCGCCGAGGGCCAAGATGTTCTCGACCCCTTCGGCTTGGTAGTCGGTCAGGATGGCGCGCACCTCCTCGCGGGTGTGGCCCTGACACGTCAGGTGTGCCATCGGAGCGATGTGAGTTTGGCGTCGAACCCAGCTGACCAAGTCGGCGGTCCGTGTGCGGGTACTGCCGCCAGCGCCATACGTCACGCTGACGAAGTCGGGGCGCAGGTGCTCCAGCTCGGAGATCGTGCGCCCGAGGCTCAACCAACCAGCCTCGTTCTTCGGCGGAAAGAACTCGCACGAGTACGTCCGCCCGCTGGCCAGAAGCTGCGCAATGCGAGTCACATGCAACAGCGTTGCGCATCGCGGCCTCCAGAAGTGGCAATCTGGACGAAATACACACCGGAGGCAACCATGGCAGAGCAACAGGAGGGCTGGTTCAACGATCCGTATGGTCGTTTCCAGCAGCGCTACTTCAACGGCACGGCTTGGACGGAACACGTCGCGACCGGTGGAGAGCAGCAGGTAGATCCGCTCGGCGCAAGCACGGTGATACCGATTGCTATTCCGCCGACCGCGTTCGCCAAGCAGAACGGCAAGCGTGCCGGCGTGGTCGGTTTCCTCGATGCCGCTGGCATCGACTCGCGCGAACGACCGCGCCCGAGTCTGCGCGCAGCGGTTGCTGGCCTCGGTGGCGCTGTGTTGGCGATTGGCATTCTCGCCGTGGCGCTGGGCGACGATCCAAGCCGTGGCCCCGCAATCGGTGCCTCGCTGGCGCTGATGGCTGCCGCGTGGGCAAGTCGCATGTTCGTGAAGTTGGCCGCAGTGCAGGCAGCCGCAGTTGGCATGGTGGTCGTCGCCATTCCGGTGTTCGCCACATCCGCAACCGTCAGCGAAGGCACCGGCGGCTTCTGGACAGGGCTGCTGATCGCCGCGCTCTTCATCGCTGCGTGGGCTTTCCCGAGTTTCAAGAGCCGCAACCTGCTGCTCGGTCTCGGTGCGCTGGCACTCGTCGGTGCCTTTGGCTCGCTCACCAGCCGCGACGCCAGCGCGGTCGAACGGTGCGGTCAGTACCTCGAAGACGGCGACTTTGATTCATTCGATGCTGAGTGCGAAGAAATCTACGACGACACCTCGGGCGAGTTCCTTCCGCAGTCATTCACCGACAACGTGGGCGACGAAGGAATGATCTACCTCTTCGGCGGCGCGCTCTACCTGGGTCTGACGTGGTGGCTCGATCGTCGTGGTCACCATGGCACTGCCACCGCCTTTAGCGCAGCGGGGCTTGCGTCAACGCTTGTTGGTATCGGCCTGTTGGTCGACCAGTTTGGGGAGAACTGGGCACCGATCTTCGTGCTGGTTGTGGGACTCGTTGTCTGCCTGGTGGGCACCAGCGGCGAACGACGCGCAACAACGTGGTGGGGTGCTGTGCTGAGCGCAATCGCGACCGTGTGGTTCGTCGCAGTCCAGTGGGAACCCGACTCGACAGGTTCGATTGGCGGAATGCTGATCGTGTCCGGCGTCGCGCTCGTCGTTATGACGTTTGTCGCCGCACCACTGCAGGCCGCGATGCAGGCACGCAAAACAGGGATCGCGCCCCCCGAGCCTCCACAGGTAGCTGCCCCAGACTCGTAGGCGCACGCCGATCGGTGCGCGGCGCACGGTACACAAGGGTGTACGGTTCGCGTTACCTGAGTTCATTCATCGAAGTACAGACCCTGGAGGGCATCCCGTGGATTTCAGTAAGTTCAAAACATCTGATTGGCTGAAGATTGGTGGAGCCCTTGTGTTCCTCGTCTTCGGATTTATGAGTTGGATCAGCACCAGCATCGACGGCGTCGACGTGCCGGGGGCCGACACGGGCAACGTGTTCGACTTCTTCTGGACCGGAACCCTGCCGTGGATCCTCGTGATCGGAACCGGCGTGCTCACCTTCCTCTTGGTGAGCGGGACTGTGAAGGCTGGCGGCAAGCCCTGGCCGTTGATCATGCTCGGCGCAACCGGCCTCGCGGCGCTGTTGCTGCTGATTCGCGTGATCTTCAACCCACTCGAGAACAAGGATCTCGCCGAGTCGTTGGGCTTCGAAATCGGTCGCGGCATCGGAATGATCGCATCAGCGATCGGTGGCTGCGTGGCCTTCGCCGGTGCGCTCATGGGTTTCACCGAGTCCGGTGGCAACCTGAGCGACCTCAAGGACATGAACAAGATGAAGTCGCAGTTCGGTAGCGGCAACAATCCGCCGCCTCCCGGCATGCCCCCGCCGCCTCCGCCGCGCTGAATCAACTCGGATAGTTCCAAACCGTTGCACGGCCCCGCCTAAATGGGCGGGGCCGTTGCGCGTCTGGTGAGTACCATCGCCCGAGCATGTCTGAGCCCTTGATCGTCGCCGAGAAACTCCACAAGCGCTTCGGCGAGTTCACCGCCGTCGATGGCATCGACGTACAGGTACAAAAGGGTGAAGCGTTCGGGTTTCTCGGGCCGAACGGTGCTGGCAAGAGCAGCACGATGCGCATGATCGCGTGCGTATCGCCAGTGACATCTGGACGGCTCCGCGTCTTCGGCCTCGACCCTGCGACACAAGGCGCCGACATCCGTCGGCGGATCGGCGTGGTTCCGCAGCTCGACACACTCGACACCGAGTTGAGCGTGCAGGAAAATCTCTGGCTGTACGGCCGCTTCTTCGACTTGCCGCGTGCCGAATCCAAGCGGCGCGCAGCGGAACTGTTGGAGTTCGCGCAGCTCACGGAACGCGCTGGCAGCATCGTCGACACGTTGAGCGGCGGCATGAAGCGCCGGCTGTCGATCGCAAGGTCGCTGATCAACGAACCAGAACTGCTGCTGCTCGACGAACCGACGACCGGTCTCGATCCGCAGGCACGCCACATTCTGTGGGATCGGTTGTACCGGCTGAAGCAGCAGGGCGTCACGCTGGTGTTGACCACCCACTACATGGACGAAGCCGAGCAACTGTGCGATCGCTTAGTCGTGATGGATCAGGGCAAGATCGTCGCCGAGGGATCGCCGCGCACGCTGATCGAGCGTTACGCAACACGCGAGGTTCTCGAACTGCGCTTCGCGGCCGATGGCAACGAGGCCGCCGCGGCGCAACTGGGCGGTATTGGCGACCGCCAGGAACTGTTACCTGATCGAGTGTTGCTCTACGCCGACGACGGCGAGCACGCCTTGGCCGAAGCCCATCGTCGCGGGCTGGAACCAGAAAGTGCGTTGGTGCGGCGCGCAAGCCTGGAAGACGTGTTCCTGTTGCTCACCGGTCGCAGCCTGGTGGATTAGTCGATGGCAGCAACGCCCGGTGCTCTCAGGGTGGCCAGTTGGCACCTCACTGCGTATCGCCGCTTCTGGCGACTCAACCTGCTGTCGTCGTTGGTGCAACCGATTATGTATCTGCTCGGCCTCGGGGTGGGCGTCGGGTCGCTTGTTGATCGCAACGTCGGCTCGGGCGACTTGCTCGGCTCGGTCTCGTACGTAGCGTTCGTGGCGCCGGGACTCTTGGTCACTACCGCGATGGCGCTCGGAGCCCTGGAGAGCATGTGGCCCGTGATGGGCGGGCTGACCTGGCAACGCGGTTATCACGGCATCGCATCCACGTCACTGGAAGCACGCGACATCGTGTTAGGCCACGCCACTTGGATGGCCGTCCGCTGCGGTTTGGCCGCGGCAGCGGTCGCGCTGGCGTTGGCATTCTTCGGCGAGACACGCTCGTTGGGCCTGATACCTGGCGTGCTCGTCGCGACAGTTGTTGGGCTGTCCTTCGCGATGCCGGTCATGGCCTTCTCCATCGGGGTCAAGCTCGATGGCGCGTTCGCCGGGGTGCAGCGATTCGTCATCATCCCGCTCTTTCTGTTTGGCGGCGCGTTCTACCCGCTCACGCAGTTACCAACCGTCGTGCAATTGATTGCGAAGTTCTTTCCCCTCTGGCATGGCGTAGTGATTGCCCGCGACTTCTCCATCGGAGAGGTCGACTGGTACGGAGTCGCTGGCCACATGGCGTACATCTGCGTGTGGATTGCCGCCGGAATCTGGGTCTCGACGTTGCGCCTGCGTAAGAGGTTGTACCCCTGATGTTGCTGCGCATCATTCCGGCAAATCTGATCGTCCGACGCCCACAGCGGATGATCGAGCGCCATGTAGTGGCGTACAAGCGCCAGTGGCTGATCGTCGTCAGTGGCTTCTTCGAGCCGCTCTTCTACCTGCTTAGCATGCGCGCTGGCCTCAGCGATCTGGTCGGCAAGGTCTCGATGGGCGGCAAGCAGGTGTCGTACGAGGCATTCGTGGCACCGGCACTGATGGCCTCGTCGGCGATGAACGGCGCGATCTTCGACTCGACCGGCAACGTGCTGCACCGCATGAAGTACGCCCGCATTTACGACGCTGCACTGGCAACGCCAATGTCACCCGGCGACGTTGCGGTTGGCGAGATCGGCTGGGCGTTGCTGCGCGGCCAGCTGTACGCCTGCAGCTTCTTGGGCGTGATGGCTGCGCTTGGCTTGGTCGATTCGTGGTGGAGCTTGCTGGCCTTGCCTGCGTGTGCTCTGGTCGGTCTCACGTTCGCGAGCATCGGCTTCGCGGGCACGACGTTCATGCGCGGCTGGCCCGACATGGAAATCGTCACAACCGCGATGATGCCGTTGGCTCTGTTCTCGGCGACGTTCTTCCCGATCTCCAGTTACGGGTCGTGGTCGTGGCTGGTGCAGCTCTCGCCGCTGTATCACGGTGTCGTCCTCGTACGCGCTGCCAACGCGGGCGTCTGGGACGCGTCATTGCTCGGCCACATCGCCGTGTTAGTAACGTTGGCGCTCATCGCCATCGTGATCGCCGCCCGCCGCCTCGACCTGCTGTTACGTAAGTGATCCGACAGCGGCTCGACTCACCCAAATCGATCGGTGTCGTCGCTGGCGTACTGGCGATCCTGTTCGTTGCCGCCCGCCTGCTCATCGCCGCCGACGGCGATGTCAGCCAGTTTGTCGTTGCCGGCAACGTGCATACCGATGTCGCGCAAGTAGAGCCGGCTATCCACGTGTTCGACACTGCGGGGTACGACGGGCAGTTCTATTGGCGCCTGGCGACGAACCCAGCCGAACTCGACCTCGAGCGCTACCGCGGCGTTCAGCTCGATTCGCCGATTCGTGTCGCACGCATCGCCTACCCGGCCATCGCGTGGGTGTTGTCATTCGGACAAGCGGAATTGGTCAAGTGGTCGTTGGTGTTGACGAACGTCATCGCGTTTGCGGCGCTGGCGATGGCCGCTGCAACACTGGCGAGGAAGCACGGCAGATCGGCGCTCGTCGGCTTGGCGGCAGCGTCGTCGTCGGGGCTGGTAATGACGCTTGGCCGCGACCTGTGCGAAATCGTCATGGTCGCCGGGCTGATCGGCGGTGCCGCGCTGATGTCGCACCGCCGCTACGAGTTGGCCACCGCCTGTTGGGTGCTCGCCTGTCTGGCCCACGAGCAAGCGTTGTTGATCGTCGTTCCCTATGCCGCGTATCGAGTCGTGCAACGAATGAAGGAACGCTCGTGGTTGCCAACCGCAGCAGATCTTCCGTGGCTCGTTGCCGGTGCCGTGTTCGGCACGTGGCAACTCGTGTGTCGCGCCGCCATCGGCAAGTTCCCCATGTTCGAGTCGGGTGATGCGACAACCGACGTTCCGTTTCGTGGGTTGATCCGCCAACTCGGCGACTGGGCCGAGAACGGGCTCGAGCGCCAACAGCTATTGGTGATCCCACAGCTCGCCTTGCTGATCACGCTGATCGTGGTGGCATTCCGCAGCGCGTCCGGCCTGCAGCCCGAAGATCGTTGGTTGCGCTGGGCGTTGATCACCGCGACGACAGTCGCAGTGTCGTTGTCGCAAGCCGTTTGGGAAGGCCCCGCCGAGTTGCGCCAGTTCGTGGTGCTCTCGACGATCGCGTGGCTGGTGATACTCGCCGCCCGACGGAACATCCCAATGGTGCTCTTCGCCGCCACAGGGGCAGTGTGGGCAGCAACTGCAGCCCTACGAGTGGTAGCGATCTAATCCCGAGTCGAGTGTTTCGTGCAGCCGGAGTGTTTCCTGCCTGCACGCAGGCAGGAAACACTCGGCTCACGCCCTAGCCCGCGCTGAAGTCGACCTTGGCGGTCTCGGTCACGCTGGCTGTCCGGCCTGGCGCGTCCTGCCACCGCCAGTAGCCGTTCATATGCGCGATCACCTTGTCGGGCGGCGGCATTCCGTACTCGCTGTAGTCGTCGGTCGTGTGAGCATCGCTGGCTAACACCACGTCGTAGCCGCGAGTGAACGCGCCGTGGATCGTCGACCGAATGCAAGCGTCGGTCTGCGCACCGGTGACAACGAGTCGGCCGACACCACGCTGCGCAAGTTCCGTTTCAAGCGTTGTGTCCTCGAACGAGTCGCCGAACTTCTTGTGCACCAGCGGTTCCGAGTCGATGCGCTGCAGCTCGGGCACGTACGCCCACGCTTCGGTCTCGGGTATCAGCTCTTCGCTGGCGTGCTGTACCCAGATGACGGGCACCTGCTCGGCGCGTGCCTTGTCGACGAGCGTGTTGATGTTCGCGATCACCTCGTCGCGCTTGTACGCGTGGGCGACGACGGCGTTCTGAACGTCGACCACCAAGAGGGCGGTATTCGGACGGTCGTTCAATGATGTGATGCCCCCAATCCTACGCACGACACGGAGCGAGAGTGGAGGCCGTCAAATCAGTGGCTCTATTCGACGCGCATTCCGCTGATGGCTCTCGCGATCACCAGCTGCTGGATCTCGCTGGTGCCTTCGAAGATCGTGTGGATCTTGGCATCGCGGTGCCAGCGCTCGACTGGGTACTCGCGGGTGTAGCCGTAGCCGCCGAGGATCTGGATCGCATCCTCGGTCACGCGCACAGCGACTTCCGAGGCTTTGTACTTGCTCATCGAGCCTTCGCCGTTCTTGAAGCCGCCGTTGCGAGCGAGCCACGCTGCGCGCCAGATCAACAAGCGGGCAGCGTCGATCTCGGTCGCCATGTTCGCCAGCTTGAACGCGATGGCCTGGTGCATGATGATCGGCTTGCCGAACGCCTTGCGCTCTTTCGCGTAGTCGAGCGAGAACTCGTACGCCGCACGCGCAATTCCCAACGCTTGCGCACCGACGCTCGGGCGTGTCGCTTCGAACGTCGTCATCGCCGGTTGCTTCTCGCCGCTGTGGCCGCGCTCGCGCGCACGCGCCAACTTGGCGTCGAGCTTCTCTTTGCCGCCGAGCAGGCAGCTACCCGGCACGCGGCAATCCTCGAGCACGACCTCGGCCGTGTGGGATGCACGAATGCCGTGCTTCAGATACTTCTGCCCCTGACTGAGACCCTTCGTGCCCGGAGGGATGATGAACGACGCGTGACCGCGGCCCTTCAACTCGGGGTCGACCGCCGCCACCACCACGTGCACGTCGGCGATGCCGCCGTTGGTGATCCACGCCTTAGTGCCGTTGAGCACCCACTCGTCGTTCGCTTCGTCGTAGACAGCGCGTGTGCGCAGCGACGACACATCGGAACCGGCGTCGGGCTCGCTGACGCAGAACGCACCGAGCTGCACCTTCTTCGCATCGCCGTAGCACTGCGGCACCCACTCCATCACCTGTTCGGGAGTCCCGTTCCCGGAGATGCCGGCAGCCGCGAGCGCCGAGCCCATGATCGCCATACCAATGCCAGCGTCGCCCCAGAAGATCTCCTCAATACACACCGGCAGTGTCAGGCCGGTGGAGTCGGAGAACGAGTTCATCAAGAACTCCCACCCGTACAGACCGATCTCGGCCGCCTGCTGCACGATGGGGAACGGAAACTCTTCGCGCTCGTCCCACTCGTGAGCGGCGGGACGAATCACCGTTTCGGCAAAATCGTGCACCCACTTCTGCAGTTGCAGCTGGTCTTCGTTGAGGGCGAAATCGGCCATCGCAGTCACCTCTTATGTGAACGACCCGTGGGTCGAAACGGTAAGTTACTCGTGGGTAACTCTACCCGATCGGGATGCTCAGCAACGCGTTGGCAATCGTTTCGAAGGTCAATTTTGCACCGGCTGTCAACGGGTGCACGCCGTCCCAGCGATAGTTCAAGTTGCCCGCCAGAAACTCGCTGGTGCAGTAGTCGGCTGGCCCTTCCACGAAGGTCGCCTTAGTGGGGTTGTCGGCAGCCAGCTGCCGCAACATCTCGTTGACGTGCGCGACGCGCGCGTCATCTCCCCGTTCGGGCAGCGCAGGCACACCGGCGCCGACGATGTCGGCTGGACGCATGCACGGCACCTCGAGCAGCGCTGCGTGGACACCCACGCTGGCGAGCGCGTCGATGCCCGACAGCATTCCGCCGATGAATCGGTCATCGGCCGTCTGTGAGGCAAATGGAATCAGCTGGCCTGCGATCTGGACATCGAACACGTCCCACGCGCCGATCACCACAAGGCCGACCTCCGCCTGCGCTGCTTGCGCGGCCGACACCCAATCCTGCTGCCAGCCTTCGCACCCGGAGAACGACCGGGTGTACTCGTCGCGCGACGACACTGCGCTGCCACCGCTGTACACAGAGCAACCCTCCAGCGAGCCGTCCGCGACCAGGAACGTCGACTCGATGCCGACCGGCAGGTTGATCGCCAGCGAGTGCGCCGTCGAGTCGCCGAGAATGACAAGGCGGCGCGGCAGCGTCGCCGCTGTCACCGGTGGCGCAACCGTCGATTCGGTGGGCACTGTCGATTCGGTGGGCAGCGATGATCCAGGTGTCGTCGCGATGGTGGTGGTGTTCGTAATCACCGACTGGTCGAACGCAACCTGGTTGCCGGTGCGATCCTTCGCGGCGTCGAACACGGCGTCCGTATTGAGAAAGAAGACCGACATGCTGGCCGTGATCGCAATCGCACTCACCGAGGCGCACGCGGTGACGAGATTCCAATCACGTCGTTCACGCTGCTTCCACCAACGAGCGAGCGCACCCGTGCGAATCGGTGTTTCGATGTACCGGAAGCAGACCTCGCTGAGCGGAACTGCGATCGCCATCGCCAGCAAGAACTTCGACGCCGAACCGGTGTAGCCATCGACGATGCGACTGATCGGCCACGTCCAGAGGTACAGCCCGTAGGAGCGCTTACCGATCTCGACCAACGGTTGCCAGCCGAACACGGTTCGCGCTGAACCCGCAGCGGGATGCACCAGCGAAGCGACCAAGGCGGCGGAGGCGATCGTCACCAACGGCAACAGCCACAGGTACGTCGCATCGTCGGCGATCTCACCGATCGCGAAGGCGAACACCAGGACAGCTACCGCGGCAAGCGCGACCGTGTTCAGCGTGCGGCCGGCATTGACGTGCGCACGACGTTGCGCCCGCCACGGCCGCCACAAGAACGCTGTCGCGGCACCCAACAGGAGGCCAGTCGAGCGAGTGAACGTCGACAAGTAGAGGAAGTTGGTGGTGCCGACCTCACGCATGCCCCACTCGGCGGGGTCCAGCGAGAAGAAGAACGGCCACCGCTTGGGCCACTCGGCAACCTGGGCGGCGGCGGTCGCGAGCATCAGCCCCAACGAAACCAAGGCCAGCGTGGTGCCCCGATTACGGTCGCTCTCGCGCTTAGGGCCTCGTGACTTGCGGGTGAAGAAGACAATGAAAACGACCGGCCAGATGAGGTACCACTGCTCTTCTACCGCCAAGCTCCACAGATGCCGGAACAGCGTCGGCGTACCCGAGAAGTACTCGACCTTGCTGAACACCTGACCCCAGTTGGCGAGGTAGAAGATGCCCCACGGGTAATCGCGTCGCACCTGCGTGTGCTGCTCGGCGCTGCCCCAGAAAACCGCCCACACCCCAATCACGACCAGCATCGTGAACAGCGCAGGCAGCAGCCGACGCCAGCGACGCACCCAGAACTTCCAGAGGCTGACGCGACCCAAAGCGTTGCTGTCGCGTTCCTCGATCAGCAGCGAGGTGATCAGGAACCCGGAGACGACGAAGAACACCTCGACTCCAAAGAATCCGCCGTGCATCCACGAGAAGCCTGCGTGGTACAAGATGACAGCAATCACCGACACTGCGCGCACGCCGTCGAGCGTCGGCTGATAGCCCATCAGCGCGGGGCGCTTGATCGGCCCGCTGGGGCTGCGATCGGGGCGCGCCATACGCGTCAGCGTTGGTTGTTCTCGGACGTCGGACACGAGGAGCAAGTCTCGCAGGGAATCAGGCCGAGGAGACCGTCACCTTCGTCACTTGCTGCCCTCGATGAACGCCCCATTTCAACAACAGGCCGAGCGCTACGGCGCACAGTGCGGCCGCCCCGGCGTACGGGGTCCAGATTCCAGCGTGGTCGAACATGAGACCGGCAGCTGGCGGGCCGACGATTCGACCGATTGCGTACGCGGATTGCTGATAGCCCATCGCCTCCCCCCGACGGTCGGCGGGCGCAATCTCGCTGACCAACGAGGAGATCGACGGTGACGCAATACCTTGGCCGAGTGCCAGCACGGCGCAGGCGACGATCAGCAGTGGCCACGAATGCGCAAGCCCCACGGCGGCCAGACCGACGATCAGCAGCGCGACGCCGCTGACATACAGCGCGTTGATCCCCAAGCGCGCAACGAGCCGACCGTACAGACCACCCTGAATGATGACGAGCAGCACGCCAACTCCGAGGAACACAAACGCAGAGCCGCGCTCACCGAAGCCGAACCGTTGGCGACCGAGCAACCCGAATGTCGACTCGAACGCAGTGAAGGCCACCGTCACGACAAACCCCACGATGGCCAACTGGCGCAGCGCCGGGCTGAGGGCGCGCCGCGAGAAGCGGCGACTTGGCGCCGTCGGCGCGGTGACGACTGCAACGCGGGTTTCGGGGAGGCGCACCATTGCTGCCACCGCATTGGCAAGCGCGATCGCGGCAGCGACATAGAACGGGACGTGCGGTCCACCAAGAGTTGCCAAGCCGCCTATTGCGGGACCGATCACGAAGCCGATACCGAACGCGGCCCCCAGCAGTCCCATCAGACGTGGCCGTTCGGCGGGCGACGCCATATCGCCGACCGCCGCCTGCGCGACCGACAGACTCGCTCCTGAGGCACCGTCGAGGATGCGACCCGCGAACAGCAACCACAGCGAGTTGGCCGCACCGCATAGGAAACTTCCGACTGCGGTACCAAGCAGCGAGATCACGATCACCGGTTTGCGCCCGACACGATCCGACAGTCGACCGAGCAGCGGCGCGCACACGAACTGCGCAGCAGAAAAGGCGGCAAACAGCAGGCCGACCGTGAGACCAGATGCGCCGAAACGCTCGGCGTAAACGGCGAGAATCGGCACGACGATTCCGAATCCGATGAGGTCGAGCGCGACCGTCGTCCAGATCGTCCAAAATCCTTTCGGAAGCGGAGTGCGAGCAGACGACGACACGATGCATCGTTCTATCTCAGTTGAGAGGCCTATCGGCGGACGACGGTGCCCTTGCTGCTGGTTTCGACGGTCCACCCGGCGGCTTTCAGTTCGTCGCGCAGCGCGTCGGCTCCGGCGAAATCCTTGGCCGCGCGCGCCGCATCGAGTGCCGCGGCCTTGGCGGCGATGTCCGCAGGGACATCCTGTTCGGCCTTGAGCACGAGCCCAAAGGCGGTGCAGATTTCGCGGACGGCTGCAACCAGTCCCCCGACCTCAGCCGCACCCGCGTCGAGCGCAGCGTTCGCGCGGCGGACGGTGTCGAACAACAACGCGGTAGCACCAGGCGTGTCGAGGTCGTTGTCCATGCATTCGCGAAACTGGGCCAGCACAGCGGCATCGGGAACAGCGTCGGCAACGTTCGCGGTACGCGCCGCGAACGAATCGAACCCTGCCAACGCCTTGACCGCTGCTTCGATGTTGTCTTTTCCGACGCTCACTGGCCCGCGGTAATGCGATTGCAGCAGCAACATGCGATACGCACGCGGGTCGTAGTGCTCCATCAAGTCGAGCAGATTGTCGACGTTGCCCAGGCTCTTCGACATCTTCTCGCCCTCAGCGTCGACGACGAAGCCGTTGTGCATCCAGTGATTGGCGAAGCGCTTGCCCAACGCAACCGCCTGCGCGCGCTCGTTCTCGTGATGCGGGAATTTCAAGTCCATGCCACCGCAGTGCAAGTCGAACCCTTCACCCAGCAGATTGAGGCTCATCACCACGCACTCGCTGTGCCAACCCGGTCGCCCGTCACCCCACTGCGATGGCCACGATGGCTCGCCGGGCTTGGCCAACTTCCAAAGCACGAAGTCGGCAGGATGCCGTTTGTTCTCGGCACCGAACACTTCGCGATCGCCGCCACCTTCGAGCATGTCGCTGAGTCGCTGGTTGGAGAGCAGTCCGTAGTCCTCAACCGTGGACACGCTGAGGTACACACCGTCCTCCGTGCCGTAGGCGCGGCCGATCTCGACCAGTTGACCGATCATCGACACCATCTCTTCGACGTACTCCGTGGCGTGGGGGACATCGGTCGGGCGGGCGACGCCGAGCTTGGCCATCGCCTCGAACCACACCGACTCGCACTTGTGCGTGATGTCCTGCCACGGCCGACCCTCGAGATTGGCGCGATTGATGATGCTGTCGTCAATGTCGGTGACGTTGCTGACAAGGCGTACCTGCAGGCCAGTCCACTCGAGGTAGCGACGCAGCACGTCGTACACCAGCGTGGCGCGGCCGTGGCCGAGGTGCGGAGGACCGTACACGGTGGGTCCACACAGGTAGATGCTGACCTTGCCCGGGTCGCGCAGAGCGAGCTCACGTACCTTCCGAGTTGCGGTGTCGTACAGGTGCAGCATGGCCGCCAAGCCTACGGTTGCGCAGCTCACAGCCGGGAACGGATTACGGGCGCCAGATAGCCTGAGCGACCATGGCGACTCCAGAAAAGCCGACCCTCAACGGCATCGAAGAACGGTTCGTTGCGCAGTGGGAAGCCGACGGCACCTATCACTTCGACCGCTCGGCGACGCGCGACCAGGTGTTCTCGATCGACACGCCGCCACCGACCGTCAGTGGCAGTCTGCACATCGGTCATGTGTTCAGCTACACGCACACCGACCTGATCGCCCGCTATCAGCGCATGCGCGGCAAGAAGGTGTTCTACCCGATCGGCTGGGACGACAACGGCCTCGCCACCGAACGCCGGGTGCAGAACGTCACCGGCGTGCGCTGCGACCCGTCGCTCCCCTATGTGCCCGACTATCAGCCGCCGTTCCGTGGCGACGTGCCCAAGGATCACCGCGCCGTGCCCGTGAGCCGGGCCAACTTCGTCGAACTCTGCGCCGAGATCACCCATCTCGACGAGCAGTCCTTCGAACACGTCATTCGCCGCCTCGGACTCAGCGTCGACTGGAGCCTGCTGTACACAACCATCGGCGAGCGTGCCCGTCGCACTAGCCAAAGAGCCTTCCTGCGTAACCTCGCCGGCGGGCAGGCCTACCAGCAGGACGCTCCCACACTGTGGGACATCGACGAACAGACCGCCGTCGCGCAGGCAGAGATGGAAGACCGCGAGATCGGTGGCTACTACCACCGCATCGCCTTCCATCGCGATGGAGCCAAGGGCGACGGAGTCGACAAGGTCTACATCGACACGACACGACCAGAGTTGCTGCCCTCGTGTGTTGCTCTCGTCGCTCATCCCAATGACGAGCGCTACAAATGGATGTTCGGCTCCACCGTCCGCACACCGCTGTTCGGCGTCGAAGTGCCTGTCGTCGCGCACCATCTTGCTGAACCCGAGAAGGGCACCGGCATCGCGATGATCTGTACGTTCGGCGACGTCACCGACGTCACGTGGTGGCGCGAACTCGATCTGCCATCGCGTGCCCTGATTGGTTTCGACGGCCGCTTTCCTGCCGAGGTACCCGAGTGGATCACCTCCGCTGATGGCCGCGCCGCGTACGAGAAGATTGCAGGGCTGAACCCCAAGCAAGCACAACGGGCTGTCGCGGAGATGCTGTCAGCGTCTGGTGAGATGAAGGGCGAGCCGCGCGAGATCACGCATCCGGTGAAGTTCTACGAGCGTGGCCACCGCCCGCTGGAAATCGTTGCCACGCGCCAGTGGTACATCCGCAACGGCGGTCGCAGCGAGCCGCTGCGCAACGAGCTCGTGCAGCGCGGAGGCGAACTCGCCTGGCATCCGCCGTACATGCAGAGCCGCTACAGCGATTGGGTTGCGGGCTTGAAGGGCGATTGGTTGATCAGCCGCCAGCGTTACTTCGGTGTGCCGATTCCGCTGTGGTATCGGCTCGATGCCAGCGGCAATCCATTGTTCGACGACGTGCTCGTGCCAACTGAAGACGAGTTGCCGATCGACCCGTCAACCGACGTGCCTGCTGGCTTCAGCGAGGCACAGCGCGGCAAGCCCGACGGATTCATCGGGGAGGCCGACGTAATGGACACGTGGGCAACCTCCTCTCTCACGCCGCAGATCGCTGGCGATTGGGAAGGCAATGGCGACTTGTTCCGACGCGTCTTCCCCATGGATCTGCGACCGCAGGGGCACGACATCATTCGAACGTGGTTGTTCGCCACGATGGTGCGCAGTCATCACGAGTTTGCCGGCGCCCCATGGAGCAACGCGTCGATCAGCGGTTTCATCCTCGATCCCGACCGCAAGAAACTCGCCAAGTCGAAGGGCAACGCAACGACCACTCCGCTGCACCTGCTCGAAGAGCACGGAACCGACGCGGTCCGATACTGGGCCGCCAACGGCCGCTTGGGTGTCGACACGATTTTCGACGAAGGCCAGATGAAGGTCGGTCGCAAGCTGGCCACCAAGCTGCTGAACGCCAGCAAGTTCGTCCTCTCATTCGGTACACCACCCGACGGTGCAACGGCGACGGAGCCACTGGATCGCGCAATGGCTGCACGCCTCGACGGCGTGATCGCGGCGGCCAGCAAAGCGTTCGATGCCTACGACTACGCCGGCGCGCTGGAGAGCATCGAGTCGTTCTTCTGGTGGTTCTGCGACGACTACGTCGAGCTGGTGAAGAGCCGCGCCTACGGCGCCCACGGTGACGCGGCCGCGACCAGCGCCCTCGCCGCGCTGCGCCTGGCATTGGGCACGCTGCACCGACTGTTCGCCCCATTCCTGCCATTCGTCACCGACGAGGTGTGGAGCTGGTGGCAGACCGGATCGGTCCACGCCCAGCCTTGGCCCACGGCTGCTGGCAACTGGGGCGACGACACCATTCTCGAGCCGGTCTGCAACGTCCTGGCCGCGGTGCGACGAGCCAAGACAGAGGCCAAAGCAAGCCAAAAGGCCAGCGTCGCAGTCCTGACGGTGAGTGCTCCCTCGGCGATGCACGCCGCGATCGCCAGCGCGGAAATCGATCTCCGCGATGCCGGTTCGATCACGGAAGTGCGCTATTTGCCAGCCGACGACCTGGTGTGCGAAGTGGTAATGGCAGAGGTCACGGCCGAGCCGACGACAACCCCCACCCCGGGGTAGTTAGCCTGGCTAGACCATGCAGATAGTGGACCCCTACGACGAACCCGACCTTCGGCCCAGCTTCAAGCCGCATCACACCGTCGCGCAGCGCGTCGTCATGGCTTTCAACATCGTGGTGGTCATCGCCTGCCTTGCCGGCGCTGGCGCACTGCTGTACGGCAAGAACGAACTCGACAACACACTCGCCACCGAACAGGTCGACGTTGTCACCACCACCGCTGCACCTGCACCGACAACAACCGTCGTCGGCACCACGATTCCCGTTCCGAGCACAACTCCCGCCACCTTCCCGCCTGCCGACCCCTCTGCCAAGAACTTCCTGATCGCGGGCAGTGACGCCAACTCATGCGTCGACCCAAATTCGCAGTGGGCGAACGCCGCCGACCCCGGCCGCGATGCGCAGGGCCGCAGCGACTCGATCATGATCATGCGCATCGATCCGACGACTCGCGCGGCTGCGGTGCTGTCGTTCCCGCGCGACCTGTGGGTGAAGGTGAACGGGTCGAATGCCCGCATCAACACTGCATACGTACAGGACGACTACGCGCTGCTCGCGCAAACGATGTACGACAACTTCGGAATCGTTGTCGATCACTACCTACAAGTTGACTTCTGCGCCTTCAAGACGATCGTCGACGCGGTCGGTGGCGTCGCTGTGCCGTTCAAGACTCCAATCATCGACCTGCACGTTGGCATCAACATTCCCGCTGGGTGTCATACGTTCTACGGCGACGAGGCACTCGCGTACGTGCGATCACGTCATCTGAAGTGGATCGACGCCAATGGCAACACGAACGAAGATCGCGCAGCCGACCTTGGGCGAGTCTCACGGCAGCAAGACTTTCTGCGACGAGTGTTGCAGGCCGCCGTGAACAAGGGCATCTACGACCCGGTCGTGGCGGCTGCCCTCATCGAGTCGATGCAGACATTCATCGTCCGCGATTCCGGCCTGCTTGCGATCGACAAGATCATGCAATTTGCAGGCGTGATGCGCGACATCAACCCGACGAGCATTCGCACCTATCAAGTCGAGAGCTATGGCAAGGTCGTCGGTGGCGTCGCGGTGCAGGTGCCGAAACTGAAAACCGACAACATGCTCGCAATTCTCGCGATCTTTCAAGGCGCGGCCCCGTTGGCTGTCTCCACCGGTGAAGTGACGCCAACCCCAGCAACGACGATTGCCGGCGTGCCAGCCACGACCACCGTCACCCCCGCCGCCACAGTTCCTGGCGAACCCGACGAGGCCGTCGTGGGCGACATCGTTCCCGATGAAACGATTCAGTGCTGATGGATTCAACGCCATCCGAGCCTGCGCCTGCGGTACCCGGAACTGAACTGCGAAAGCCATTCCGGCCGCGCCACACGGTTGCGCAGAAGTTCGTGATGGCACTGAACATCATCGTTGTGCTCGCTTGCTTTGCAGGTGCCGGAGCGTTGCTCTACGGCAAGAACGCGCTCGACAACACGCAGGCCGTCGAGCACGTCGATGTGGTGACGACAACACGAATTCCGTCGGCGACGATCGCCGGCACTGGAGACACGACTCCCGACACCACCATTCCTGAACCCGACTTTCCCCCTGCAGATCCGAACGCAGTCAACTTCTTGATCGTCGGCTCGGACTCGGACCCGTGTGTCGATCCCAACTCGCCATGGGCCAGTGCGGCGGCACCCGAGCGCGATTCGATCGGAAGTCGTAGCGACTCGATCATGGTGATGCGCGTCGACCCCTCCACCAATCAAGCCGCCGTGTTGTCATTCCCCCGCGACCTGTGGGTGAAAGTTGGGAGTAGCAACAGGCGTATCAACAGCGCGTACGTGGAGAACGACTACACGTTGCTCGCCCAGACAATGTTCGACACGTTCGGCATCACCATCGACCACTATCTACAAATCGACTTCTGCGCGTTCAAGAAGATCGTTGATGCGGTCGGTGGAGTCACGGTCCCCTTTGCAACACGGATTGTAGATGCCCACGTCGCTCTCGATGTACCGAAGGGGTGTCACACATTTGGGGGCGACGAAGCGCTCGCATACGTTCGCTCCCGACACCTGAAGTCGGTTGATGAGAACGGCAAGAAGCGTGAGGATCGCGCAGCCGACTTCGGGCGTATCTCACGCCAGCAGGACTTCCTACGCAGAATGCTGCAAGCCGCGTTGGAGAAGGGGTTGTTCAACCCGACGGTTGCTCGAGCGCTCATCGAATCGCTGCAGGAAGACATCGTGCGCGACTCTGGGCTGCTCGCTCTCGACGAGGTCCTCAGCTTCGCCGGGGTCATGCGCGACATCGACCCGTTGAGCATCCGCACGTATCAAATCGAGTCGACGTCGCTCAGAGTCGGCGACAGTGCAGTCCAGAAGCCGGCACTCAAGGGCGAGAACATGAAGGCCATCCTCGCGATCTTCCAAGGCGAGGCAGCGATGGCGGGTGCACCAGAGCAGGCCTTCGAGACGACGACAACTTCGACGAGCACGACCACGACAACGAGCACGACAACCACAGTGAAGCCGACTACCACTTCCGGCGGCACGGGCAGCACCGTCGCCACGCCTACGACAGTGAAGAGCACCACGACCACTGCTGCGCCGACCACCACCTCCACGACCACCACCACCGTGGCGACGGAACCCGAAGAGAATGTGCTCGGCGATATTGTGCCGGACGAAACGATTCAGTGCTGACGTTCAGTGCTGACGTTCAGTACTGACGTTCAGTCAGTGGTCGTACACCAACACGCCACGAATGTTCTTGCCCGCCGCTAGGTCGGCGTAGCCCTCATTGATCCCTTCAAGCGGGTAGGTCTTGGTGACCAGGCCGTCGAGATTGAGTTGGCCCTGGGTGTAAAGCTCGAGCAACCGCGGGATGTCGCGCCGAGGATTGGCCGAGCCGAACACCGATCCGATGATCTGCTTCTCGAAAAACGTCAGAAACACTGCCGGGATGGTGATGGTTCCTTCAGAGGTCGGGTGCACGTTGACCACGATGATCTTGCTGAGCTTGCCGCCGAGCCAAAACGCTTGCCCCAGCACATCAGCGCTGCCGACGCCGCAGCACATGATCACCTTGTCGAAACCACGATTCCAGGTCGTTTCGGGGACCGCGGCAAGCGCTTCATCGATTGATTCGTGCGTGTGCGTGGCTCCGAACTCCATCGCCTTCTTGCGCTTGAACTCGATGGGGTCGATCGCGGCAATCACCCGCGCTCCGGCAAGCCGCGCACCCTGAATCGCGTTGATGCCGATTCCACCGACACCGACGACCGCGACAGTGTCGCCGGGGCCGACCTGCGCCGCATACACCGAGGCGCCCCAACCGGTGACCACGCCGCAGCCCATCAGGCATGCCTTGTCGAGTGGAAGGTGCTTGTCGATCTTGATGCAGCTCGCCTCGTTGACCACCGTGTGATGGGCGAACGTACCCAACCCGCCGACGCCGAGGGCGAGATCCTTGCCATTGGCGTGGTGACGCGATGTGCCGTCACCGAGTTGCATTCCCGTCGCGGTGATCGCGTTGAGATCGCACAGATTGCTGTGGCCCGTCGCGCAACTTGGGCAGCGACCGCACGACGGCAGGAATCCGAACACGACGTGGTCGCCGGGCTGCAGCGTGGACACACCCTGTCCCACTTCCATCACCACACCGGCGCCCTCGTGGCCGCCGATCAGCGGCGGCTCGGGCGTGAAGCCAGCGAGGTCGCCCGTCACCAGATGCTCGTCGCTATGGCACATGCCGCTGGCGAGCATCTTCACCAGAACCTCATTGGCCTTGGGAGGATCGAGTTCGATCGTTTCGACGCTCCACGGCGCGTGGCGTTCCCACAGGATTGCTGCTTTGGTCTGCATGTTCAGCACGTTAGTCCCGCCCAGCGGCGCAGTTATCAGCCGGAGATGGCGGCGGGGACTGCGGCGTCGGTGACGATGTGCAACACCTGCACAGCGCGGGTCATGGCGACGTACAGCAGGCGGGCGCCGAGGGCCGAGCCATCGAAGATCTGGTGCGGATTGACCACGATCACACCGTCGAACTCGAGACCCTTCACCGCTTCCGGGTGAAAGAGCGGCACATCGCCGACGGCGAGTTCGTGCACCCGGTCGCACGCGTGGAAACCGATCGCGGCCAGGGCTTCGCTGATTGCAGTATGCAACTGGGCCGGCGCAACGACGCCGGTGTTGCGATGACGATGCCGCACGAGGCGCACTTCCTCGGCCACCGCAGCGGCGAGGTCGGCGGCCTCAACTCGACGCACTGACGGCGCTTCGCCCTCGGCGCGGACACTTCGGCTCGCAGCCGTCGCGACCTGAGTGTGCGGTAGCAGGCGATTCGCAACGTCGAGTATCGGCGCAGGCACCCGGTAACCGATGGTGAGATGCGCAACCTCTCTCGCCGCAACACGCAGGTGACCCAACGCCTCCGTCCAATCGCGCTGTCCGGCCGGCGTTGTCGACTGTGCGAGGTCGCCAAGGATCGTCAGCGAACCCGACGGGCTGCGGCGCCCGATGCAGCGCAGCGCAACTGCGCTGTGGTCCTGCGCCTCATCGACCACCACATGACCAAACGTGAACGGCGTCCCGTTGAGGAGCGAGTTCGCCTCATCGACCAAGAACTGATCGGCAACCGTCCACAGACGCTTCTTGCCACTCGGCCCGGGCAACAGCTTGTCGACCAACTTGATCGGCAGTTGCGTTGGCCAAGCTTTGGTGATCGCCGCTCGCAAGGCCGGAGCCTTCTCCCACACATCGTCGCGATCGAGTCGACGCATCATGTCGCGCTGCACGATGCCCTTCATCGAGTCGCGACGCTTGTTGACCGGCGCATTCGCGTGTAGCGCCTGGGTGACCCATGCGCCGAACTCGTCGCTGGTAATCGTGATCGTTCGCGCACCAAAGGGAATCCGCAAATCGTCGAGCGGAATCGTGATGTGATCAGTTGCGGCTTGCTCGAGGAGCTCGAGAACCTCGACGGACCCCTTCCAGCGCCGCGTCTCGCGGTCGTCCTCACCGGTGATCGTCACCTTCGGGACGCATAGTTCCAGCGCCGTTCGCTGCTGCACGCTGCGCTCCCCCAGCGAAGGCAACACGTTGCCGATGTAGTCGAGAAACACCTTGTTCGGTCCGACGACCAACACCCCATCTCGCACCAATCGTCGGCGATGTTCGAACAGGAGGTAGGCAGCGCGATGCAGACCGACAGCTGTCTTGCCCGTGCCCGGCCCGCCCTGGACGACCAGACACTGATCAATCGGTGCGCGGATGACGACATCCTGCTCGGCTTGAATCGTGGCCACGATCTCGCGCATCGCACCGGTGCGCGCGGCACCGATCTCGGCGAGCACGGGGTCGGGAATTCCGCTGCCCGCTAGCTCGTGGTCGGGGTCGTCGAGTTGCTCGTCGAGATACGCGGTGAGCTCACCCTCGGCCATCATGAAACGGCGCCGATGAGCGAGACCGAACGGATCGGCGTGCGTGGCGCGATAGAACGGCGCGGCGATCGGCGCCCGCCAGTCGATCACCACCGGATCGTGCTGCTGGTTCTCGATGTGCCGACGGCCGATGTACCACCGCTCGCGCCGACCGGCGAGGCCACGAGTCGATTCCTCGATGCGACCGAAGAAGTCGCCGGCACCTGGCGTGCGAAGATCCTCCAACGCCTCGCCGACGGTGATCTCGATGTACTCCTTGGTGAACTCGTCGGCCGACGCATCAGGATCCAACTGCCGGAACCGGTCGATCATCCCGTCGCGACAGGCGCGTGCGAACCCGAGATGTGCTTGTTCGGCAGCCAGTTCGGCGAAAGGCTCAGCATTCACGGGGTGGACACGCTATCCAGTTGGACGTGAGGCCCCGCTAGGGTTCGACTTATGGAGAACCCGGTCGTTGACGTCGCAGAGCTGGTAACTGAGGAACCCTTGCTGGTCGAGCCGTTGCTGGTAGAGGAGTTGTTGGTGGAAGAGATCTCCATCGATGGCATGTGCGGTGTCTACTGACCTGATCGCCGGCGCCGAACACCCACTGTTAGCGGTGGCGCTGGAGTTGCATCCACAGGTCGCGCTGCGCCCCGAGCCGTTCGGCGCACTGGCGTACCACTATGGCAACCGTCGTTTGATCTTCCTGAAGCACGCCGATGTGGCTGCTGTTGCGCGCAGCTTGGCTCACCACCCATCCTTGGCCGACGCTTTGCGCGCTGCCGACATCGCGCCGCAACAGTGGCAATCGTTCGCAACCGCCTTCGAGTCGCTGCGCACCTCGGAGGTTGTTCGTGAGCGTTAGCGCCCTCGCACAGCCGAGTCTCGTCTCCACGCTGAAGTCGGGGCTTGCCGCCCCGATCTGCCTGACCTGGGAACTCACCTACGCATGCAACCTGCAGTGCGTGCACTGTTTGTCCTCGTCGGGCCAACGCGACAACCACGAACTGACGACTGCAGAGGCCAAGCAGGTGCTCGACGAGTTGCGTCGCATGCAGGTCTTCTACATCAACATCGGTGGCGGCGAGCCAATGGTGCGTCGCGACTTCTTCGAACTGATCGAATACGCCGTCAAGCCCGTGAAGGGTTCCGACGGTATCGGCGTCAAGTTCTCGACCAACGGGGCGTTCATCGACGCAGCGAATGCTCAGCGTTTGGCGGCGATGGACTATCTCGACATCCAGATCAGTCTCGACGGGATCGACGCTGCTACCAACGACGCAGTCCGTGGCACCGGTAGTTACACGATGGCGCGACGCGCGATGGACAACTTGGCCGCCGCCGACTTCGGACCGTTCAAGATCAGCGTTGTGGCAACTCGCCACAACGTGGCGCAACTCGATCAGTTCAAAGCGCTCGCCGATAGCTACGGCGCGCAGTTACGCCTGACTCGTTTGCGCCCAAGTGGCCGCGGCGCCGACACATGGGACGACTTGCACCCGACGCAAGCGCAACAGCGCGAGATCTACAACTGGCTGATGCTGCACGGCGAGAACGTCCTCACCGGCGACTCCTTCTTTCATCTCAATGCGCTTGGAGATGCGCTGCCCGGATTGAACATGTGCGGCGCCGGTCGCGTGGTGTGCCTGATCGACCCGATTGGCGACGTGTACGCGTGCCCGTTCGTCATTCACGACGACTTCCGTGCTGGCAACGTGCGCGAGGCCGGCGGCTTCAGCCGCATTTGGAAGGACAGTGACCTGTTCACTTCCTTGCGCGAGCCGCAATCTGCGGGCGCGTGCGCCAGTTGCGGCGCCTTCGACGCCTGCCAGGGTGGTTGCATGGCCGCCAAGTTCTTCACCGGTCTGCCCCTCGACGGACCAGACCCCGAGTGCGTCGTCGGCAACGCCGCCACTGCAGTGGCCGTTGAGCTCAAACCGCGACCCGCAGCAGATCACAGCAAACCTGCGCGCCGCGTAGGGTAACCAAGCGTGATCTGGCTACTGCTCCTGCCCGCGTACATGCTGGGCACATTTCCCAATGCCGCGATCGTGGCGCGTAGCCGCGGTATCGACATCCAGCAGGTTGGTTCCGGCAATCCCGGTGCCTCCAACGTTGCGCGCGTGATGGGCACCAAGTGGGGCGTCGTCGTGTTCGTGCTCGATGGACTGAAGGGTGCGATTCCAGCAGCAGTGGGCCTGCTGTTCAACGAGCGCCCGACGGCGTACGGCATGGTGGCTGCGGCGGTTCTCGGCCACATGTTCCCCATCACCCGCAAGTTTCGTGGCGGCAAGGGTGTGGCGACGATGGGTGGTGGTGCGATGGTGGTGCAACCACTTCTGTCGCAGGGGATGTTCGCTCTCTGGATCGTTGTTCGGCTGGTATCGGGCAAGGCGTCGCTCGCGTCGCTGGCGATCATGGTGGGGCTTCCGGTGGCGATGGCTATCAGGGGCACGCCAGGGTGGGAAGTCGCTGCGATCATTGGTTGTAACGCGTTGGTGTTGGTTCGCCATGTCGACAACATCAAGCGGCTGCTCGCTGGGCGCGAGCTGTCGGCCTCGCGTTCCACGTGACGCAACAAGCGACGCCAGCGATGCAACTGCTGCAGCCACTCACTTTGCGTTCGATTGGCGCGGGGCTCACGCTTGCCAACAGAGTCATGTTTGGCCCGCACGTCACCAATCTCGGCGATCTCGACCGCCGTCTGACCGCTCGCCACACTGCGTACTACGAACGCCGCGCCCGCGGTGGCTGCGGTGCGATTGTCGTCGAGGGCGCAAGCGTGCACGACAGCGACTGGCCGTATGAACGCGCGCCGCTTGCAGAGCGTTGCTCCGACGGTTGGGCGGCGATTGTGGACGCGTGTCACCCGCACGGATCCGCGGTGATCGCCTCGCTCGACCACGCGGGCGGTCAAGGGAGCAGCGCATACAACCAACGCGAGTTGTGGGCGCCGTCGCGAGTACCGGAGGTCAACACACGCGAGGTCCCTAAGTGGATGGAACCCGACGACATCGCAACGGTGATCGACGGCTTCGGTGTGGCAGCGGCCGCAGCTGCTGCGGCGGGCTGCGCCGGAGTTGAGGTGAACGCCGGTCAGCACAGCTTGGTTCGTCAGTTCCTCAGCGGTCTCACCAATCATCGCGACGACGAGTGGGGAACAGATCGGTTGCAGTTCGCGCGCGCAGTATTGAGTGCCGCTCGGGCCGGCCTCGGCGGCAAGGGTGCGCTCGGATTGCGCTTGTCGTGCGACGAATTGGCACCGTGGGCAGGCATCACCCCCGAGAGCGCCGTCGGGATTGCCCGACAGTTAGCGCCGCTCGTCGACTACCTAGTGGTGACGCGCGGCAGCATCTATTCCTCTGACAAGACCCGAGCCGACTTCCACGAACCCACCGGTTACAACATCGATGTCTGCCGCCAGGTGAAGGCTGCGACACCGGCCACGGCAGTCTTCCTGCAAGGCTCGGTTGTCGATCCCAGCCAAGCGGAATGGGCGGTCGGCGACGGTGTTTGTGATGCAGTGGAGATGACGCGTGCGCAGATTGCCGACCCGGACTTGGTCGACAAGCTGCGGCAGGGCTCTCCAATCCGGCCGTGCATACGCTGCAACCAAACCTGTCAGGTTCGCGATGTACGCAGCCCAGTCGTGACGTGTGTGGGTGAACCAACAAGTGGCCGCGAGACAGAGGACCCCAATTGGTATGCACCGGCGACGCAGCCGCGCAACGTGCTCGTGGTCGGGGCTGGCATTGCAGGGCTGGAAACAGCACGTGTCGCGGCGCGACGTGGGCACCGCGTCCGCATCGTCGAGCGTTCGGAGCGGGTCGGCGGGGTCGCTGCGTTGGCCGGGCCTGGTGCGCCACTCGTCGCATGGCTCAGCAACGAGCTCATCGCAGCCGGCGTCGAGATGCAACTGCAGACCGAGTTCACCGGCGCTCTCACCGACGAGGTGATCGTTCAGTGCACCGGTAGCCGACCAGGAGTTCCGACCTACGAAATTGCTGAGGGGGCGATCGTGTTCGACGTTCTCGACGTCTATCGCGGCGCGTTGCTACCCGACGGCCCGATCGCGCTGTTCGACCCGATCGGTGGGCCGATTGCGGTGGCTCTCGCAGAGCAATTGGGTGAGCGCGCAATTCTGATCACGCAGGACCAGATAGCGGGCAACGAGCTGTCGCGCAGTGGTGACCTAGCTCCAGCCAACGTGCGGCTCGCGCAGCGAGGTGTACACATCGAGCGGCGCAGTCTCTTGCGCAGCGCCCGCGCCGGCGAGGTGGAGGTGCAAGATCGGTTCAGCGGTGAGCGCCGCACTATTCCTTGCGCAGCATTGATCGATTGTGGTTTCCGGCTACCTGCGGAACCAGTCGGAGACGCCGCCGCACAGGCTGGCGACTGTGTTGCGCCGCGAACCATTCACGAAGCGGTTCTGGAAGCGCGTCGCGCAGCGTTGGCGCTGTAGTCGGGCGTTCTGGCCCTTAGGGGGCTGGGACGTGTCGCTCGACGCGAAGCACGCAACGAAGGTCCTGGTCCGGTAGTGGAATCAGTTCGTCGAAGGTGGCGCTGGCGCTCGCCGCCACGGCGAGTAGTTCGGTCTCTACCAGCGCCCTGGTGACTGCAGCCCCGTTGAGCAGGCTGATGTAGATGCGGTAGTCGACGGCGTCGGTGGTCGGATTCGTTGCCGTGCCAGTGACCCGCCAACCATCGTCCTCGCGCTCGCAGGTCAGGTCGGCCACATCTTCCAATGCTCCGACAAACTCGCCGGTTCCCGGCGTGTTCACCACGTCGGTGATGTCCGCAACCGTTGTGGTCGTGGTCTCGTCGACCACAACGGTGGTTTCGACGACTGCATCGGTGGTCGGGGTATTAGTAGCCGCGACAGTATCGCTAGAGGTAGACGTCGAGTCGGAACAGGCCGCGACCACCACAAGTCCGACCACGATGGCGAGAGCTCGCGAAATGTCCTTCATCGCAGTGGGGGTAGAACGAGGTAGTGACGGCGGCGTTTGGACACGAGCAGCAAGAGTAGGCCTGCGACCATGAGCATGCCGGTCATCTGCAGCATGTGGGTGGCGTTGTTGCCGGTGCGTGGGATCACTGCCGGTGGTGCGGCCGGGATGATGACCTCGTTGGATCGGCCCGAAACGTTGAGCACTCCTGAGATGCCGACGACTTGTGCGGTGTTCAGGATGCGTCCGGCAGTGAGGTCGGCCTGCGTGACGGTGTGAACTGCGTTGCACGTCAGTGTTTGGCCAGGAGCAAGTGTGGCCGGTGCGACTGGTGTGCAGGTTCCGAGCACAGCGTTGGGGTCACTGATCACAACGTTGACAAGGGTCACGTTGCCCGAGTTGGTGGCCGTGATCGTGTACGGGATCTGTTGACCGATCGCGTTGAACGTCGTCGCTGTCGACGCTTTGGAGAGCGTGACGGTCGGGGTTTGTGTTGCCGGGATCGTCACCAGATTGCTGTCGTCGGAGACCGAGCCGTTCTGGGGTGTTGTCCCGGTCGCGGCGGCGACGTTGTCGAACGACCCCTTGTCGAGATCGGCTTGCGTCACCGTGTGGCTGACTGCGCAGGTCAGCGCGGCGCCGGGCGCCAGCGTTGCTGGCATCACCGGTGTGCAGGTTCCGAGCACTGCGAATGCGTCAGTGATCGTCACGTTGGTCAACGTCACGTTGCCGGTGTTGGTCGCGACGACAGTGAAGTCGAGGATCTGTCCGACTGCCGTGTACGGCGGCTCAGTGCTGCTCTTCACAACCGTGATGCCTGGCGAATTCGTAGCCGTCACCGACGCCGAACTGGTGTCAGTGACTGGTAGTCCGCCGCCGAGAGGAGTGCCGGACGCGGTCGCGGTGTTCGCGATCGAGCCCGCGTTCATGTCTGCGAGGGTGACCGTGTAACTGGCAGTGCACGTCGTCGACAACAACGGCGGCAACGACGACACCGGACAGTTGACCGCCGACAAACCAGGCAACGGATCAGACACACCCACCGACGTCAACGGGACGTTGCCGTTGTTGGTTACCAAGAAGCTGTACGCAACTACCTGGCCAGCAGCAGTCACCGTTGTCGGCAACGCCGACTTGACCACATCAATCGACGGTGTTTGTACGGAGGGCGCTGTGTAGCCGAAGTCCTGGTCGAGGTCGTTCGGGGCGAGTGATGTCAGCGTGGTCGTCGACACCGAGTCACCGGTGTCGGGGCCGACGCCTGAGAGGTCGGGGTCGTCGGTGTTGAACAGCCCGGTCACCCCGTCCGTCACCGTGACCTGGTAATTGCCCGGCGGCAGGTTGGGGAAGAGGTACGACCCGCCCACACCCGTCGTGGTGGTGAACGTCGAGTCGTCGCCACCTCCGGCTACGCCGTCGGGGCCGAAGTGGATGAGTTGCACGCTCACGCCGGGGAGCCCGGGTTCGGCCGCGTCCTGGTCGCCATCGGCGTTGAGATTGAGGTAGATCGTGTCGCCGATCGAACCGAGACCGGCGTAGCCGAAGTCCTGGATGAGGTTGTTCTGTGCGGCGGCGAGGATCAGCGTCGACTGGCTGTTGTCGTCGCCCTGCGGGTCGCTGACGTTCACGTACCCGGCGGGCAGGTCGCCGGTGTCGACTACGACGCTGTAGCCACCCGCGGGCAGGTTCGGGATCAGGTAGACGCCATTGGCGTCGGTGGTGTCGGTGTAGACAATGTCGTCACCGCCGCCCGGTGCGTTGTTCGGTCCGAACCACGTGACGGTCACGTTGACGTTGCGGATGCCGGCCTCGCCGGCGTTCTTGACACCGTTTCGGTTCTGGTCGAACCAGATCGTGTCGCCGATCGACCCGGTGCCGGTGTAGCCGAAATCGACGTCGCGTCGATCTTGGTTCTCGCCGAGGGCACCCGTCCAGAAGCCGTTAGGGCTGACGGTCGTGCCGTCGAGGTCGTAAGTTGCGGTCAGTCCGCCGATGAAGTCGACATCGAGTTCATCGACGTCGACTGTGTAGTTGCCGCCGGGCAGGTGCTCGACGACATACAGTCCGCTCGCATCGGTCACGGTGGTGAACACCTCGTCGTCACCGCCGCCGACCGTGCCGTCGGGGCCGAGATACGTAACAGTCACTGTGGTGTTCGCGATGCCCGGTTCACCCGGATCGCGGACTCCGTCGCCGTTCACGTCGAACCAGACGAGGTCGCCGATCGAGGCGAGATCGAGTTCGATCGTCACGGTGTCGAGAGCGACGTTGTCGTAGTCACGGAAGCTGCGCGTCGGGTTGGCCGAGCGTTCTGCGGCAGAGACGCCGAAGTACGACGGGACATCGGCGACGTTCGTCTGCTCGGGGCCGACGGGGACCTCGTTGCTCGAGTCGAAGCCGAGCGGAACGGTCAGGGTGTACGTGATCGTGACCGCAGCACCGGGTGCGATCGGACCGACGATGGTCCATTCGAGCCCCCCGACCGGGTCGTCATCGGTGTTCGTGACGCCCGCGTCGGCGGTCGTGTCGACGAAGGCCCATGTGGTGTCGGTCGGGAAGTCGGTCACCCGGACGTCGTGCGCGGGGCCCGTGCCGGTGTTGCGAACTCCCACGGAGTAGGTGAGGACGTCACCGGGCCGGGCGCGGCGGGTGTCGGTGTCGGCGACCTGACCCGCGACGTCCTTGTCGATCGTGAGCCGCGGCTCGAACGTGGCGACGTTAGCCGTCGGGCGGTTGCTACTGCTGAAGGTCGACACATCGGGGATCGTCGTCGGCGGTGATGTGATCGTGTCGGTGTCACTCCAGTAGAGCGTGGCGCGGTTCGTCAACGTGGCGCCGGTGTCGGCTGCCGGCACATCGGCCACGAAGCCGGTGTAGACGATCTGCACGACCCGATCGACGGCCGACGGGGCGACGAGGTCGCCCAGGAAGAAGGCGATGTCGGCGCCGCTGAGGTACGGGCCCGCGGGGACGACCGGCGCCGAGTTGATGTCGGGTGTGCACGAGGCGCACGACACCGAGGTCAGCCCCACGAACGTCACGCCGATCGGGAGTTCGTCGATGATGGTCACGTCGTACCCGACGACCCCGCCGGGGACGGTGGCGTTCAGCGTGTAGGTGACCGTCTGACCGACGGTCGCCGTCGTCGGCGACACCGTCTTGGCGAGGGTGTACTCGTCGACGGCGAGCTCGTTGAATGCGGTTGCCTGGTAGCCGGTGCCTAGTCCACCGTTGGGTGACGTTGCGTCGCGTTCGCCGGCAACGGTGCCGGGCAGGGACGAGGTCCGAGCGTCGGCGTCGTTGCGAATGGTGGAGCCAGCGACCAGCGGATCGGCGACCGTGGTCTGATATGTGAGCGCCACCGAGACACCAGGATCGATCGACGGGATCGTCCACGTAATGGTGCGTGCACCCGCGTTCCAGATGCCAGCGTTCGGGCCGACGGTGCCACCGTCGGCGACTGGCGCTCCGCCTGGCGCGTCCAGCACCGTGAGTTTCGTCGGCACGACGTCGACGACCACCGTGTCATACGCCGTCGAGACACGGGCGACACCGTTGTCGTTGGTTGCAGTGACCGTGTAGTTGACGACCTGCCCCGCATCAACGACGCCCGTCGGATCATCGTCGGCCTTGGCCAGCACGATACGTGGTTCGACAATCCTGGTGGTGACCGAGTTGTTGACGTTGCGGTTCGTTCCACCGATGTTCGCAAAGTTGAAGTCCGCACGGTTCGACGTCGAAGTTCCTCGGGTGTTGGAGGCCACGTCGACCACTGTGGCGTCGAACATGATCACGATTTGGGGGTCGGGACCGGCCGGCACCGTGTACGGGGTGGGGAACGCCACGTTCCAGCGGTTGGTAGCGTCGTTCACGTTCAGGCTGAAGCCGACCGGAAGGGGTCCTCCGTTGAAGGTCGCCGTGACCGTCCCGGCGACTAGGTCCTTCTCCGCATCGAGGTTGTCTGTGATGCTCGCGTTGTAGTACGTAAGGTCGTTTCGAACCCCGACCGTGACGGTGTAGGAGATCGTCTCTCCGACGGTTGCCTCGTTCGCTGCGTTGTTGCCGGCTCCCGTGAAGCCTGTTGTGGCCGTCTTGTTGATCGTCGGCAGGGCGGTCACGATCGACGACGTGTCGCGTGCCGGATCGGTGTTCGGGTTCAACGTTGGGTCAATGTTGTTGCCCGGCACATAGGTGAACGGCGTACCCGAGTTGGTCGGTCCCGTGAAGTTGCGCACGCCAGCGGTGTTGACCAGGGAGGCCCCCGCCGACACGCCGACCGGGACTGTGACCGAGTACGTCAGGTTGAAACCCGACGACGAGCCGTTGCCGGCGGGAACGTCGATGTTGTCGGCGGCATCCCACTGGATCCAGTTGTTGGCGCCGATGCAGGCCCCGCCGTTGCTGATCGCCGACACGTCGGCACAGGTGATCCCGGCGGGCAACACGTCTCGAACCGACACATCAAGGGCGTCGACGGTGCCGTTGTCGTTGGTCACCCGGACCCGATAGCCCACCACGTCGCCTTCGCGAACGCTCACGCCGTCTGCGGGCGCACCCACGACCGGCGTCGCATTCAACGTCATGACACCCTTGTCGAGACGCACTTCGGGCTCGGCCCACTCGGCGAGAGCTGCGTCGCGGAGTTGGAACACTGCACCCAACGTGTTCGAGTAGCGCACCTTCATGAGGTTCTCTTTGAGGTCACCCGGGGTGGCTGCGAGCGGATCGGTCACGATGGTTTGGATGACCACCTCGAAACGCAGGCCGCCGCGGTCGACGTCGGTCGACGTCCAGCGGAGAACGGGTGGAGCGGCGGTGAAGCTGACGCTGGCAGGCGCGATGGTGTTCGAGCTACCGAAGGCCCAGCTGTCCAGGGCGAAGCCGTTCGGGAGAAAGTCCTCGATGGTCGGGCCGAGCGTGTCGAGCCGCGACGGGTAGTCGACCGAAAGCCGGAAGCAAACGCGATCTCCTGGGCGGTAACCGGACGCGAAGTCGGGATCGAAGGTAACGCCGGTGCCGTCGCCGCACGTCAGGGAGACGGCCTGGTTGCTGACCTCTTTGAGGATCGTCGGGCCACCCGAACTCAGACTGGCCGACGAGTCGTCGATCACAGGCACCACGGTCGTCGAGCCGTCGTTGGCAGTGATGATCGTTGCATCGGTGGTGAGATCGGTGACGTTCGTGAGCGAGTCATTCGCGCCAACGGGCGAACCGTTGCCACCCGCGCCTGTTCGGTAGAACTCACGCACCTGCGTGTCGAGCACGATCGAGGTGGTCGCCGAGGGTCCGGTAAAACCCGAGAGAACCCATGTGTACGTCTCGGTGCCATCCGCGTTGAGGACCGGTCCGCTCGTCGGCACCGGTGAGGCGCCCACGAAGTCCAGCGCTGTCGGAATCGTGTCGGTCACGGTGATCGGCCCGGTCGAGACGGCGTACTCGCTGGATTCGACGAGCAACGTGAACTCGACGCTCTGGTCCTGCACAAAGGTCGCGCTGTCCGCGGTCTTGTGGATGGAGACGTCTTCGATGACGACCTGCTCGGTGTCGCTGTCTGTGTACGTCGACGTACCGTTGTACAGCCCAGTCGCCTCGGCGTAGTTGACCGCGGCGGACTCGGTCTCGGTCGTGAGCTCTCCGGTGTTGTTGTCGAGGTTCGACGTCGCCAGGGTCGGTCCCGGGAATGTGTTCTCGCGCAGCGGGATCGCGGCGACGTAGTCGATGCTGAACGTTCCACTCGCGGCCAAGTCGGCCGATCCGCGGGCGGTGGCGATGGCGGCGGCATTCCACTCGACGCGCGTGTAGACGCCGGTGGGCATCGGACCCGGGCCATCGGGATCAGTGTCCACGGTCGTGACGCTCGACGGAACCACGCAGGCGCCGTTCGGCAGTGCCGCGGTGTAGTTAGGGATCGGACCCGACCCTGGGTACTCCTCGCCGGTCGTGGTGTTGTCGGCCGTGCCGCACCCGAGGAACTCGAGTTGTGCGGGCACGTAGTCGACGACGGAGAAGCCATTCGTCGGGTTGATGAAGTTGTTGTCGATCGTGAGGGTGTAGACGGTCTGGTGGTCGTGCACGCCCCGCAGCAGTTCGTCCTCTGCGTTCGGCTCGGACTTGGTGATCGTGAACGGAACGAGCAGCGTCGAGTCGCTGGCGGTGTCGTCGCCGGTGAACGACGCCGGGACGACGGCGCCCGTTGGCGTGGTCACGCGCGGCAGGATGCGGGGGTCGGAGTTGACGTAGACCGACGCATTGTTGGTCACGGTGTCACCGGCGTCCCACGCCGGGTAAGCGGTCGTGATGCGATAGCTGAGGTCAACGGACGTACCGGTCAGAGAGTCAGCGACATTGCTCCACACGAGCACAGTCGTACCGTCGCCCTGCGGGAGGATGTTGGTCGGTTCAGGCGATGCCGAGCCGGGAACGTAGGTGACGCCCGCCGGAAGCACATCGCGAATCAACGCGTTGTAGCCATCGGGTCCCAACGGATTGGCAAACGTCAGGGTCACCGGGATTTCGTCACCGAGCAATGCCTCGCTCGGCATGTCCTTAGTGGCCTCGATGTCGGGGGAGCCTGCGGCGTGCGCCGGGCCAGTGCTCCACACCATCAGGCTGGACATCGCTACGGAAGCGCCCACCAGGGCCTTCCACCCTTGCGCTGCACTCATGTTCTGGCTGCTTTCGTTGCTTGGCGGCACCTACCGTGACTAGAGCCGACTGCTGATGCAGTGGTATCGGAGGCATTTGCCGAAAACTTGAATCTTCTCTGACCAAGCCTCAACACCGCCGGAAGGTGGCTCGTTCTCGCTCAGTTGCCCGACGTGAACGTTCGTTTCGTGATCTTCATCGCAGTGGGGGCAGGACCAGGTAGTGCTGGCGGCGGCGCTTGGACACGAGCAGCAAGATCAGTCCTGCGGCGATGAGAATGCCGGTCATCTGCAGCATGTCGGTTGCGTTGTTGCCGGTGCGTGGGATCACTGCCGGTGGTGCGGCGGGGATGACGACCTCGTTGGATCTGCCCGAAACGTTGAGCACTCCCGATATGCCGACGACTTGTGCGGTGTTGAGGATGCGTCCGGCGGCGAGGTCGGCCTGGGTCACGACATGAACGGCGTTGCAGGTCAGTGCTTGGCCAGGTGCAAGTGTGGCCGGTGCGACTGGTGTGCAGGTCCCGAGCACAGCGTTGGGGTCGCTGATCACAACGTTGACCAGTGTCACGTTGCCCGAGTTGGTGGCCGTGATCGTGTACGGAATCTGTTGACCGATCGCGTTGAACGTCGTCGCCGTTGAAGCTTTAGCGAGTGTGACGGTCGGGGTTTGTGTTGCCGGGATCGTCACCAGATTGCTGTCGTCGGAGACCGTGCCGTTCTGTGGCGTTGTTCCACTGGCAGCGGCAACGTTGTCGAACGAACCCTTATCGAGATCGGCTTGCGTCACAGCGTGGCTGACTGCGCAGGTCAGCGTGCCTCCGGGTACCAACGTTGCTGGCATCACCGGCGTGCAGGTCCCCAGCACCGCGAATGCGTCAGTGATCGTCACGTTCGTCAGAGTCACGTTGCCGGTGTTGGTCGCGACGACAGTGAAATCAAGGACTTGTCCGACTGCCGTATACGGCGGCTCAGTACTGCTCTTCACCACCGTGATGCCTGGCGAATTCGTAGCCGTCACCGACGCCGAACTGGTGTCAGTGACGGGCGCACCGCCACCGGGCGGCGTACCCGACACGGTCGCGGTGTTCAAGATCGAGCCCGCGTTCATGTCTGCCAGAGTCACGGAGTACGTCGCCGTGCAGGTTGTCGAGACTGTCGGAGCGAGTGTGGTCGTCGGGCAGGTGACGACAGAAAGACCGACCAAGATGTCGGTGACTGCGATCGACGAGAGTGTGACGTTGCCCGTATTGGTGACCAGGAACGAGTAGGTCACTACCTGGCCGGCACCGGTGACGACTGTCGGGTTGGCGGTCTTCACCAGGGTGATGCTCACGATGTCAACGGTGTCGCTATCGATCGCGCAGCCCTCGTTGGGGATGCCCGAGCCGGTGCACTGAGCGGCCGTGGTAGACGTTGGTGGATTCGGGTTCGTGGGATCGCTGCCGCCTCCAACCTGCGCCGTGTTGATAACAGTTCCGGAAGCGGTTGCGTCGACATCGACCAGGAAACTGAACACGCTGGTATCCGCCGGCGCGATCGCGGTCGAGCTGGTGCAGGTGATCACATTCGACGCCGCGTTACACGTCCAGTTCGCCGCATTCGCTCCACCCTCTGTGATCGCACCGTTGGCGATGCTCAGGCCGGTTGGGAGGACGTCGACGATCGTGATCGTGCCCGAGCTCGTCGTGTTACCCGTGTTCGAAACCGTGAGCGAATAGGTGGTCGTCCCGCCGGCCCTGACGGTGGTGGTGCCGTTGCTCTTGGCGAGTGTCAGGTTGACGACATTGACCGTGTCACTATCGACCGCACAGCCTTCGTTGGCGACGCCGGCACCGGTGCACTGACCGGCCGTCGTCGAGGTGGGCGCGTTCGGGTTGGTCGGGTCGCTGCCGCCACCCACCTGCGCCTTGTTCAACAAGGTGCCGCTGGCGGTTGCGTCGACATCGACCGGGAAACTGAACACGCTCGTGCTGGCCGCTGCGATCGCGGTCGAGCTGGTGCAGGTGATCACGTTCGATGCTGAGTTGCACGTCCAGTTCGCCCCGTTCGCTCCACCCTCGGTGATCGCACCGTTGGCGATCGACAATCCGGTTGGGAGGACGTCGACGATCGTGATCGTGCCCGAGCTCGCCGTGTTACCCGTGTTGGCAACCGTGAGCGAATACGTGGTCGTGCCACCGGCGGTGACCGTGGTGGTGCCGTTGCTCTTGGCAAGTGTCAGATTGACGATATTGACCGTGTCACTATCAACTGCACAGCCTTCGTTGGCGACGCCGGCGCCGGTGCACTGACCAGCCGTTGTCGAGGTCGGCGCGGTCGGGTTCGTCGGATCACTGCCGCCACCAACCTGCGCCTTGTTCAACAAGGTGCCACTAGCGGTTGCGTCAACCGATACCGGGAAACTGAACACACTCGATCCGGCCGCCGCGATCGCGGTGACACTGGTGCACGTGACCACATTCGACGCCGCGTTACATGTCCAGTTCGCACCGTTCGCGCCACCCTCGGTCACAGCACCATTCGCAATGCTCAGGCCGGTTGGGAGGACGTCGACGATCGTGATCGTTCCCGAGCTCGCCGTGTTACCAGTGTTCGAAACCGTCAACGAGTAGGTGGTCGTCCCACCGGCAGTCACCGTGGTGGTGCCGTTGCTCTTCGCGAGGGTCAGGTTGACGATATTGACCGTGTCACTATCAACCGCGCAACCTTCGTTGGCCACGCCGGAGCCGGTGCACTGACCGACCGTTGTTGATGTCGGCGCGGTCGGGTTGGTCGGATCGCTGCCGCCACCCACCTGCGCCTTGTTCAACAAGGTGCCACTAGCGGTTGCGTCGACATCGACCGGGAAACTGAACACACTCGATCCGGCCGCGGCGATCGCGGTCGAGCTGGTGCACGTGACCACGTTCGACGCCGCGTTGCACGTCCAGTTCGCCCCGTTCGCGCCACCCTCAGTGATCGCCCCGTTCGCGATGCTCAAATCGGTTGGGAGCACGTCGATGATCGTGATCGTGCCCGAACTCGCCGTATTCCCAGTGTTCGAAACCGTGAGCGAATAGGTGGTCGTCCCACCGGCAGTCACCGTGGTGGTGCCGTTGCTCTTGGCGAGTGTCAGGTTGACGACGTTGACCGTGTCACTATCAACCGCGCAGCCTTCGTTGGGCACGCCGGAGCCGGTGCACTGACCGGCCGTCGTTGATGTCGGCGGATTCGGGTTCGTCGGATCACTGCCGCCACCAACCTGCGCCTTGTTCAACAAGGTGCCGCTAGCGGTTGCGTCGACATCGACCGGGAAACTGAACACGCTCGTGCTGGCCGCGGCGATCGCAGTCGAGCTGGTGCACGTGATCACATTCGACGCGGCATTGCACGTCCAGTTCGCCCCGTTCGCTCCACCCAAGGTGACAACGCCATTCGCAATGGTGAGACCGGCTGGGAGCACGTCGACGATCGTGACCGTCCCCGAGCTCGCCGTGTTTCCTGTGTTGGCGACGGTGAGCGAGTAGGTGGTCGTCCCGCCAGCCGTGACGGTCGTGGTCCCGTTGCTCTTCGCCAGTGTCAGGTTGACGACGTTGACCGTGTCACTGTCAACCGCGCAACCTTCGTTGGCCACGCCGGAGCCGGTGCACTGACCAGCCGTCGTTGATGTCGGCGGATTCGGGTTGGTCGGATCGCTACCGCCACCAACCTGCGCCTTGTTCAACATGGTGCCGGAAGTTGGTGCGTCAACCGATACCGGGAAACTGAACACGCTCGTGTCCGCCGGTGCGATCGCTGTCGAGCTGGTGCACGTGATCACAATCGATGCCGCGTTGCACGTCCAGTTCGCCCCGTTCGCTCCGCCAAGCGTGACCGCACCATTGCCGATGGTGAGACCGGTTGGGAGGACGTCGACGATCGTGATCGTGCCCGAGCTCGCCGTGTTCCCAGTGTTCGAAACCGTCAACGAATAGCTCGTCGTCCCACCGGCCGTCACCGTGGTGGTGCCGTTGCTCTTGGCGAGTGTCAGGTTGACGACGTTGACCGTGTCACTGTCAACAGCGCAACCTTCGTTGGCGACGCCGGCACCGGTGCACTGACCGGCCGTCGTCGATGTCGGCGCGTTCGGGTTCGTCGGATCACTACCGCCACCAACCTGCGCCTTGTTCAACAAGGTGCCGCTAGCGGTTGCGTCGACATCGACCGGGAAACTGAACACACTCGTGCCACTCGCTGCGATCGCGGTGACACTGGTGCACGTGATCACATTCGACGCCGCGCTACACGTCCAGTTCGCCCCGTTCGCTCCACCCTCGGTCAGAGCACCATTGGCAATAGTGAGACCGGCTGGGAGGACGTCGACGATCGTGATCGTCCCCGAACTCGCCGTGTTCCCAGTGTTCGAAACCGTCAACGAATAGGTCGTGGTGCCACCGGCCGTGACCGTCGTCGTGCCGTTGCTCTTCGCGAGGCTCAGGTTGACGAAATTGACCGTGTCACTATCAACCGCGCAACCTTCGTTGGGAATGCCAGAGCCGGTGCACTGACCAGCCGTCGTCGATGTCGGCGCGTTCGGGTTACTCGGATCGCTGCCGCCACCCACCTGCGCCCTGTTCAACAAGGTGCCACTAGCAGTTGCGTCGACATCGACCGGGAAACTGAACACACTGCTGCCAGCCGCTGCGATCGCAGTCGAGCTGGTGCAGGTGATCACATTCGACGCCGAGTTACACGTCCAGTTCGCACCGTTCGCGCCACCCTCGGTCACAGCACCATTGGCAATGGTGAGACCGGCTGGGAGGACGTCGACGATCGTGATCGTTCCCGAGCTCGCCGTGTTACCCGTGTTCGAAACCGTGAGCGAATAGGTGGTGGTGCCGCCGGCCGTGACCGTGGTGGTGCCGTTGCTCTTCGCCAGTGTCAGGTTGACGATGTTGACCGTGTCACTATCAACCGCACAGCCTTCGTTGGCGATGCCAGAGCCGGTGCACTGACCAGCCGTCGTCGAGGTCGGCGCATTCGGGTTCGTCGGATCACTACCGCCACCCACCTGCGCCCTGTTCAACAACGTTCCCGACGCGGTCGCGTCAACCGACACCGGGAAACTGAACACGCTGCTACCCGCACCCGCGATCGCGGTCGAGCTGGTGCAGGTGATCACATTCGACGCCGCGTTACACGTCCAGTTCGCCCCGTTCGCGCCGCCCTCGGTGACCGCACCGTTGGCGATCGACAAGCCGGTTGGGAGGACGTCAACGATCGTGATCGTGCCCGAGCTCGCCGTGTTACCTGTGTTCGAAACTGTCAACGAGTAGGTCGTCGTCCCGCCAGCCGTGACGGTCGTAACGCCGTTGCTCTTCGCCAGTGTCAGGTTGACGACGTTGACCGTGTCACTATCAACCGCACACCCCTCATTCGGGACGCCCGATCCGGTGCACTGACCGGCCGTCGTCGATGTCGGCGCGGTCGGGTTCGTCGGATCGCTACCGCCACCCACCTGCGCTCTGTTCAACAAGGTGCCACTAGCAGTCGCATCAACGGACACCGGGAAACTGAACGCACTCGTGCCACTCGCCGCGATCGCAGTCGAGCTGGTGCACGTGATCACATTCGACGCCGCATTGCACGTCCAGCTCGCCCCGTTCGCTCCGCCCAAGGTGACAACGCCATTCGCAATGGTGAGACCGGCTGGGAGGACGTCCACGATCGTGATCGTTCCCGAGCTCGCCGTGTTGCCTGTGTTGGCGACGGTGAGCGAGTAGGTGGTCGTCCCGCCAGCAGTGACAGTCGTGACGCCATCCGTCTTGGCCAGCGTCAGGTTGACGACGTTGACCGTGTCACTATCAACCGCACACCCTTCATTGGCCACACCTGAGCCGGTGCACTGACCAGCCGTCGTCGATGTCGGCGGATTCGGGTTGGTCGGATCGCCGCCGCCACCCACCTGCGCCTTGTTCAACATGGTGCCGGAAGTTGTTGCGTCGACATTGACCGGGAAGCTGAACACACTGCTCCCGGCCGCGGCGATCGCGGTCGAGCTGGTGCAGGTGATCACATTCGATGCCGCGTTGCACGTCCAGTTCGCCGCGTTCGCTCCGCCAAGCGTGACCGCACCATTGGCGGTGCTGAGACCGGTCGGGAGGACATCGACGATCGTGATCGTCCCCGAGCTCGCCGTGTTACCCGTGTTCGAAACCGTCAACGAATAGGTCGTGGCGCCACCGGCCGTGACCGTTGTCGTGCCATTGCTCTTCGCCAGTGTCAGGTTGACGACGTTGACCGTGTCACTATCAACCGCACATCCCTCGTTCGGAACGCCGGCACCGGTGCACTGACCCGCCGTCGTCGACGTCGGCGCGCTCGGGTTCGTCGGATCTCCGCCGCCACCCACCTGCGCCCTGTTCAACAACGTTCCCGACGCGGTCGCGTCAACCGACACCGGGAAGCTGAACACGCTCGTGCCACTCGCGGCGATCGCGGTCGAGCTGGTGCAGGTGATCACATTCGATGCTGCGTTACACGTCCAGTTCGCCCCGTTCGCGCCACCCTCGGTGACCGCACCATTGGCGATCGACAAGCCGGTTGGGAGGACGTCGACGATCGTGATCGTCCCCGAGCTCGCCGTGTTACCCGTGTTGGCAACCGTGAGCGAATAGGTGGTCGTCCCACCAGCGGTCACCGTCGTGGTGCCGTTGCTCTTGGCGAGTGTCAGGTTGACGATATTGACCGTGTCACTATCGACCGCGCAGCCTTCGTTGGCGACGCCGGAGCCGGTGCACTGACCAGCCGTCGTCGCGGTCGGCGCGTTCGGGTTACTCGGATCGCCACCGCCACCAACCTGCGCCCTGTTCAACAATGTGCCACTAGCGGTTGCGTCGACATCGACCGGGAAACTGAACACACTCGATCCGGCCGCGGCGATCGCAGTCGAGCTGGTGCAGGTGATCACATTCGACGCCGCGTTACATGTCCAGTTCGCACCGTTCGCGCCACCCTCGGTCACAGCACCATTGGCGATCGACAACCCGGTTGGGAGCACGTCGACGATCGTGATCGTGCCCGAGCTTGCCGTGTTGCCTGTGTTGGCAACCGTCAACGAATAGGTGGTGGTGCCGCCAGCCGTGACGGTCGTGGTCCCGTTGCTCTTCGCCAGTGTCAGGTTGACGATACTGACCGTGTCACTATCAATCGCACAGCCCTCGTTGGGAACGCCGGCACCGGTGCACTGACCAGCCGTCGTCGA
>CXWK01000469.1_pt1 | contig 149035 bp, 161 predicted proteins | sample 590851 | NCBI WGS metagenome assembly CXWK01 (sample SAMEA3498364, study PRJEB10139) | wastewater metagenome | biome: wastewater treatment plant; material: activated sludge | place: Denmark | collected 2014-08-01
GCCCGCCCACGCGGAGCCTTTGAACGAAGCGAACTTGGCATGAGCGAAAAAAAATGGCGCGCCCGAAAGGATTCGAACCTCTGACCCTCAGATTCGTAGTCTGATGCTCTATCCAGCTGAGCTACGGGCGCTTTTGTCTTGCGGCGATGACCGGCCGTGCCGGCCGGCCGGGCTGGCCCCGGCGGCAAGAGCGACACTCTCTAGTCGGTTCAGCGTGGAAGCGCAAGAGGTCAGCGGACACGGACGCACCCCACGCGCCGCGCCACCCGCGACGGGCCAGCGGCCTCGCCCGAAAACCGCTCAATTCGCGGAGCGATCGGGGAGATCGATGCGAAAGTGCGCGCCTTTGCCGCCCTCGATGAGGGTGAGCGTGCCACCATGGGCCTGCACCAGCTCGGAGGCGATGACGAGGCCGAGCCCGGTGCCACCCTTTTTGGTCGATCCCTGGAACGCCTTGAACAGATTTTCGCGCGCCTTGCCGGGTACGCCGGCGCCGTTGTCGATGACGTCGACGATGACCTTGCGGCCTTCGCGCCGGCCCTTGACGTGGATTTCTCCGTCGCTCTTGCCCTCGATCTGCTCGATCGCCTGGACGGCGTTGCGGACGAGGTTGGAGACGATGCGGAACAGGTGGTCGCGATCGGCATCGATGCGCAGCGTCTGATCCATGTCGGCGAAAACCTTGACCGCGCTTTCCTGAGACAGGCCCTGACTCTCGGCCACTTCCTCGATCAGTGGTTTCAAGCGCATCAGCTCGCGCCGCGGCGCCGCTTCGCTCGCCCGGCCGAATTGCAGCGAGGAGTTGCAGAACTGAATGGCGCGGTCGAGCGAAGCGATGAGCTTGGGCGCGAAACGCTGCACCGTCGGATCGGGGATATCGACCAGACGGTCGGAGATGAGCTGGGCGTTGGCCAGCATGTTGCGCAGATCGTGATTGATCTTGGAGACGGCAAGGCCGAGCTGTGCGAGGCGGTTCTTCTGCTGCAGCAAGCCGGAAAGCTGCTGCTGCATGCCCTGCAGCTGACGCTCGGCAACGCCGATTTCGTCAAGACGGGCGCTCGGCGCCATGATCCGGCTTGCGTCCTCCGGGTCTTCCGAAAAATGCAGCATGTTGCGGGTCAACCGCGTCAACGGCTTCACGAACAGGCGGCTTAATGCGAAATAGACGACCGCCGCCGTCAACGCCGAGATGATGATTGAGAGGACGAGAATGTTGAAGGCGTAGCTCTTCATCGCCGCCTTCAAGGGGGCCTCGGGAAGCACGATCTCGATCAGGTCGTTGCTATCGCCGCTGACCCGGCCGACGACACGGATGATGCGATCGTCGCTGGCGAAGAACACGCCGATGGCATCGCGGATCTGCGACAGCTTGAAGGTCAGCACCTGCCAGGCCGAGTCCGGCTCGCCGCGCAGATCGAAGACCTCGTCGATGCTGATGTCGCCCTCGACCGGCAGCACCAGCCGGCGCTCGCCCTCGCGCCGCGAGGCGATGGCGCGGACCTGTGCCGTCCTCAGCAGATCGGCACGCAACGCTGACGGCACCGTGCCCCCTGGAAACGCTTCGGACGCCAGCGCGGCCAGCTGTGCCGCGGTCAATCGCTCGGTCAGCCAGCTGACGCGATAGTTGGCAACCGAAGGCAGAAAGATCAGCGCCTCGGCGATGAGTACGAAGGCGGCGGTGACCGTGAGCAACTTGGCCGGCAGGCCGCTTTTTTCCCAGGCCGACCGAACGGCGCCGGCAAGCCGCCGCCAAGCCGGCAGGGTCACCGGCGTCTTGGCGTCGTCGACGTGGGCGGATTTCTCGGGAATGGACCGTTGCACCTTCTGGACCTGCTCATGGCGAAGCAGGTTGAGACTTATCCGAGCTTGGCCAGCAGCGCGATGGCCTTTCGCACAAAGCGGTTGCCGGCGGCCGTCGCATAGTAGCGGAATGCGGCCCTCTTGTTGATCTCAGATAGGGTCGGATAAGGTGAGATCCAATCGGTCATGGCCTTGATTTTCAAGCCTTGGCTAAGGGCGAGTGACCACATCTGTATCAATTCACCGGCCGATGCGCCGGCAATTGTCGCGCCCAGGATCAATCCTTTGCGATCCGTCACCACCTTGATGTGACCGGCCGTCTCCCGCTCGGCCTGGGCCCGGTCGTTCTCGTGATAGGGCCAGCGCAAGACGTTAATCTTTCCGTATCTGGCCTGGGCGTCCGCCTCATTCAAGCCGACGTGGGCCAGCTCCGGATCGGTGAACGTGACCCATGGCACGTGCCGCGACGTGGTCTTGGCCGGCACCTTGAACAGCGCCCGCTTGATGACCATGCTGGCGTGATCGTTGGCCACGTGGGTGAACTGCAATCCGCCGGTCACATCTCCGATGGCGAAAATGCGCGGGTTGCTGGTCCTCAAGCCCGCATCGACGACGATGCCTTGCTTGTTCATCCCGACGCCCGCCACGTCGAGACCAAGATCGGCGGTATTGGCGCGGCGCCCTGCGGCGACGAGGATGTGCGTCCCCTCGATCGTCCCTTCGCCACTCTCATTCGACTTCACATGGACGATGATGTTGCCGCTCGCCCGCGAGACCCGCTCCACCAGCGTTCCCTCGCGAATGTCGATGCCCTCGGCCCGTAGCGCCTTCAACACCACGTCCGTCAGTTCCGGGTCGTCCTTGCCAAGCGCCTTCGCGCCTTCGATCACAGTGACTTTTGAACCGAGCCGCGCGTGCGCCTGAGCGAGTTCAAGACCGATCGGACCGCCGCCGATGACGATCAGATGCGGGAGCTTGACCGCATTGTCGAAAATCGTCTCGTTGGTGAAGTAAGGCACGTCCGCAAGCCCGGGGATCGGCGGCACCACGGGGGCGGAGCCGGTTGCGACCACGAAATAACGGGCCTTGATCAGGTGCTCGCCCGCCGCCACCGTCTCCTTGTCGACGAAGCGTGCCGCCGCGGTGATGACGCGCACGCCAAGGCCGGTGAAGCGTTCGACGGAATCATTCGGCGCAATCGCCTCGATGACGGAATGCACGTGCTCGTGCACGCCACGCGGATCGACACGCGGCTCGACCGGCTGGATGCCGAACGGCGCAGAGGTGCGCATGATATGCGCGCGCTTACCCGCGGCGATCAGCGCTTTCGACGGCACGCAGCCGTAGTTGAGGCAATCGCCGCCCATCTTGTGCTTTTCGATCAGCACAACTTTCTGCCCGAAGGCGGCGGCGGCAGCGGCGAGCGAAAGCCCGCCCGAACCCGCACCGATGATGCAGAAATCCACTGAAATCGGCTCGCCGCGCGATTGCGACTTAGGCATCCCTTGAGCCGCGTCCGCTTCAACCTTAGCCATTGCGGCCTCCCCAACGTTTGAGAGCAACGGGAATGAGTGCGACGACGCCCAGAAGCGCGAAAGCAGCGAGCAACTGAGGCGTCACGAGGGCACTGGTATCGATCGTATAGGGACAAGCGGCCTCGGGATCGGCGGGCGCGCCTGCGAGACAGGCCTGATAAATCGTATTCTGCGCTTCGACCACACTGCCGAGCCCCGATCCCGCGACAGAAAACGCGATGGTGCCGGGAATGATGCCGAGAAACGTGCCGATGACGAACGTCTTGAGCGGCACGCCGAGCAGTGCTGGCGCCAGATTGACGATGACGAACGGAAACAGCGGCACGAGGCGCAGGAATAGCAGATAGCTGAGCGCATTCTCCTTGAAGCCGTCCCGCAGCTTTGCGAGCCAAGGTCCGGCCTTGGCGGCAAGTCCCTCGCCGAGCGAGGTCTTGGCGATCAGAAACAGCAGCGTCGCGCCGATGGTGGCGGCGATGACGGTGGCGGGTGCGCCGGCCTGCCAGCCGAACAGAAGTCCACCCGAAAGCGTCATGATCAATCCGCCCGGCGCAGAAAGCGCTACGGCGGCAATATAGATCAGCATGTAGAGCGCCAGCGCCGCAATAAAATTCTCACCGATGAACGATCTCATGGCCTCGTAATTGAGGCCGATGGTCTTGAACGAAAGATACTTATGCCAGCCGAACGCGAACGTCAGCGCCATCAGTGCCGCCAGCACCAGGAGTGGCAGCCAGCGCTTCAGTCCGGCACGTTGTCGGGCATCAACCTTGGTCATGGGGGCTTCAGACATATCAAAACCTCAAATCGAAAGCGCTCGGGAAAAGACAAACCGCCAACATCATTCACGCCGCAATCCTATGATGTCGCCGCCGGCATTGGTGATACCGATGCGCTCTCGTTGCGATGCCGGCGGGCTATGCCGAGCGGCTTTTCAAGTTGCAGAGGACGACATACCCCCAGCTGAGTGCGCCGATTTGTGTTTCAGGAGTACGCTTGCAGCCGTGATCAGGGTTCGGCTGGGTACGGCCGGACGTTTCGCTTCATTGAGAGCGAGCACTTCACGTTGCCGTGACGGCGGCCTCCTGCACTATGAAGAGGGAGATGATGAGGGGGCCTGAACCGCGCGTCAGCGCCGCGCTCCAGGGCCTCAGGGGCCCAAATCCAGCGGCCTGAACCAGGCTATCCACCGGCCTGCGTTGACTTCCCTCGCCCCCGATCCTATAAGGCGCCCTTGAAATCCGGCCGAACCAGCGCGTCCCTGGGGCTTACGCCTCCCGCAGCGCGTTGACTAAGTCCTTCAAAAACAACAAGATTACGCCCGTTTGCGCGAGCGAGCGGTGCTAATTCCCTCGGAGAGTTCCGTGAAACGCACCTATCAGCCCAGCCGCCTCGTGCGCAAGCGCCGCCACGGCTTCCGCAAGCGTATGCTGACCGCCGGCGGCCAGAAGGTCATTGCCCGCCGCCGTTCCAAGGGCCGCAAGCGCCTTTCGGCCTAGTTTTCGGGCTATGAGCCAGGGCGTGCGAATCTCACCGCTGCGTTCCGGGCTGTCCTTATGAGGTAAGGACCAGGCCCATGCCCGCTTTCGAGACCATCAAGAAACGACGCGACTTTCTCGCCGTCCGCGGCGGGGAAAAAGCGTCGTCGAGCGCGTTTCTCATCGAAGCAAAACGGCGCCGCACCGATGAGACGGCCGGTCGCGAGCAAACACCTAGCGCCCGGTTCGGCTTCACCATCACCAAGAAACTCGGCAACGCCGTTCGCCGCAATCGCATCCGCCGCCGTCTCAAGGCCGCCGTCGCAGCGCTGGCCGGGACACACGCCGCCGGCGGCTACGACTATGTGATCGTCGCCCGAAACGCCGCTTTCGATCGCCCGTATGCCGATCTCGTCGCCGACCTCGCCACAGCGCTGAAACGCGTCCACGGCGAAGGCGGCCGCAAATCGCGCCGTAGCGGCCCCAAATCACACGCGGAAACTGCAAAAAAACCGGCTACGTGACGGGGTGCCCTCTTTCTTTTGGCGCGCATTTCAGCCATCGGTTGCCGGCCGCTAATCCTGACATAAGCCCTGCGGTATTTGACTTGAGGCCACGATGAGTTCTCCGAACGAACCGCAAGACCAGAACAACCTGATCTACGCGATCATCCTGTCGATCGCCGTGCTGATGGGCTGGCAGTATTTCTTTGCCGCTCCGCAGATCCAGCAGGAGCAGGCGCGCAAGGAGTTCTCACGCGAGGTCGAGGCGCAGCGCACCGGCCAGGCATCCGGTCCGCCGGGCGTCGCTGGCGAAGCGATCGCGCCACCCACATCTGGGGGAACGGCAAACATTCCGGCCGCCTCGCAAGCGGTGCCGAAGGCCGCCGTATCGCGCGCCGAAGCGCTCAAACTCTCGGACCGCGTTCCGATCCTCACGCCCTCGCTTGAAGGCTCGATCAATTTGAAGGGCGGCCGGCTCGACGATCTGGTGCTGCCCAAATATCGCGTCACAGTCGACCCCAATTCCGACAAGGTCACGTTGCTGTCACCCGCCGGCTCGCCTGAGCCCTACTTCGCCGAATACGGTTGGGTGGCACAGGTCGGCACGCAGACCAAGGTGCCCGATCGCGACACGGTATGGGCCGTCGAAAAGGGCGATGCGTTGAAGCCCGACAGCCCGGTGACGCTGACCTGGGACAATGGAGCGGGGCTCGTCTTCCGCCGCACCATTTCGGTCGACGCCGACTACATGTTCAAGATCGTCGACGAGGTCGAGAACAAGACGGCCGCCGACGTGGCGCTGCTGCCCTATGCGCGCGTTCACCGCTACGGCCATCCCAACACGGTCGCGAACTACATTCTGCATGAAGGCCTGATCGGCGTATCCGGCGAGCAGGGCCTCCAGGAAGTGACATACGCCGACGCGATCAAGAACGCGGCCCCGACCGTGCATGAAAATGTCACCGGCGGCTGGCTCGGCATCACCGACAAGTATTGGGCAGCCGCCTTGATCCCCGATCAGAAGGAGCCGTTTCGCGCCATGTACTCGGGCGTCAAAGCCCGCGACGTGACGGAAAAGGACGCGTTCCAGACCGACTATCTGCGCGGCGCCGTGATCATCCCGCCCAACGCCCGCAAGGGTGTCGAAGGTCATCTCTATGCCGGAGCCAAGCAGGCGACGCTGATCGACGGCTATGAAGCAAAGCTCGGCATCGCCCAGTTCGACCGCATGATCGACTGGGGCTGGTTCTACTTCATCACCAAGCCGCTATTCAAGCTGATGGAATGGATCAACGGGCTGGTCCACAACTTCGGCATCACCATTCTGATCCTGACGGTTCTCGTCAAAGCCGCCTTCTTCCCGATTGCCAACAAGCAATACGAGAGCATGGCGCGGATGAAGAAACTGCAGCCGGAGATGCAGCGCATCAAGGAAGTCTACAAGGACGATCCGCAGCGCCAGCAGAAGGAAACGTTCGAGCTCTACCGCAAGGAGAAGATCAATCCGCTGGCCGGATGCTGGCCGATTCTTTTGCAGATCCCGGTGTTCTTCGCCCTCTACAAGGTACTGTTCGTGACCATCGATATGCGTCACGCGCCCTTTTACGGCTATCTGAAGGACCTCTCGGCCGCCGACCCGACCTCGATCTTCAACTTGTTCGGGCTGCTTCCGTTTACGCCGCCGGAGCTTCTGCATGTGGGCTTCCTGCCGCTGCTCATGGGCATCACCATGTGGATCCAGATGCAGCTCAACCCGCCGCAGCCCGATCCGGTGCAACAGCAGATTTTCTCGTTCATGCCGTTGATCTTCACCTTCCTGCTCGCGACCTTCCCGGCAGGCCTGGTGCTCTACTGGGCCTGGAGCAACATCCTCTCCATCATCCAGCAGTATGCGATCAACAAGAAGAACGGGGCGGAGACGCACCTCATCGCCAACATGAAGCGAACGTTCGCGCCGCTGTTGCGGCTGTTCGGCGCCAAAGGCGAAACCAAATAACGTCTTCTAGCGAGACGGCCGGACGAAGAAAAAGTCCGGCCGTTTTCATATCCAGATCACACCGGGCCATGACGCACGCAACCAGCTTCAGCAAGGACGAAATCGAGGCCGGGCGGCGTCTCTTCACCCGCGCCTGGACGTTTGCGCGCGGCGCCCCGACCCTTGAATTTCTACCGCCCGCCGACCGCGCCGAGATCGCCTTTGCCGGGCGTTCCAACGTCGGCAAGTCGAGCCTCATCAACGCGCTCGTCGGACAGAAGACGCTGGCGCGTGCCTCCAACACGCCGGGGCGCACGCAGGAACTCAACTTCTTCGCCGAGCCCGACGGCGCGCTCTACCTCGTCGACATGCCGGGCTACGGCTTTGCCGAAGCCCCCAAGGACAAGGTGGCGGCATGGAACGAAGTGCTGCGCGGCTACCTCGCCGGCCGTGCCAATCTGATGCGCGTGTTCGTGCTCGTTGATGCGCGCCACGGCGTGAAGCCGGTCGATGCCGAGATAATGGAGCTGCTCGACGCGGCCGCCGTGTCGTTTCAGGTGGTTCTGACCAAGGCCGACAAGATTTCGGAAAAGGCGCTGCCGCACGTCGAGAAGGATGTGCATGACGCGCTGCGCAAACACCCGGCCGCCTTTCCCGAACTCATCTCCACATCGTCTGAAAAAGGCGCGGGCATCGACATCCTGCGCGCCACCATTGCCCGGCTGATGGCCGAGAGCGGACGCTGACTCCCAGCGCCGCGCGGTGGCGGCTTTTCCTCGCTCCGCGTTTTGATAGACTGCGTCCCGATATTGCAAGACGCTTTTCTGTCGAGGAGTTGCTCACATGGAATTGTCAACGGCCAGTAGGCGCGCTCTCGGCGTTGCGGCCCTGGGACTGATGGTGGCAGCCGGGCCGGCATTGGCTCAAGACAAGACCGGAGCGGCAGTGACGCCGAACGCCGCTGGCGGGATTTTCGACGACAGCACCAAGCCCGCGAAGCCGGGTGTGACGCAGGGGACGACTTTCGACGATACCATCAAGCCGGCGAACCCGGCGGTGAACCCCAAGCAAGGCGGGGTCATCGACGACAGCACGAAGCCGGTCCCGAAGGAGTGAAGTCATCCGCCCGGCGATTGGCCTCATTCGTTGGCGGCGGCAAGAGTTCCTGCGCGCCGTCATCGCTGAGGACATGACGCGAAGGGCCGAGCCCTTCACATGATGCGTTGAACCTTGGAGCAATACCGCGCCGAAACGGGATTCATGCGCTTGGCGCCATGGCCTGCATTGTAACGCAGGATCGTGCCGCAGGTATTCTTGCCGGCAATCTTGTGCGCCTTTGCCAGGTACTTCATGCCGTACTTGATGTTGGTTTCCGGATCATAGAGGCCCTTGGCCGAACCGGTGTAGCCCATGCCGCGAGCGGTCTGCAGCTTCAATTGCATCAAGCCGATTTCGCCGGCGCTGCCGCGGGCATTGGCGCGGTAGGAACTTTCGACATGAATGACGGCCTTCGCCAACCTGGCAGGCACGCCATATGCTTGGGCATACTTGTTGATGATGCCCTCATAGGGCTTTGCCATTGCCGGCGCGGAGAATTGCAGCGCCGCGAGCATGGCCGCGAGAGCGAACAAATATCTGGATGTCATGTGAGAAACTGGCTCCTGAATTTTGAAGACCCGGAGCAAAGACGCATTGCCTAGAAATGCTCATTGCACATTCCGGCCGCAGCCGGGATCGTCCTGGTCTTTGTGCGATAGACGGGACGGCCCCATCACCATCCGGTAAGGTTAACGGTCTCGCAGATGCCATAGGCGCGGCCATGCATCGATGCGGCAGATGCGGCACGAGCGATAAACTCAGGTTACGCAGCGTTGCATGCTCCGGGTGCGGCGCAGTGGCATATAGACGGCGAAATATGCCCTGAAAACAATGTACTGAAATGCGATGTGCGACATGCTGTCGAGTTCGCGCCGGTCAACTTGCGCCCCGTTCGACCGGCAACAGCTCGAGCGTCAATTGGTCAGATGCTCGACGGTCGTCTTGATGAGATCGAAAGCGCCGTCGCCGAAGCGGGCGAGGATGCCGCCGGCGATGGCCGCCGCGATCCAGCCCGCCGTGCGCATGAAGACGCGGCCGTAGTTGGTGCGCACCTTCACGTCGATCACCTGATCGGGCAACGCCGTTTCCGCGGCGACGCCATCGGTGCCGACGGTGCGGGCCGAAACGATGATCTGCAGTCGCGCCCGGCCGCGCGCATTGGGCGTGATCAGAAACCGCCAGCTGGCGAAATCATCGCTTGCGAAACCGAGCCCGCCTTCGATCCACTGCGTCTCGGGCGACGCGGTCTCGATGAAGAAGCCGCCGTCCGGCGCCCGCAGCCTGACCGACATTGCCTTGGTGATGGTGACCGCATGCGTCCAGGCCGCGCCGCCGCCTTCAAGCCCGTCGCTGATCGCCTTGGCATCGGCCTTGGCGATGCGGATCTCGACCCGTTCGGGGCGGCCGACGCGCATCGAGCGCGGAATGTTTTCAGCAAGCTGACCCGGCATCGTCGCTTTGCCGCGCTCGCGCTTTTTCGCACTGCCTTCCGCCTCTCGACGTTGAGGCGGAGGCGTCACGCCCGATGCAGGGGCGCCCGGCGCACCGAGCGTCGCCGATGGCTGAGCCCCACCACCCGGAGACGGCGGAAACGGCGACGACATGGTGCCACCGCGCGGCGGCGGTGCGGCCATGGGCGACGGCGGGAAACCGGGGAGTGCGTGTCCAGGAGCCATCGCCGGACCGGCGCCGGAACGCGGGATCGGCGGCGGAATGGGCGGCGGCATCGCCGTCGCCGGGCGCGGAAAATCAAACCCCGGTGGCGGCGATTGCCCAGGCGCGTAGTGGGGTGCTGGCTGCGGCGCTGGTGCAGAAGGGCGCGGGGCCGAAGGATAGACGTAACCGCCACCGCTTCCGCCTGCCCCGTATGCATCGCCGATCGAAGGCGCCGGCAGCCGCGGCTCCAACGCCGCTGGCGCTGGTGGCGGAGGCGCAGCGGCCTGAGCCGGTGCTGAACTCTCGCTCAAGGGCGAGATGTCCGGCTTGCCGGCAGGTTTCGGCCCAGCCTCAGCGACAGGTGCAGGCGCCGGTACAGGTGACGTCTCCGGCGGCAAGGGCTCGAATTTCGCCTGATCCCAGCGAGGTCCGCTTGAATCGGCAGTACCTGCGGGCTCCGGTTCCCCACTCGCTGACGACGCTGCCCGCTCCGGCGCCTTCGCGGCCTCAGGCGGGCTTGGTGCCGGGACCGGCCCCGGCATTGGTACCGGCATCGGTATGAACGACGGCTTGGGCTGAGCGGGCGCCCCTGTGCTTTGAGGCGCAGACGCCGGACGAGCCTCGGCGGCACCGGGCGATGCGACGACCGGCGGCAATGGCGGCAGCTGAGCGTCCGGCAACGCCTGAGGCGGCATCGGTGGCGGCGGTGGAATTGGCGCACCGAGATTGGGTGGCGGCGGCGCCGTGCGCGGGATATCGCTCATGATATCGCGCAAAGACGGCGCCTGACGTGATTGTACGCGCTCGCGTGCCCGGGCCAGCACATCCTCGGCCGGCAGCGGCGGAGAATCTTTCGGGGGAGCGGCGAGCGCGGCCTGAAGCGCGCGGATCGCCTCGTCGAACGTCAGACCCTGCGCCTGCAGCATCTGCGCGGCGGCACTTTTGCCGTCTCCGACGATTGCGGCCAGCACGATGGCGCCGTTGATGTCTCGCCGCCGCCCACCTTGGGCCGCGGCCGCTGCGGCTTCCAGAATGCGCTTCAAGCCCGGAGCGACGGTTAGCGCGCCGCCCTTGCCCGCGCCCGAAATCCCGGCCCGGGCCAAATAGTCGGCGATATCGGCTTGCAGGCGCGGCACCTGGACCCGGCTCGCATCGAGCACACTCAGCGCATCACCATCCTCGCACAGGGCGGCAAGCAGATGCTCGAGCGTCACTTCGGCCGCCATCGACAGCTCGGCCAGCTCCGACGCACGCGCCAAGGTTGCCGCCAGAACAGGCGACATCGGTGTCTGCACAAAATCGGCGACTGCCAAACCCACGGCTTATGCCCGCCCACCCGCTTGTTGCCGGCCTTGAGAAGGGCCGGGCGACGAATCTCTGCCTCAGATTGAGACCCTAGCCCATCCAGTGGCGGGCGTTGAGGGCTTCTCGATGGCAAAACTGAGGGAAATCCGTTGAGGCACGACGGAGAGGGGCTATAAGGACCCCTGCCAGCCCTGCACCCCGCGCCAAAGCTGACGGGGGCCAAGAAGTTGCAGCATGAAATTGCAGGAAGAAATCGAGCGCCGACGGGGATGCCTGTGACCAAACCATTCCAAACCGACAAGCCATCGACAGCCGTTGTGGAGGAGCCGCTTTCGGCCCACCAGCAGGCGCGCATTCTGGCCGAGGCCATCCCCCACCTGATCCGCTATGACGAACAAACCGTCGTCATCAAATTCGGCGGCAACGCCATGGGCGATGAGGCGCTCGCGACCGCGTTCGCCCAGGACATCGTCTATCTGAAGCAGTCGGGCATCAACCCCATCGTCGTCCACGGCGGCGGGCCGCAGATCGCCAGCATGTTGAAGAAGCTCGAGATCAAGTCGGACTTTGTCCACGGCCTGCGCGTCACTGACAAGCCGACGGTCGAAGTCGTCGAAATGGTCCTGTGCGGCAAGATCAACAAAGAGATCGTCTCGGCCATCAACGGCCAGGGCGGCAAGGCCGTCGGCATCTCCGGCAAGGATGCCAACTTGATGATCGCCAAGAAGATCACAGAGATGCCCGACCCGCAGTCGAACCTGATGCAGGCGGTCGATATCGGCTACGTCGGCGATCCGGTCGAGGTGAACCCGCACATCGTCGACGTGATTTCGAAATCAGATCTCATACCCGTCATCGCCCCCGTCGGCATCAGCCGCGAAGGCGAGACGCTGAACATCAACGCCGACACCTTTGCTTCCGCGCTCGCGGCCCGCATGCAGGCCAAGCGGCTCATGCTGCTGACCGACGTGACCGGCGTGCTCGACAACGAAAAGAAGCTCATTTCGCAGCTGACGGTCGAGGAAGCCCGCGACATGATCAAAAGCGGCGCCATCTCAGGCGGCATGATCCCCAAGATCGAGGGCTGCATCGAGGTCGTGGAGGCCGGCGTCGAGGGCGTGACCATCATCGACGGCCGCGTGCCCCACTGCGTGCTGCTCGAACTCTTCACCGAACATGGCGTCGGCACGCTGGTGAAGCGCGCCGAAAGGAAGAAGGCGAAGGGGTGAGAGAGTTCGGGTTTTGACCCGGAGCGGACATAACTCAGACGGGATCGGCAAAGCGGTATCCAACGCCCGGCTCGGTGAGGATGAGCGCTGGTTCGGAGGGTGTGTCTTCGAGTTTCGCGCGCAATTGGCCTATGAAGACGCGCAGATATTGGCTGTCAGAAACGTTGGCCGGGCCCCAGATATCGTTCAGCAATTGGCGGTGGGTAATCACCTTGCCCGGGTGGCGCATCAGAAAGGCGAGAAGTTCGAATTCCTTCGGCGTCAGACGGATAGGTTCCCCGCGCTTTCGGACGTCATGGCGCGCCAGATCAATTCTGATACCTGCAATCTCGAATTGAGTCACTGGATCTGCATTGATCTGATGGCTGCGGCGCAGCGCAGACCGCATCCGCGCCAGAAGTTCACCAATGCCGAAAGGTTTGTTGACGAAATCGTCGGCGCCGAGGTCGAGCGCCGCAATCTTCTCGCTTTCGCGGTCGCGCGCTGAGAGCACTATGATCGGAACTTTCGAAGTCTTGCGGATGGCTGTGATGACGGATTTACCGTCGGCGTCTGGCAAGCCGAGATCGAGGATGATCATGTCGCATTCTTTTGTTTCGAAGGCACGAAGTGCTTCCGCCGCATTCTGCGCGGACTCAACTTGAAAGCCGCCAGCGGTCAGGCTCGGCCGCAGGAAGCGCTGAATCTGCGGCTCGTCGTCCACGATCAGAACTTTTATGGCTGAGCTCATTGCAGAGTTCCTTCGCCACTAGGCTGCTCAGCGCAGGGAAAATAAAGCGTTAGGCGTGTGCCACCTAAACCTGTGATTGGGCTTGCAACTGAAATAGTTCCGCCCAAAGCCGTCATGACCTCCTTGCTTATGGCAAGTCCTAAACCGGACCCGCGAGCTGTAGCACATGGGGCGCGATAGAACTTTTCGAATATGCGAGGCAGATCGGCAGGCGCAATACCGGTGCCGTAATCCTCAACGACCACATTGAAACCATGCTGCGCGTGGCAGAGTGCGACCTTGATCTCGCCACCCGATTTCGAGGCATTTGCTGAATTCTCGATCACGTTCAGAAACACGCGTTCCAGTAGCGTTTCATCCCCCAGTACGATTGCCGGCGCTACAGCTACATCGAGTCTTATCCTGAAGGCAGGCAACATCTTGCGCGCATGCGCGACTGTGGCGCCGAGTGTGTCAGCAAGATCAACCCAATCATTTTTGATTGCTGGCGGGCCGGACTGGAAGCGCATCATGTCCAGCATGTTGGTCACAAATCGCGACAGGCGAACCGCTTCTTCTTCAATGGTGGTTACAAGTTCCGATTTGCTCGATTCGGGCATTCTAGAGCCGAGTTCCCGCAGGCTCGTAGCGGCACCCTGAATCGCAGCCAATGGCGTTTTGATATCGTGAGATACCGATGCCAAAAGGGCTGACCGCAATCGCTCTGTTTCGACTTCGCGCTCGACAGCGCGCTTCTCGGCTTCAAGTGACAGGCGCTCGAAAGCAGTGGCCGCTTGATGCACCATAGCCTCTATCGTCGCGTGCTCGGCGTCGTTCGAGCGTAACAGGTTGAGACCCAGAACGGCCACGGCCGAATTGCGTACAAGAACTGGATAAAACTGCCATCGGGGGCCAGACCAGCCATCGACCGCCGGGTAGACATTCTGCTTGATCGATGCTGCGCGCTGAGCCGCTTGCCAGTCGGCCGTATTGAGAACTGGATCGTCTTGCATCTGAGTCCACGGCGTCAACCCTTGCCCGGATACGCGCAGCAGGCAAGCCGGCACGGCGACGGCTTGGCTCGACTGCGACATGAGCGCTGACGCAACGTCTCCTTCACTCATCGCTCTTGAAAGGCGCAGTGCAAGCGCATTCAGAGTTTCCAAGGACTGCGATTTCTGGCGCGCCTGCTCGGCGACGTCGCGCATGCGGCCAGCGAGGCTGCCAGTGGCGACCGCCACGGCAAAGAAAATCAGCAAAGCCAAGAGATCGCGCGGGTCGGATATTGTGAACGTAAACGTCGGGTGAACGAAAAAGAAATTGTAGGCAAGAAATGCAGCCGTTGCAGTCGCGATGCCTGCTGTCGTGCCGAAGGCAACGGCCATGGCGACGACAGCAAGGATGTAGAATATAGCTACCCCGTGAGAGGGCAGCCAGCCTGCAACCGCGATGCATAGGGCTGTGACCACACAAGTGGCGCCCGCGCCCGCAAGAACAGCAGGTCCGTTGCTAAGCGGGCGCGGCAGCAAATCCCAGACGTGAGGTATTCCGCTTTTCAACTGTGACTTCGATCCACTGGCTGCGATGCTATGAATTACCCGTCAGCATATCTGTCGGGGCATCTGCCAGGAAGCAACTTTACGCGTTCCTTACGCCCAGACAGTAATCGACCTATCGAGAATTGATGGCGAAAGGCTCAGTCCTTGAATGCAAATCGCATTTTCGAGGCTGAACCATGACGCACGTTGCAACTCATAATGCAGATGCCACGAACTCGCAGTCGCATCTACCGAAGAAGGCGAGCTTTTGGGCATTGGCGCTTGGGGCAATTGGCGTTGTCTATGGCGACATCGGCACAAGCCCACTCTATGCGCTAAAGGAATCTCTCAATGCTGCGCGCGAAGGCGGCGAAGCCACAGCTTCGATGGTGACGGGCGTACTCTCGCTGATGCTGTGGGCTCTGATCGTGATCGTCACCATCAAGTATGTGGCCATCATGCTAAAGGCCGACAACGAGGGTGAAGGCGGCACACTCAGCCTCATGGCGCTCGCGGAGCGGTCGTTGGGCACCAGCACTTGGTACATTCCGATTCTCGGCATGGCCGGCGCGTCGCTGTTCTATGGTGATGCAATGATCACACCGGCGATTTCAATTCTATCGGCGGTCGAAGGTCTAGAGCTTATCACGCCAACGTTCACCCCTTTTGTGCTGCCGATCAGTCTCGCGATCATTGTTGCGCTGTTCTGCGTCCAAAGCCGTGGCACCGCCAGGATGGCAGCGTGGTTCGGTCCGATTGTCCTTGTCTGGTTCGCTGCACTTGCCATTGGTGGGGTTACAAACATCGTTGCTCAGCCGCAAATTCTTTTGGCCTTCAATCCGCTACTAGGGGCGGAGTTTCTATTGACCCATGGTCTCGCCGGCATGGTTGCACTGGGCGCGGTCTTCTTGACTGTTACAGGTGCCGAAGCGCTGTATGCGGACCTCGGCCACTTCGGGCGCAAGCCCATTCAATCCGCCTGGCTATATCTCGTTTTTCCAGCTCTCGCCCTCAACTATCTTGGTCAAGGCGCGCTTCTGATAGCGAGTCCTGAAGCGGTTGAAAGTCCGTTTTACCGCATGTATCCGGATTGGGCGTTGATGCCGATGGTCGTTCTTGCGACGCTTGCGACGATCATTGCGAGCCAGGCTGTCATTACCGGCGCCTACTCGATAACGCAGCAAGCAATTCAGTTAGGCCTGCTGCCGCGCCTTGATATCCGCCGCACGTCGGAGACGGAAAAGGGCCAAATCTATATGCCGGCCGTCAATTGGATATTGATGCTTGCCGTGCTGCTACTTGCGGCTTCATTCCGCAACTCGAGCGCACTGGCTTCTGCTTATGGCATAGCGGTTACTGGCACGATGGTCGTCACGGTGTGCCTTGCGACACTGGTCGCACACGCTCACTGGCATTGGCCGGTGTGGAAGACAGTTCTTGTGATGGGGCCGTTCTTCGTTGTCGATACGATTTTCTTAGGAGCCAATGCTCTGAAATTTTTGCACGGTGGTTGGCTGCCGGTACTCGCAGGCGGCGCGCTGCTGGCTCTTATGGTCACTTGGCGGCGCGGCGTAGAAGTGCTCAAACAAAAAACGCGCCGGGAAGAACTTTCGGTCACGGAGTTCTGGCCAACCCTCGATAAGAAGGTCAAGCACCGTGTGGCCGGGACTGCCGTATTCCTGACCGGACAGCCCGATGCAATCCCGGTCGCGCTGTTGCATAACCTCAAACACAACAAAGTGATGCATGCGAGGAATTTGATCGTCGGCATCGAAGCGGCCGACACGCCGCGACTTCCAGAGCACGAACGCGCTACCGTCCAGCGAATTTCGGATGATCTGGTGATCGTGCGAGTGCGCTTTGGCTATATGGAAGAGCCAGACGTTCCGCGCGCACTCATGCGGCGGCGCCTGGGGCTTGATATCAATCCGCTTGAAACATCCTACTATCTATCGCGCCGCACGTTGCGACCCGCGACCAGATCCGAAATGCCACCATGGCAAGTGCGTGTCTTCATCTTTCTCGCACGCCATGCAAGCGATGCGTCGCGCTACTTCCGCATCCCGACAGATCGTGCGGTCGAAATCGGAACACAGATCACGATTTAACGTCTGCTTCAGGCCCCTAGCCGGCACCTCTCGCTTACCGGCTCGATGCCCGCTATAAGGCACGCATGAACGAGCAAACCTTGATCGGACCCGCCGCGTGCCCCACTGCGTCCTTCTGGAACTCTTCACCGAACATGGCGTCGGCACGCTGGTGAAGCGCGCGGAAAGGAAAAAGGCGAAGGGGTGATATGACGGATGCCTTGACCGAGAACGGCCGCGGCCGCGCTCCGCTGATGGCGGGCTTCATGCGCTACAGCTACCAGCCAGATCAGGAATGCCGCGAGAAGCAGGAAGGCATCGATCCGCGACAGACTTCCATCAAGTAACAGTACGGCAAGGGCGACCTGCACGATACCCGCTGTCGGGAAGTCCCTCTTGATGCTGCCTCTCGACGCAGCGATCGGCGACAACAGCAGGGCCAGCCCGAGAATCAAGGCCACATTGACCACGTTGCTTCCGAGCGCATCTCCAAGCGATATCTGCGGAACCCCATCGAGCGCTGCGCTGACGGCTACCGTGAGCTCCGGGATCGAGGTCGCAAAGGCAGACACGGTTGCCGCAATGATGCCTGGAGATATCCGCGCCGCACGAGCCAATCCAACTGTACCGCGCACGAATAGCTCTCCTCCGCCTCCGGCGAACAGAAGGCCGAGCAGAAGAGCGATATAGGCGTTCACTTGAGCCTCACCGTCCCATGTCGAAGCGTCGCGAGTTGCCGATCAGGTTGCCCCCGATAGTATGCGCTCCCGCTTGCGCACAAGAGAGGCGTCGAGCAGCATCTGGGCCGCCCATCTATAGACGTTGCGCTTTCGCACCATGTCGCGCATCAGGCGCATGCGGTCGCGCTGCTCGGCTGGCGACATTATGAGCGCCGCGTCGAGCCCCTGGGCCATGCCTTGGGTGTCATACGGATTGACGATCAGCGCCTCGGACAGCTCGCGTGAAGCGCCAGCGAAGTGTGAAAGTACGAGAACTCCCTGCTCGTCATCACGCGAGGCGACAAACTCCTTCGCCACGAGATTCATGCCGTCATGCAGGCTCGACACGATGCAGACATCGGCGGCTCGGAAGAGCTCGAAGACCTCATCCGGTTCATGGTGGCGTGCGATGAGAAGTATGGGCTTGAAGCGATCGCCCCCGTGTCTCGCGTTGACCTCCTCGGCGAGACGCATAGCCTCGTTCTGGAGCGTACAATATGCCTCGAGCTTGCTGCGGGTCGGCGCAGCAGCCTGGATAAAGACGAGCTTGTCGCGCCACTGGGGCTTGCGGGTCAGAAGCTCATCGACCGCACGGATGCGGTCGATGATCCCCTTCGTGTAGTCGAATCGCTCGACGCCGACGGCTATCCGTACATTTGAAGCGAGTCCGTATCTTTCCAAGACCGCCTTTCGGCACTGCTTCACGGGCGGCGCACGGGTCAGCGCCGCGGGCGGCCACTCAATGGAGATGGGATAGGGGCGTATCATGGTCTCGTGCCCGCCGAGTGAGACGGTGGCATGCTCGCGATCGATGCGGCTCTCCATGAAGCGGTCTACGGCCTCAAGGAAGTTGTTGCAGTGGAACTGCGTATGGAAACCCAGGATCGTGCTGCCGAGCAGGCCCTCGATGATCTCCTCGCGCCAGGGGCAGATGCTGAACGTCTCGGCGTTGGGCCAGGGGATATGCCAGAACGTCAGGATGGTCGCGTGGGGCAATCGCTTTCGGATCATGCGTGGCAACAGGGCAAAGTGATAATCCTGGACGAGGATGATCGGGTCGGGCAGTCGTGCCTCGGCTGCGATAGCTTCCGCGAAGCGCTCGCTGACCGCCTGATAGGCGCTCCAATCGGTTTCGCGGAACGTGGGCCGCACGAATGCAATATGACAGAGCGGCCACAGACCCTCGTTGGCGAATCCGTAGTAGTAGCCGCTCTGCTCTTCCTCGGTGAGCCAGACGCGTCGCAGCGTATAGGCAGGATCAGCGGGCGGAACTTTGAGCCGGTCGTTGCCGTCAACCGTCTCGCGGTCCGCAGACCCGCTTCCGTGAGCGACCCATGTGCCTCCGCAAGCCCGCATGACGGGCTCCAAGGCCGCGACAAGCCCGCTAGCCGGGATCTGCAGCGCGATTTTCCCATCGACACGATTGTGGATATAGGGCTCGCGATTGGACACCACGAGCACTTCGGTGCCGGGCAGCTCCTCGTGCAGGAGCCTGTGGAGCGTTTTCGGAGACCATTCGATGTGAATGCTGTCCGAGTACTTGCGCTCGAGCCGGAACTCGCTCAGGAGAGCGTGGATGTCTCGGGCGATCGGAAGATCACTTTGCCTGGGATTGAGTGGATCGAGCCCCCTGCGTACATCGAGTATCGCCCCGCGGATCGAGCGGTTCCAACTGCGCATGAGTGCGAGGACCAGCGCCGTCGCCAGGAGGCCGGTACCTGCCGCGACCCCGATCAGCGCCAGGCTTGTATAAACGCGCGCCTCCCAGGCCCTGCTATCGATGTAGCCAAGGTCATGGATAATGAGCAGATGGCCGCTTCTTTTACCGGCGGTCAGCGGAAAAATGCTCATGTGCGTGCGGCCGCCGCCGGCTGTAAGCGCGGTGAATGTATCGGTTTTGGTCCGAGTCAGATCCGCGCACGCTACACCCGCTGGAAAATGCTTGGTCGTGTAGCGAAGCTCTCCGCTGTCCGTGCAAAAACCAAGCGCCAGCAGACGCTCGTCCTCTGCCAGCCGCTCGAAATAAACGACGAGGTTCTCGTTCGGCGAGGTCGCAATGCCGAAGGCGACCTGGTCGCGGATGGAACGGAACACAAGGCGAGCCCTCAATTCCACATCCCGTTGCGACCAGCCCTCCACCATGATCGATGACAAGGGGGCGACCGCAGCGATGATCAGTCCGGCCGCAGCGATGGCCATCGCGCCGTAGCGCGTCATGGGATGGTGAAGCAGTGCCCTCATCGGATCTCCTCCCATCCCTTGGAGAGCCGCATCGCGCAAACGATGACCCCGACCATCGAGTATGTCTGCGGGAAGTTGCCCCACAGCTCGCCGGTCGAAGGCTCGATGTCCTCCGAAAGCAGGCCGACATGGTTACGACGGGCGAGCAGAGCCTCGAAGATACACCTTGCTTCGTTTCGGCGGCCAATGGCAGCCAGCGCATCGACGTACCAGAACGTGCAGATCGTGAATGCGACAGACGGCGCGCCGAAGTCGTCAGGCGCAGCGTACCTCAAGAGATGTCCGCTCCGAGTGAGCTCCCTGCCAATCCTCTCAACCGTGGCGACGAAGCGCTCATCGGCTGCGGATACTATGCCAAGCTCGTGCAGCAACAAGACGCTGGCGTCGATCTCGTTGCTGTCGAGGCAGCCTGAGAAACAGCGAAGTTGCTCGTTCCATGACCTTGCGAGGATCGTATTGCGAAGAGCCGCTGCCGACGTCTCCCACTGAAGGGCGCGATCGGTCAGCCCGAGATGACCGGCAATGCGGGCAAGGCGGTCGCAGGCGACCCAGCACATGGCAGCTGAATATGTGTGCACGCTGGTCCTGCCGCGATATTCCCATATGCCCGCATCTGGAGTGAGCGCATCGGACAGCGCGCGCATGCCAAGCGGCTCGAGCAGATTGAAGAGGGCGGTATCGCCTTTCTTCGGGAGCCGCTCGTCGAAGAACATCTGCGAGGCGGCGAGAATCACGCTCCCATACACGTCGTGTTGTGTCTGGCCGACGGCGGCATTGCCGATACGTACGGGGCCATACCCGCGATAGCCCCGAAGCTCCGATGCAACCCGCTCTTCGAGAGGCGCTTCGGGTAAGAGTCCGTAGACGGGTTTCAGGGCCGGTCCACGCTCCACGGCAATCACGTTGGCCACGTAATCGATGAACCGTTCCATGGTCGGTGTCGCGCCGACCCTATTCAGCGCGTGGACCGTGAAAAACGCGTCGCGGATCCAGCAGTAGCGGTAGTCCCAGTTGCGCGCAGACTCTGGCGCCTCAGGGATCGATGTCGTGAGCGCCGCGACGATCGCACCGGTCTCCTCGAAGCTGCACAGCTGGAGCGTGATGGCCGCCCGGATGACCGCCTCCTGCCACTCGTAGGGAACGTTGAGATAGCGGGCCCAATCCAGCCAGTAGTCTCGCGTCTGATCGTGGAATTCGCGGGCGATGCGCGGAATCGAGTCAGGCAGCGGCTCGTCCGAGTGCACGATGAGCGTCACCGGCTTGGTGAGAACAAATCCGGCTTCGTCAGCAACGTAGCTGACCGAGGCGTCGGTCGTGAGGCGAATGGCGCCGGCCTCCGTTACGTACCGGATGTGATTGCTGCCGGTAATCGCGGCGGCGCGGTGCTGCCCATAACCCATGCGCGGGCGGATGCGTACACGGATGCGGCACATTCCCGAGATCGGTTCCAGTCTGCGCACGATCATCGGCGGCCGGTAGGTACGTCCGTACTGCCGGAAGCGCGGAACGAAGTCGGTGATGGCGTACGAGGCGCCGGAGGCTAGCGAGACCACAGTCCGGAGAATTGCGGTGTTGCGCGTATAGCTCTGCTCCGTCTGGAATGCCTCGTCTGGCGCAATCGAAAAGAATCCGCTGTCCGGCGACTCTCCGTCGACAAGTGCGCAGAATACCGGGTCGCCGTCGATGCGTGGCCAGCAGGTCCAGACGATCCGTCCGTCGCGATCGATCAGTGCAGCGATGTTGCTGTTGCCGATGACAGCCAGATCGAGCGAGGGCCTGTTCATCATGACCCCGCAAACTCGCAAAGTGAGGAAAGCCATGCTCGTACGTGGGCGGGATTTTCGAATTCGGCCGTCCGTCCGAAGTGCTCGCCAGCGACCCGCTGATAGCTTCCGCCCAGACGCTTGGCCATGTCGAAGGCCGACTCGTCGGAGTAATCGTCGCCGATCATGACCGGCGTGCGTCCCCGAAAGTGAGGCTCCTCCATAATGGTAGCGAGTGCCTTGCCCTTGGAGACCTGACGTGGAACGACCTCAATCACCATTCGTCCGGGGCAGAGTATGAGGTGGTCTGGGCCGGCATGGACAACATCTTGCAGCGCGGCCTGGATCTCGGCGCGCACATGCTCTGCGTTGCGGTAATGTACCGCGACCGAGTATAGCTTGGGTTCGATGACGAGGTTCGCGTCAATACTCCCGATCTCTCGCACGCGGTCCAAAATGCCCTGGCCGAGCGGTTCAGCGGTGCTTGTCACCTGACCGCCCGGAACCATGCGCATTTCGGCGCCATGAACGCCAGCTGCAGCAGTCTTGAGCGGCCACAGAAATCCGTCAATCTCTTGGACGGTTCTGCCACTCAGAATTGCCAGCGCGCCAGAAAGGCCCGTTCTTAAACGATCGAGAAGTGCAGGAAGTTCCCTTGGCACGACGATCTCATCAGGTGACGCCGCGATGTCGACAAGCGTCCCATCCAAATCCAGAAAAAGCGCCCAGTGTTTCAGAACGTTGCTCATGCCCCCTCATCGACGGGTGAATCTCGAGTCGGCTGGCCGCAGGATCCTATCCGCAGGTTTGCACCAATCGGTCACCGACTCGAATTCTCGAGTCTTTCCGAGAAGACGGTGACCGGAACATCCGACTGGGAGATCAGGCGTCCTGCGTCGGAGTCGGCGCTGAGCCCTGTGAGCTTCATCAACACCCTCGTCGCGCGACCAATGCGACCCTGGGAAACGAATATATGATCGCAGCCTTCGCTCTTTGCGACCCGCTGGATGGTTTCGGCCCTGTCGCCAACGGCAATCATGGCGCGCGTGGTGATCCCGGCGGAACGCGCCCGCTGCTCTGCCTGATGCAGAACGCGACGTGAAATCTGCGCAATCCGCGCACCATCCGGTCTCACCGACTGCCAGCGCGGAAGCTCAGGCTGAACGTTGAGAAGGACAATCTCCGAGGCAGGGAGCGCCGACGCAATCTCTATGGCGCGATCCAGCGCAAGACTCGATTGCACGGATCCATCAACGACGACCAAGAAACTGCACATCATAAACTCGCCCGATCGGCCCGCTAATTCCACCTGCGAATCTCACGTCAGCACAACGAGCACGATGAAACTCACAGACCATGCAATCAGAACGGAATTGACAAGCATTTCTAGCGTCCGCTTCATTGTGCCGGCTTCGCCTAGAGGGTCTGCTTAACGACAAACGCAGCAGCACCCATAAGCGGGCCGAGAAGGGTGGCTACGGCCACGACCGCGAGTGGCGGAACAAGCCGCGGCTCACTGTTGGGCTGTTCAACCGGTGTTTCCGGTCTCGCAGCCGCGTCAATTCCTGCCAGCGATCCGGCATCCAGTCCGGCATGGTGAATCACACTCACGTAGACATAGCCCTGGGAGTACGCGACAGGCAGGCGGGGCATGCTGTCGTCGGGCTCCTTGGTGCGATCCATCTAGACCTCGTTGGGTGTCCGGCGAGATTGCCAGAAGGTGTTCGAATATGCAGAATCTATCTTTGTTCGAGCATGCCCTAAAGTCAGAGCGGTCTCTTAGGGATTATCCCTACGTGCAACTACGTATGCATGGGCTTCATTGTTCGCTCATCGTCTTTGCTCAAACAAATAACCACGCGGAGATCCCTGAAACACTATGCCAGGCTCGCAGCTGCATCGTCGCATCCTGATCGGCTGCACCTTCCTCGCGGCCTACGTTGCACTCGACTACGTGAGCTACGTGAAGCCGTACCGCGGCCTCGGCGTCACACCATGGAACCCCCCGCCAGGGCTAAGCTTGGCGCTGGTATTTCTAAGGGGGGCTTTCTACGCCCCGTTCGTATTGGCAGCCCCGGCTCTCGCCGACTTCTTTGTCAGGGGGACACCGCGCGGGCTGCTACAGCCCGTGCTAGCTGCCCTAGCCACCGGAGCACCTTATTTGGTTGCCGGGCTTGTCCTGCAGCGGCTCAGTTTCTTCGACCCAAGGCTGCGGTCGGTCCGGGATACCATAACTCTCATCGCCGTCGGTGCCGCATCGGTGGCGATTTCTGCAATGCTGTTCGTATCGGGATTGCTCGCGGTCCACGCGATCGAGCGCGAAGAGATGCTGACCGTGGCCTGGCGTGCGGCAATCGGCGATCTCATCGGCATCCTCGTCGTGGTTCCGCTGACGCTTCTTGCGTGGACTTACAGGCCTTGGCCCGCACCTTCGGGACTGATGCTGGCGCAAGGAGCTGCCATTGTCGTCGCGCTCTTGATCGTCTTCGGGTACCGCGACGCGACGGCATTCCAGCTGTTCTATCTGCTGTTCCTGCCTGTTCTCTGGATTGCCCTCACCTACGGACCGCCAGGGTCCGCTCTAGCGCTGCTCATAGTGCAGGCGGGCATACTCATAGGTGCCGAGATCAGATTTGGGCCAGCCCCTGGGCTGGGTGCCCTACAGGCTCTCCTCATCGCTCTTGCGATTACAGGGCTTATCGTGGGGGCGATCGTCGCCGAGCGGGAAGACGCCGCTGTCCGAATGCGGGAACAGCAAGCGGCGCTCAACAGAGCCCTGCGCATCCGCTCTGCAGGCGAGGTCGCCGCGACCATCGCCCATGAGATCAGCCAGCCGTTGACCGCACTCAACACCTATGCCGGCGTCGTGACTAAAGCGCTCCGCGAGGGTCAACTCGATCTGGCTACGACCGCTGCGGCAAAAATAGAAGGCGCGAGTGCGCGAGCTGCGGCGATTCTGAGCAGCATGAAGGAATTCCTGAGACAAGGCACGATTTCGAAGGCCCCCGTAGACTTGCGCGAGGCGCTGGCCGAGTTGGAAGACTTGCTCAAAGAGGATCTCGCAAAGCGAAACATCTCGCTCGTCATGAGTGTTGCTCGGGATATGCCGGTCCTTCCCGCAGATCGTATTCAGCTGCAGCAGGCCATTCACAATCTCATTGTGAACAGCTCGGAAGCAATTCAAGGGGTGGGGCGCCACGGCCGAATCATGGTGAAAGCGGCGCTCCTGACGGACGGCACCTGCGTGATCGAGGTTGCCGACGATGGTCCGGGATTTCCGCCGGGATACAATTTCAAGGAACCCACTCCGTTCACCTCTACAAAGCTTGAAGGCTCCGGATTAGGCCTGGGTGTTGCGCGCTCCATTGTCGAGGCGCATGGCGGGCGCCTCACGTTCACCAGCTCATCGCGAGGCGTCACTGCCAAACTGAGACTTCCCGTCACGGAGCCGGAACATGACCCAGACGATCGCCATCATTGACGACGAGGCCTCCATCCGCGATGCCGTGTCCATGCTTCTTGAGGCGCATGGCTACGCAACGACCTGCCACGAGGACGCGATGACGTTTCTTGCTGCTCCTTTCGAGGCCGGCTGCATTGTCAGCGATATTCGGATGCCCCAGATGAGCGGCATGGATCTGCTGCAGGCGCTTCAGGCCAGGCAAGACCCTCGCCCGGTCATTCTTCTGACCGGCCATGGCGACGTCGAGCTTGCGGTACAGGCCATCAAGCTCGGAGCGCAGGACTTCATCGAGAAGCCCTTCAAGAACGACCGGCTTCTCGGGAGCATCCGTTCCGCACTTTCAGTATCTGAGAAGGCTCTGCAACAGCAGGCCGGGCTCGACGAGCTGCGTGAGCGATATGCCTCACTCTCGGAGCGGCAACGCGACACGATGCACCTGCTGATCCAGGGCCTGTCCAACAAAGAGATAGCGCAGCGCCTCGGCATCAGCCCCCGCACCGTTGAAATTCACCGAACATGGGTGATGTCCAAGATGTCGGCGAAAACACTCGTCGATCTGGTCCGCATGGGCATGGCCTTGGGGACTGGCTGAGTAAGTTTCGGGCGCAGCCTCGTTCGCCGCCCCTCAGCCGGCATCCGGCCGAGAGTATCACTGTGCATGAGGCGGTCTACACACCAACCACGCTACGTATCGCTACGTACTGATCATCCATGCGGCTGGTAGTAGCTTCATTCTTCGTTGTTCCTTCCACGAGAAAAGGCATCCGGACGAGGCGGTCATGCCACCCGGCCGGTGTATGGGCAGATATGCCGGGCGTGAGATCAGAGAGGCCGTCATCGATGCTAAAGGGATGGGCTACATCTACGCCGGCATAGCTCCACGATGCCTTGATGAAAGAATTCACGCCGACGCGCTTGCACCCGGTGAGTTCATCGTGCCCCCAGGGCTAATCTACCGCATCGAGTCTTACCCAGTTCCTTGGTGCCGGAGGCTGATCTGAGCGGCACGAGTCGATGCCATCGCAATTGTGATGTTTTGAAGCTCCCAGTGTGGTCCTTGCGCAGGCAGCATCCCTCCAATCGGAGCTGCTTGCGCCATTTTTCACTGAGCGCTTCACCCGCGCGGCAAACACTCCCGGCCGAACGTCCCGGCCGCGCGACGATGAGCCCGGACATGTGCCTCGTGTGCGCACGTCAGCTGAAAGCTACGCAAGCCCACTTAGGGTTCACACCGAATTGCGAGTTGCCTCTGAATTATGGAGCATCCGCGGCGCGCCCGTGAGCTGGCGCAACTCTCCGAGGCTGTGAGCAGGATGTTGCACGTCCCCCCGTCCCTTCCCGCACTCCTGTTCACTTGTCTCCTTGGATGGGTTGCGCCAGCCACGGGCTTGAACGCAGCAGAAGCTCAGTTTGCGACGACGGCGCGGGCCGTTATTCTAGTCGACAGCGAAACAGGCGCCGTTCTCTACCAGAAGAACGCCGATCTGCCCTTGCCCCCGGCAAGCCTTACGAAGCTCATGACACTGGCTGTAACCTTCAACGCGTTGAGGCAGGGACACCTTTCCTTGACCCGGAGCGTCAAGGTGAGCGAGTACGCGTGGCGGACAGGTGGCGCTCCATCGCGCACGTCCGCGATGTTCGTTCCAGTCAACACCAGCGAGCCTGTGGAGGCCCTCATTCGGGGAATAGTCGTCCAGTCAGGCAATGACGCGAGCATCGCGCTGGCAGAAGGGCTTGCGGGTAGCGAGGCGGCGTTCGCCTCATTGATGAACGAGGAAGCCGGCCGGATCGGGCTCAAGAGATCGAAGTTCCACAATGCGACAGGGCTCGACGCCCCCGGACACCGCATGTCAGCGCGGGATGTCGCGAAGCTCAGCCGGCATCTCATTCGCGAGTATCCCGAGCACTACGCGTACTTCTCGGAGCGGGAGTTTAGCTACCGAAAGCACCGGTTCATCAGCAGGAATCCGCTTCTGACAACCGATGCGGGCGTCGACGGGCTGAAGACGGGCCACACGATGTCGTCTGGGTATAGCATCGCGGCCTCTGCGGTGCGTGATGGCCGGCGTCTCATCGCGGTTGTCCTCGGATCTCCAACCGCCACCAAGAGAGCGGCGGATACGAGGCGGCTACTTGACTGGGGTTTCGCCACTCTAACCGACCAACCGCTCTTCGATGCCGGCGAGATCGTCGGACACGCGCGCGTGTGGGGTGGTACGATGTCCTACCTGCCACTGAAGACCGAAGCTGCCCTCTCGATTCCGATCCTTCGACCCCTCGTATCGCAATGGCTATCCGCTCAGATCATCTACCAGCACCCCATAAAGCCACCCGTCGAGAAAGGCGACGTGGTCGCCAGGCTGCGCGTTCGAGGATCGGCTGGTACTGAATTCGAGGCACCTCTCAAGGCCGCTGAGAATGTTGAGCCAGGGGGCGTGGTACGCAGGGGAATCGACACGCTGCTCATTCATGCAGCGCGGCTTATTGGGCTCTAGATCGCCGGCAGAGCAGGCGCAAAGTTAACCCGCATGCGCGATTCAACGGTCCGATTCACCGATGATGACCGTACGGACATCGAACTGCTACCTGCCGACCAAGCAATGGCAGAAATTGGCCCCTAGCCGGCACCTCTCGCTTACCACCTCGATGCCCGCTATAAGGCACGCATGAACGAGCAAACCTTGATCGGATCCGCCGAGTGCCCCGCCGCGCGCAATTTCGCGCATGTCGATACCTGGATCTTCGATCTCGACAACACGCTGTATCCGGCCTCGTGCGATCTCTTCGCTCAGGTCGATCACCGCATGGGCGAATTCATCGCCAAGACCCTCGGCGTGCCCTATGCCCACGCGCGGCATCTGCAGAAGGCGTACTACCGTCAGTTCGGCACCACGCTGTCAGGCCTGATGCAGGTGCATAAACTGAAGCCGGAGCCGTTTCTGGAATACGTTCACGATATCGATTTGTCGGTGTTGCCCGAGCTTCCCGAACTCGCCACCGAGATCGAAAAGCTGCCCGGCCGCCGGCTGATCTTCACCAACGGTTCGCGCCGGCACGCCGAGAACGTCGCCGCCAAGATCGGCGTGCTGCATCTTTTCGAAGACATCTGCGATATCGCCGCGCTCGAATTCGTCCCCAAGCCGGAGCGCAGCGCCTTTGAACGCATGGCCAGGCTGCACGGCATCTCGACCACGACGTCGGCGATGTTCGAAGACATGCCGCACAACCTCGAAGTTCCCCACGACCTGGGCATGGCAACCGTGCTCGTACACTCCGACTACGTCGATCACCCCGTACAGGTCAAAATGCGCTCGTGGACAGCGCTGCCCGAGCACATTCATCACATGACCAAGGACCTGACCGGCTTCCTGTCCGGCATGGTGAACGGCGAACGCCGGCAAGGCTAGCGCTGATCTGGGGTGGGCCTACGGCCGTACAGGTCTTGATCCGCTGGCAGACCGGGGCGCCGGACGCTATAGTCGCCGCCGTATTGCACCACGTCTTAACGTCAATTGATTGCCCATTAGCCCATGACAAGCGCGCAGGATTTGAGCCAATTGCTGGCCCGCACGGGAGCGAAAGACCGTGCCGCCTTCGCCGCGCTCTACCGCGCCACCAGTTCGAAACTTTACGGTATAGTTCTACGTATCTTGCAACGCCGGGATGTGGCGGATGAGGTGCTGCAAGAGGTTTACGTGAAAGTCTGGGACAAGGCTGCTGATTTCGATCCACGGGTGGCTTCACCCATCTCGTGGATGGCGGCGATTGCCCGCAACCGGGCGCTTGACGAAGTCCGCAAGAAGCGCCCCGACTCTCTTGAAGACCATCCCGAGTTTCTCGAAGTCGCCTCCGATGAGGAATCGGGCCTCGACCGGGTGATGCGCGGCGAGGACGGCCAACGCCTCACCGATTGCCTCTCACGGCTCGAGCCGGAGAAACGCGACATGGTGATGCGCGCCTACTGCGACGGCGATAGCCGGGAGGAATTGGCTGAAAAATTTGGTCAGCCGGTGAATACTGTAAAAACATGGCTGCGCCGGTCTCTGGCGCAGCTGAGATCGTGTCTGGGATCATGAATGACGCGGACGACATCGACGGCTTAGCAGGCGAGTATGTCCTCGGCACGCTCGATGCGGCCGAACGCGCGTCGGTTGCCGCACGCCGCCAGCGCGAGCCGCGCCTCGATGCCGCCATTCGCGCCTGGGAACGGCGATTGGCGCCGCTCAACGATGCGGTGACGCCGATTGCCCCGCCGGGCGATCTCTACGAGAAAATCGAAGCGCGCATCACCGCCGCGCCGCAATCCGCCGGCGAGAACGCCGCCAAGGTCATCGATCTCACGCGAAAGCTCAACCGCTGGCGCGCGGCAACGGTCGCTGCGTCGGCAATCGCCGCGAGCCTGATGCTGGTGATCGGCATCAAGGGCTTCGAACCGAAGCCCGAGAGCCGCAACCTCGTCGCCGTGTTGCAGAAGGATGCAAGCTCGCCCGCGTTCCTCGTCAAGGTCGACGTCGACAATCGCGTGATGACGGTGCAGCCGGTGGCGGCCAAGAGCGAGGCGGGCAAGAGCTTCGAATTGTGGATCATCAACGATCAGCTCGGCAAACCGAAGTCTCTGGGCGTGATCGATGAAGCGCGCACGCTCGCCAAGCCGGTGCTTGCGACTTACAGCCCCGACGTGATCGAGGGCTCGACCTATGCGGTCACTCTGGAGCCCGAAGGCGGCTCGCCGACCGGCGACCCGACGGGACCAGTCGTCTTCAGCGGCAAGATGCTCCCGTCGAAGTCGTTCTGATACCGCCGCGGCATTTCTTGCTTCAAAGCGCGTGACGCATTCTGGATCACACCTGAGCGCAAAAAACTTCGTGATCAAACGTCAGCAAGAAATCTGAAACCATCGCGCGCACGATCCGTATCTCCGGTCGCTCCTCGCTCATGGAGCAAGGCTCAACAATCGGAGAAGACCCTATGATGAAGCTTGCACGCGCCTCAATGATCGGCGCATCCGCACTTGCGCTTTCGTTTGGCGCAGCCTCGACCACACCGTCGCTGGCGGAAATGGCGGAGAAGACCGTGACCGTCGGCGGCGCGCCGATGTTCCCGTCGAAAAACATCGTCGAGAACGCCGTCAATTCCAAGGATCACACCACGCTTGTCGCCGCGGTGAAGGCCGCCGGCCTCGTCGATACGCTGTCGAGCAAGGGCCCGTTCACCGTGTTCGCGCCCGTCAACGCCGCCTTCGACAAGCTGCCGAAAGACACGGTTCCGACGCTGCTGAAGCCCGAGAACAAGGACAAGTTGTCGGGCATTCTGACCTATCACGTCGTCGCCGGGAAAATGTCGGCTGAAGACCTCGCTGCCAAGGCCAAGGAGATGGGCGGCAAGGTGGAACTGAAGACCGTCGCCGGCGGTGCCATCACCGTGATGGGCGATGACAAGGGCGGCTGGTGGGTCGTCGACTCCAAGGGCGACAAGGCCAAGATCACCATCGCCGACGTCAACCAGTCGAACGGCGTGATCCACGTGATCGACGGCGTTCTGCTGCCGAACTGATGCCGACGCCTCCCACACGCGGCGTCATCGTCCCCCGTGCGCGCCACATGAAGTGATGCGGGAGGATTGCGGGCCCGGCCGGCGCACGTCGCGTGCGCCGGCCGGTGCGCTTCGGACGACCGTCTTCAGCCGCGGCCGACAAACGGCATGTTGGTGGCCAGCAGCTGCATGAACTGCACATTCGCGTCGAGCGGCAGATCAGCCATATAGAGCACCGCGCCGGCGCAGTGCGCTACGTCCATGCGCGGTTCGACCATCGTCGTGCCGTTGGCCTGGAGAATTCCGGCCGCCATTTTGGATGTGAAATCGGTCGCGGCGTTGCCGATATCAATTTGCGAACAGGCGATGTTGTCGGCGCGGCCATCGAGCGAGATCGATTTGGTGAGCCCCGTGATCGCGTGTTTTGTCGCCGTATAGGGCGCCGACAACGGCCGCGGATTGATCGCTGAGATCGAGCCGTTGTTGATGATGCGCCCGCCCTTGGGGTTCTGCGCTTTCATATGCCGCACCGCCTCGCGCGCGCACAAGAAAGCCCCCGTGACGTTGATGTCGACAACGCGCTTCCACTCATCGAGCGAGATATCCTCGATCGGCTTGCCTTGGGCGAATACGCCGGCGTTGTTGAACAGCACGTCGATCCGGCCGAAGGTATCACGGGCTGATTTGAACAGCGCCTTCACCGCATCTTCATCGGTCACGTCGCAGGGTTCTATCAAAATCTGCCCGCCGCTCATGAGCGCTTCGCCGGCAACCCTCCTCAATTCCGCTTCGCGGCGGGCAGCGAGGACGACATGATAGCCGGCACCCTGCAGCTTCAGCGCCACGGCCTTGCCGATACCGGAACTGGCCCCGGTGATGACGGCGACTCTTGGCATGGAATTCCGCTCCCACAAACGACGGCGTGCGGCCCTTAGCCACCCGCGCACAATTCATCAGCTTTGGGCACTGGTGTAAACGACGCCGCCGGTCAGCGCGTAGGCATCGGTTTTTCGCCGCGATAGTCGTAGAAGCCGCGCTTGGTCTTGCGGCCGAGCCATCCGGCTTCGACGTACTTCACCAGCAACGGACAGGGCCGGTATTTGGAATCCGACAGACCCTCGTACAGCACCTGCATGACGGCGAGGCAGGTATCGAGACCGATGAAATCGGCAAGCTCCAGCGGACCCATGGGATGGTGGGCGCCGAGCTTCATCGCCTTGTCGATCGCTTCGACCGTACCGACGCCTTCATAGAGCGTGTAGACGGCCTCGTTGATCATCGGCAGCAGAATGCGATTGACGATGAACGCCGGAAAGTCCTCCGACACCGCCGTGGTCTTGCCGAGGCTTTCGACGAACGCCTTGGCGGTGGAGAACGTCTCGTCTTCGGTGGCGATGCCGCGGATCAATTCGACCAGCTCCATGCGCGGAACCGGGTTCATGAAGTGCATGCCGATGAAATCTTCCGGGCGGTCCGAGGTGGCCGCGAGCCGCGTGATCGAGATCGACGACGTGTTGGATGCCAGCATCGCCGTCGGCTTCAGATGCGGGCTAAGCGCCGCAAAAATTTTATGCTTGATGTCTTCGTCTTCGGTCGCCGCCTCGATGACGAGATCACAATCGCCGAAGGCTTCAAGACCCGGCGCATAAGAAATACGTTCCAGCGCCTTGGTCTTGTCCGCCTCCTTGATCAGCCCCTTGCTGATCTGGCGGTTCAAATTCTCGGCAATCGCCGCAACGCCCTTTTCGTAGGCCTCTTTCTTCAAATCGTTGAGGCGGACCTTGTAGCCGGCGAGAGCGATGACGTGGGCGATGCCCTGTCCCATCTGCCCCGCACCGATGATGCCGACCGTACTGATGGTTCGCGCCGGCTTCAGCGCCGCGGCCTTGGGTTTGTCACCGGCTTTCAATGTCTGCGCCATGGGCTTGAAGGTCCTTTATGCGGAGTTGGGGTCGCTCAGTTGCCGGCTTTCTTCAACTCCGCTTCAAGTTCGGGCAGCGCCTGGAAGAGATCGGCGACGAGCCCGTAGTCCGCTACCTGGAAGATCGGCGCCTCAGCATCCTTGTTGATGGCGACAATCACCTTGGAATCCTTCATACCTGCCAAGTGCTGAATGGCGCCTGAAATGCCGACCGCGATGTAAAGCTCCGGCGCGACCACCTTGCCGGTCTGGCCGACCTGCAGATCGTTGGGCGCGTAACCGGCGTCGACGGCGGCGCGCGAGGCACCCATGGCGGCGCCAAGGCGGTCGGCCACCGGCTCGATGTATTTCTTGAAGTTCTCGCCGTCGGCCATGCCGCGTCCGCCGGAAACGATGATGCGGGCCGAGGTGAGTTCAGGACGGTCGGACTTCGTCAGTTCCGCCTTGTCGAACGATGAAATGCCGACGGCGGCTGGAACAGTTGCATTTTCGACCGGCGCGCTGCCCCCGTCCGCTGCCGCCGGGAACGCCGTCGTGCGCACGGTGATGACCTTTTTCGCGTCCGTCGACTGCACCGTCTGGATGGCGTTGCCGGCGTAAATCGGCCGCTCAAACGTATCGGGCGAGACGACCTTGGTGATGTCGGAAATCTGCATCACGTCGAGCTTGGCGGCGACGCGGGGCAGCACGTTCTTGCCCGTGGCCGTGGCCGGCGCGACGATGGCAGAATAGGAACCGGCATTGGCCAGGATCACTTCGGCCACTTCCTCGGCCAACTGATTGGCCAGCTGCGGCGCATCAGCGAGAAGCACTTTTGAAACGCCATCGAGCTTGGCGGCGGCATCCGCCACCGCCTTGCAGTTCGATCCGGTGACGAGCACGTGGACATCGCCGCCCAGCGCCTTGGCGGCGGCAAGGGCCTTGCCGGTCGACGGGCTCAGCGTGCCGTTGGCGTGCTCTGCAAGAAGAAGAACGGACATCAGAGCACCCCGGCTTCGGTTTTGAGTTTCTGGACGAGTTCGGCGACGCTCGAGACCTTGACGCCCGCCTTGCGCGTCGCCGGTTCAGTGATCTTCAGCACCTTCAAGCGCGGCTCGGTGCTAACGCCCAAGTCAGCGGGCTTCTTGACATCAAGCGGCTTCTTCTTGGCCTTCATGATATTGGGAAGAGCCGGATAGCGCGGCTCGTTCAAACGAAGATCGGTCGTGACGACCGCCGGCAGGTTGAGCTTCAGAGTCTCAAGGCCGCCATCGACTTCGCGCGTCACCGAAATCGAACCCGAGCCGGGCTCGACCTTGGAGGCGAAAGTGCCCTGCGGCCAGCCGAGCAGTGCGGCGAGCATCTGTCCGGTCTGATTGCAATCATCATCGATGGCCTGCTTGCCGAGTATGACGAGCTGAGGTGCCTCAGCGTCGACGACGGATTTAAGAAGTTTGGCGACCGCGAGCGGCTCGACGATCTCGTTCTCGCCGGTCTCGATCAGGATCCCGCGGTCGGCGCCGATGGCAAGCGCGGTGCGGATCGTTTCCTGCGCCTTGGGCCCGCCGACCGAAACGATGACGACTTCGGTGGCCGTACCTTTTTCCTTCAGGCGAACCGCCTCTTCGACGGCGATTTCGTCGAAGGGGTTCATCGACATTTTGACGTTGGCGAGTTCGATGCCGGACCCGTCCGGCTTCACGCGGATTTTGACGTTGTAGTCGACGACGCGTTTCACCGGCACGACGATCTTCATCTGATCCGCCGGCTACCCCGGCGCTCCCAATCCGTTTCTGACTGTTGTTGCGGCAGCCCGGTACCGCGTTTTGCAGCGCGGGGCGGACTGTGCAGGAGCCCTGATTGGTTAAGCCGAACCGGCCCAAGAGTGCTCTCGCAGTTGCGAAGGCGGAGGCTAGGTGCGGCGGGGAGCGAAGTCAATTGGCGCGGGCGTCGCGGAAGTATCATATGCATGACATTTTGAAGCGTCCGGTGCCGGCAAGCCCGCCTCTGTGCCAATGCGCGTTAGCGGCCGAACAGCGGCACACCCCGCCGGCGCAACACCGGGATGAGCACGGCTCCCGCCAGAAGACCACCGGCATGCGCCCACCACGCCGTCTGGCTGCCGTCGGGCACCACCAGCATCAGCAGCTGAAAGACGATCCACAGCCCCAGCACCCAGGCGGCGGTGATCTTAAGGGGTATGAATTTCAGTGCCAGGACCCAGACGTTCACGCGAGGGTGTAACATGAGATAGGCGGCGATGACGCCCGACACCGCGCCGCTGGCACCGATCAATCCATCGGCGCTCTCAGGCAGCATCAACGCGTGGACGAGGCCAGCGAAAATTCCGCAGGCCAGATAGAACACGAGGAACCGCAGATGCCCCATCGCGTCCTCGACGTTGTCGCCGAACACCCACAGGAACAGCATGTTGCCGACGAGGTGCATGAGGTCGCCGTGCAGGAACATGTAGGACAGCAGGGTGACGCGCTCAGGTATGGCGATCGCGTCGCTCGTCATCGGCGCCGCGCCGCCGAACATGCCGGCCTGAAACAACTCCAGCGGCACCAGGGCAAAGCTGCCGAGAACCTCCGGCGACGCGTCACCGGCCGTCTCAAGCAGGAAGATCACGACATTGGCGATGATGAGCCCCACCGTGACGTACTGGTAGGGAATGGACTTAAGCGGATTTTCGTCGCCGATGGGAACGAGCACGCGTCTGTTCCTGATTGTCAGGCGCACTTCAGCGCTTTGGCTAAGTGATCCGTGTGGTTTGAGCGATCGCTAGCGGTTCTTGCCCGGCACCCACAGCACGTCGGCGGCGCCCCGGTCGTTCACGTAGCGGCCGGCGACGAACAGGAAGTCGGACAGGCGGTTGATGTATTTGAGGGCCGCGGCGCTGACCGGTTCGTCCGGCAGATTGACAAGCTCGACCATCACCCGCTCGGCCCGGCGGCAGACAGTGCGCGCCACATGCAGAGCGGCCGCGGCTGGCGTGCCGCCCGGCAGGATGAAGGACCGCAACGGCTGGAGCGCGCTGTTCATGAGGTCGATCTCGTCTTCAAGCCTCTTCACCTGCGCGTCCGACATCCGCAGCGGCTCGTAGGGCAGCTTTTCGCCCCGGTCCGGCACGCAAAGATCGGCGCCGAGATCGAACAGATCGTTTTGGACCCGCAAAAGCATCTGGTCGACGTCGGCGTCCTTGCCAGCCAAATGGATGCGGACCATGCCGATCTGGGCATTGGTTTCATCGACCGTGCCATAGGCGGCGATGCGGACCGACGTTTTCGGCACCCGCTCGCCGGAGCCCAGCGCCGTGGTGCCGGCATCGCCGGTTTTGGTATAGATGCGATTGAGTACAACCATGGGTTCGCTACATCGATTGCAAGGTGCGGAAACGGATCAACGGGCCACGACCACGTAGGCGATAATGATGAGTATGGCGCAAAACTGCAGACCGACGCGCCAGCGCATCAGCTTCTGGCTGAGATTGGGGCTGTCGCCCTTCATCATGGTGCGCAAACCGAGCAAAAGAACGATGCCGACCGCAATCACGGCAAGCGTGGTGGCGTGAAAGAGGATCGCGGACATCTGGTCAATCCCGGTTGGCTGTATCCAACGTCTTAGGAGGCTGGCGGCTCAAGGGCAATGGTGAATGCGCCAACCGACCCGCTGGCGTGGCGCAGACGCCGCCCCTCCCGGCTTTTGGGGCTTATGCCCTAAGGAAGCAGGCGGATTACGCAAATGAAATTTGCTCTGCGCAAGAAAAGCCTTAATCCTCGCATCAGGAATCGCCGTCCTCCCTTTGACGGCGTTACGCGCGGCGCGCATCCCTGCTTTCTGGCTCTATCCTGGACACTCGCACCTTGAGGCCACGGACCCACGGCAACGCTTCCCTGAGACCCGCGACTGCTGCGGGTGCGATGGTGCTTGCCGCGGCGCTGGCCCTGACGAACGCTCCAGACACAAGCGCGCAGGAGGCACCTGAGACGGCGGCCATTGAAAATCCGCAGCGGGCTCTGGAGCAGAAGAAGCAGGAGCTTGACGCCAACCAATCCAAGGCCCAGACGCTCCAATCCGACGTAACCGACCTTGACGCCGAGCGCGAGCGGCTGAACGCGCGGCTGATGGAAACGGCGGCCTTGATCCAGAGATCCGAGGCGCAGCTGACCTCGATCGAGGGCCGGCTGTCGGAACTCGAAGCGCAGGAAAAAATGGTCCGCGGCTCGCTCGGCCAGCGCAACTCGCAGATCGCCCAGCTGTTGGGCTCGCTCCAGCGCATGGGCCGCAACCCCCCGCCGGTCCTGATCACCAAACGCGAGGACGCCTTGCAGATGGTGCGCAGCGCCATGCTGCTATCCTCGGCGTTCCCGGAACTCAAGAGCCAGGCTTTCACCCTTTCGGAACGCCTCAACGATCTCGTCCGCGTGATGACCGATATCCGCTCCGAGGGCGAGCGGCTGAAAGCCGAGACCGAAAGGCTGACCGAAGCGCGCACGCGGCTTGCGAGCCTGATGGAAGCCAAAAAGGTGACGATCGCCGACCGGCAGACGGAGCTCGCGTCGGTGCGCGCGGCCTCTGCTGAAATCACCAGAAGCGTTTCCGACCTGACCGAGCTCATCGGCAAATTGGATCAGGCCGTGCATGAAAAGACGGCTCTTGGCTCCTACGAACAGGAATTGCGGGCCAAGGCGCCAGCTGCTTCGCCCGAAACGAACCTGGCGGCCCAGGCGGTGACGGGGGCGGCCCCATCGGGCCCAACGATCGTTATTCCCAATGCGGTCGTTTCGCAGTCCGCGCCGGCCGCTGCCGAGACCCCCAAGGAGACCCAGGTTGCCGCCCTGCAACCGCCGAAGCTGAAGCCGCCGATCGTGGAAATCGCCCCCTCAGGCCCGGGCAACCTGCTCGGCAACCCCGGCCGCATCAAGCCCGAGGTCGCCTTTGCCTCCGCCCGAGGCCGCCTGCCGCTGCCGGTCCACGGCAAGCGCGCGCTGGCTTTTGGCGAGCGGACCCAATACGGCGGCCAATCCAAGGGCCTTGTGATGGAAACGCGCGGCGGGGCGCAGGTCGTAGCGCCTTGTGATGGCTGGATTCTTTATGCCGGTGAATTCCGCAGCTATGGCCAGCTCTTGATCATCAATCCCGGTGACGGCTATCATGTGCTTCTTGCAGGATTGTCGCAAATCGACGTCCAACCCGGCCAGTTCGTTCTGGCGGCCGAACCGGTTGGAACCATGAGCGGCGCCGGAAAGGCCTCAGCTCCGGGCAATTCGCCTGTTCTCTACATCGAGTTCCGCAAGGATGGACGCCCTATAGACCCCGACCCCTGGTGGGTCGCCGGTCAACAGAAGGTACAAGGATAATGCGCAAAACGGATTACGCGTTCTGGACATTTCTGCTGATGACGGGACTCGCCGGCGTCACCACCGTCGCCAACGTGACGCAGACGTACTCGGCCACCTCGTCGCAGAATTCGGAACTGTACCGGCAGCTCGATCTGTTCGGCGACGTGCTGGAGCGCGTGCGCTCCGATTACGTTGAAAAGCCTGATGACACTCAGCTGATCGAGAGCGCCATCAACGGCATGCTGTCGTCGCTCGACCCGCATTCGTCCTACATGAGCCCCAAGAACTTCCGCGACATGCAGGTGCAGACTCGCGGCGAATTCGGCGGGCTCGGCATCGAAGTGACGATGGAGAACGGCGTCATCAAGGTCGTTTCCCCTATCGACGACACGCCAGCCTCCAAGGCCGGGCTGATGGCGAACGACCTGATCACCCATCTCGACAACGAACAGATCTCGGGCCTGACCCTCGAACAGGCGGTCGAGAAGATGCGCGGCCCGGTCAATACGCCGATCACGCTGACGGTCGTGCGCAAGGGCAAGGACGACCCCTTCGACGTCAAGGTTACGCGCGACATCATCCGCATCAACCCGGTGAAGGCACGTGCCGAAGACGACATCGCCTACGTCAAAATCACCACCTTCAACGAGCAAACGCACGCCAACATGGTGAAAGCCATCGAGGGTCTCAACAAGGAGATCGGCGGCAAGCTCAAGGGCTATATCATCGATCTGCGCAACAACCCGGGCGGCCTGCTCGATCAGGCCATCGCCGTCTCCGACGACTTCCTGGAGCGCGGCGCGATCGTGCTGACCAAGGGCCGCAACAATGAGGAAACCCAGCGAGCCAACGCCCATCCGGGCGATGTGACCGACGGCAAGAAGGTCGCGGTCCTCATCAACGGCGGCTCGGCATCTGCGTCCGAGATCGTCGCCGGCGCCCTGCAGGATCACAAGCGCGCCACCGTGATCGGCACCCGCTCATTCGGCAAGGGTTCGGTGCAGACCATCATCCCGCTCGGCGCCAACGGAGCGATCCGCTTGACGACCGCGCGCTACTACACGCCGTCGAACCGCTCGATCCAGGCCAAGGGCATCGATCCCGACATCCTGATCGAGGAAGAACTGCCCGAGGAATTGAAGGCCAAGCTCGCCAACGAGAAGCCGCGTGGCGAGGCGAGCCTGCGCGGGCATTTGAAGAACCCCGACGGCACGCTCAAGACCGATCCGAAGGACGGCGAGAACAAGGATGCCAAGGCCGAGGAGAAGGAAAAGGAAGAAGTTTCCGGATCGTCGTCCTACGTTCCCAAGGAGCCGGAGAAGGATACGCAGCTGCAGTACGCTCTCTCGTTCCTGCGCGGCACGGCCAAGGAGCCGCCGTCGGCGAAACTGCCGGCCGCTCCGGCCGAGGGTCCGAACGCATCGGCAGCTCCGGCCAATCCTTCGGCTCCGGCAGGTGGCGACGCGGAAAAGAAGCCCTCGCCGAACTGAGGACCGGCGCCCGGTTCAAGGCACAATGCAACGAAGCTTCAAAAGGCGCCCTTGTGGCGCCTTTTCATTTGAGTTGATGTGCGCGCGATCCGTCCGCCCCCGTGGCGACGCACGAGGATCAGAGCCAAGGACATAGCCCATGACGAATGCCGCCGATTTCTCATCGCTTCCCTACCGTCCGTGCGTTGGCCTGATGCTTGTCAACCGCGACGGCCTCGTCTGGATCGGTTGCCGGCTCGATGCCAAGGGCGATGCTGAAGGTCGCGGCAACTGGTGGCAGATGCCGCAAGGCGGCATCGACGCGGGCGAAGACCCTCGCTCGGCGGCGCTACGCGAATTGTACGAGGAAACCGGCATCCGCTCGGCCGAGGTCATCGCCGAGATGGACCGCTGGGTGCATTATGATCTGCCCGAGAAACTGATCGGCAAGGCCTGGGGCGGCCGCTACCGGGGCCAGAAGCAGAAGTGGTTCGCGCTGCGCTTTCTGGGCGAGGACGCCGAAGTGAAAATCACGCCCGAGGACCCTGCGCACCAGATCGAGTTCGTCGATTGGAAATGGGCCGCGCCCGGCGAAGTCTTGGACCTGATCGTACCGTTCAAGCGCGAGGTCTACCGCGAGGTCCTCTCCGACCTTGGCCGCTTTGCGGCCCCGGTCCAGCCCTGACGGCCCGTCCCGCGGCGGTAACCGCCAATTCCGGCCAGCTTCGCTTCTGCGTTGCACGAATGTGGCGCGGCTCATGCCGCTAGCCGCTGCAATGCCGTCCGGTTGTGCCTTTTGTGACAGCTCAACGTCGTAAAACTGCTAAGTATTTCGATTAGAATTTGCGAATCGGCGTATTCAGTTATCCTCAAGTTATCCACAGGCGGAGATTGCATGAATTTCCATGCCCAGCAGCGCAAGATAGAAGCCGAATCGCTCCCCATCCGGTCGAGCGTCGGCATCATGCTGCTGAACGAGCAGGGCAAGGTGTTCGTCGGCCGCCGCAAGCCGAAGTGGGTGGCCGATCATTCGGCCAAGATCTGGCAGATGCCGCAGGGCGGCATCGAAAAGTTCGAGCCGCCGCGCACCGCCGCGCTGCGCGAATTGCGCGAGGAAACCGGCGTCACCTCGGCCGAAGTCATCGCCGAACACGCCGAGTGGCTGACCTACGAGCTTCCCGACGACCTAGTCGGCGTGGCGCTCAAGGGGCGCTACCGCGGCCAACGCCAAAAGTGGTTCGCCATGCGCTTTTTGGGCGACGACAACGAGATCGATATTTCCGGCAAGGGCGGCAAGCCCGAGTTCGAAGCCTGGCGGTGGGCGCCGATGGACATGGTGCCGAAGCTGATTGTGCCCTTCAAACGCCCGCTCTACGAGCGCGTGGTGCAGGCGTTCTCGCACTTGAGCGCCAACTAATCCGTATCACCTCACATGACCGACGCACCCGCATCTTTCCGACTTGAAGGCCGCGTGGTGCGCGTTGAGCCGCTATCGGCGCGGCTGCACGCTCGCGATCTGTGGGAGGCCATCGGCCAGCCGAAGCGGCACGACCTCTGGCGCTTCATCCCGACCGGTCCATTCCCGGCGCCCGAGGCCTTCGCTGCCTTCATCGATACCAAGGGCAGCGCCGCCGACGCAAAATGGTTCGCTATCGTTTCGCAGGCCAGCGGCAAGGCGGTGGGCGTCCTCGCGCTGATGCGCGAAGACAAGGTCCACCGCGTCATTGAAGTTGGCGGCATCATCCTGGCTCCGGAGCTCCAGCGCACGATCGGGGCGACTGAAGCGCAATATCTGCTCGCTCGCCACGTGTTCGAAACGCTGAACTACCGCCGCTACGAATGGAAGTGCGACAACGGCAACGCCGCCTCGAAGCGCGCGGCCGAGCGGCTTGGCTTCACCTTCGAAGGCGTTTTCCGCCAGCACATGCTGGTCAAGGGCAAGAACAGGGACACTGCCTGGTTCTCAATGCTCGACAGCGAATGGCCACTTCGCAAAGCCGCTTTCGAGGCGTGGCTCGATCCGAAGAACTTCGACGACACCGGACGGCAACGCAATTCACTCGAGGCGTCGAACACCCCAGCGGCTCGCGCATGAAAAAGGCCGGGCACAGACCCGGCCTTTCGAATTTCAATGAGTGGTGGAAACCTTTACGCCGCCTTGGCGGCGAGACGCTTCAGCTCAGAGACGAGCGTGTCGGCCATCATCTTGGCCTCGTCGTCCTTGGCGGCGGCAAGCTCAGCCTCGGCAGCCGAAAGTTCGCTCGAGACGATCGAAGCCGACATCTCATCGACGTCGTAGGCCTTTTGCGCCAGCACCGTCAGCCGCTCCGGATCGACCTCGGCGAAGCCCCCTTTGACGAACAGGCGTTTGCGGGTCGTCCCGGCCGTCACGTCGATGACGCCAGGGCGCAGCGTGGTGATGACCGGTGCGTGGCCCGAGAGCACGGCGAAATCGCCGTCAGCGCCCGGCACAACCACCTGATCGGCATCGACCGACATCAGGATGCGCTCCGGAGAGACGAGTTCGAATTTGAAAGTTGCCATCGTCTTGTCGTCCTCGGACTTGTTCCCTCTCCCCTTGGGGAGAGGGCCCGCCGCGAATGCGGCAAACCAACTATGGTGAGGAGGCAGTCGATTGAAGAGGCCGCTGCACGCCCCCCTCATCCGCCCCTTCGGGGCACCTTCTCCCCAAGGGAAGAAGGCAAGTGCTGCTAAACCGCCTCGTCCTCGTCGTCGCCGCCGCCTGTCTTGGCCCTCACTTCTTCCGGCGTCTGCAGCTTGGTGCCACAGAACGGGCAGAAGAAGATCGGGTGATCGACGAGGCCCGGCTCGTCTTCCTCAAGGTCGACGAGCCCGACGGTCATGTAGATCACGCCATCGGGTCCCACCGTCACGAGCGGCTCGAAATCGCCGCCCTCAAGCGCTTCCTTCAACTCTTCGCAGCAGCTGCCAAACGGCTTTGCGGGTCCGGCCATTGGTGTCGTCTCCTCGGAGCCGGCGGCGAAGCCTGCTCGACTTTCTTATGCGGCTTCTGCGAGCTTCTCGGCCTTGGCGATCGCTTCCTCGATGGTGCCGACCATGTAGAAGGCCGGCTCGGGGAGGTGATCGTAATCGCCGCTGGCGATGCCCTTGAACGCCTTGATGGTATCCTTGAGCGGCACCTGGACGCCCGGCGAGCCGGTGAACACCTGGGCGACGTCGAAGGGTTGCGACATGAAGCGCTCGATCTTGCGGGCGCGGGCGACCGTCATCTTGTCGTCTTCCGACAGTTCGTCCATGCCGAGAATGGCGATGATGTCCTGCAGGCTCTTGTACTTCTGCAGGATCGACTGGACCTGACGGGCCACCGCGTAGTGCTCTTCGCCGACGATGCGCGGGTCGAGCATGCGCGAAGTACTGTCGAGCGGGTCGACCGCCGGATAGATGCCCTTTTCAGCGATCGAGCGCGACAACACGGTGGTCGCGTCCAAGTGGGCAAACGATGTTGCCGGCGCAGGGTCGGTCAAGTCGTCGGCGGGCACGTAAATGGCCTGCACCGAGGTGATCGAACCCTTCTGCGTCGAGGTGATGCGCTCCTGCAGCGCGCCCATGTCGGTCGCAAGCGTCGGCTGATAGCCGACCGCCGAAGGAATACGGCCCAAGAGCGCCGACACTTCCGAACCTGCCTGCGTGAAGCGGAAGATATTGTCGACGAAGAACAGCACGTCCTGGCCCTGGTCGCGGAAATGCTCGGCGACGGTGAGACCCGTCAGCGCGACGCGGGCGCGTGCGCCCGGCGGTTCGTTCATCTGGCCGAACACGAGCGCGGCCTTGGAGCCGGCCGTCGAACCGTTGACAGGCTTCTTGTTGACGCCGCCCTCGATCATCTCGTGATAAAGGTCGTTGCCTTCGCGCGTGCGCTCGCCAACGCCGGCGAACACCGAGTAGCCGCCGTGCGTCTTGGCGACGTTGTTGATCAGTTCCATGATGAGAACGGTCTTGCCGACGCCGGCGCCGCCGAACAGGCCGATCTTGCCGCCCTTGGCATAGGGCGCCAGCAGGTCGACGACCTTGATGCCGGTGACGAGGATCTGCGCTTCCGTCGACTGGTCGGCGAACGAAGGCGCCGGCTGGTGAATGGCGCGCTTGCTGGCCGTCTTGATGGGGCCTGCTTCGTCGACCGGCTCGCCGATGACGTTCATGATGCGGCCCAGCGTTTCATCGCCGACCGGAACCGAGATGGGGTTGCCGGTGTCGGTCACTTCCTGACCGCGCACGAGGCCTTCGGTCGAGTCCATGGCGATGGTGCGCACCGTGTTCTCGCCCAGGTGCTGCGCGACTTCGAGAACCAGGCGGTTGCCCTGGTTCTTGGTTTCGAGCGAGTTCAGAATTGCGGGCAGATCGCCTTCGAACTGCACGTCGACGACGGCGCCGGTCACCTGACGGATCTTACCAACCTTGCTAGCCATTGCTTCGTTTCCTCGTTCGTTCGGTTCGGTTTAGAGCGCTTCGGCGCCCGAAATGATTTCGATGAGTTCTTTGGTGATCTGCGCTTGGCGCTGACGGTTGTACTTGATCGTCAGCTTGTTGATCATGTCGCCGGCGTTGCGGGTCGCGTTGTCCATGGCGGACATGCGCGAACCCTGTTCGGACGCCGCGTTTTCAAGAAGGCCGCGGAAGATCTGGGTCGAGACGTTGCGCTTCAAGAGATAGCCGAGCACCTCTTCCTCGCCCGGTTCGTACTCGTGAATGGCGGAGGCACCCCTGGCAGCATCGCCCTTGGCTTCCGGAATTTTTGCCGGGATGAGCTGCAGGGCGGTCGGCTTTTGTGCGATGACCGACTTGAATTCCGAGAAATAGAGCGTGGCAACGTCGAACTCGCCCGATTCGAACATGGCGAGCACTTTGTTCGCCACGCCTTCGGCATGGCCGAAGTTCAGCTGCTTGACGCCCTGGAAGTCCGTGCGCTCGGAAATATTCTTGCCGAGGTCGCGGCGCAGGTTGTCGGCACCCTTGCGGCCAACGGTGAAGATTTTCACGGTCTTGCCTTGGCCGATCAGCCTCAGAGCATCCTGCCGCGCCAGCTTGGCGATGTTGGAATTGAAGCCGCCGCACAGGCCGCGTTCCGCCGTCATGACGATCAGCAGATGCACCTGATCCTTGCCGTTACCGACCAGTAGAGGCGAAGCGCCCTGCTTGTCCGACACCTTGGAAGCAAGGCTCGCCAGCACGCCGTCCATGCGTTCCGCATAGGGGCGTGCGGCCTGCGCCGCTTCCTGGGCACGGCGCAGCTTGGCCGCGGCGACCATCTGCATCGCCTTGGTGATTTTCCGCGTCGCCTTAACCGAGGCGATGCGGTTGCGCATATCTTTTAAGCTCGCCATCGAGCGCGTCTCCTAGAAGAGTTCCCGATTAAGCCGTGAAACCCTTGGCGAACTTGTCGAGGAACTCGACGAGCTTCTTTTCGGTCTCGCCCGAGAGGGCTTTTTCCTTGGCGACCGATTCGAAAATCGACTTTTCCGCACGAAGACCGGCGAGCACGCCCTGCTCGAACTTGCCGACGGCCGAAACCGGGATCGCATCGAGATAGCCGCGCGTACCGGCGAAGATCACCGCCACCTGCTCTTCCATCTTCAAGGGCGAGAACTGCGGCTGCTTCAGAAGCTCGGTCAGGCGCGCGCCGCGGGCAAGAAGCTTCTGCGTCGCCGCATCAAGGTCCGAGCCGAACTGGGCGAAGGCCGCCATTTCGCGGTATTGCGCGAGTTCGCCCTTGATCTTGCCTGCGACCTGCTTCATCGCCTTGGTCTGGGCTGACGAGCCGACGCGCGACACCGAGAGGCCGACGTTCACGGCCGGGCGGATGCCCTGATAGAACAGGTCCGTTTCCAAGAAGATCTGGCCGTCGGTGATCGAAATCACGTTGGTCGGGATGTAGGCCGACACGTCGTTGGCCTGAGTTTCGATGACGGGAAGCGCGGTGAGCGAACCCTTGCCCGAAGAGTCGCCGAGCTTGGCGGCGCGCTCGAGCAGACGAGAGTGGAGATAGAACACGTCGCCCGGATAGGCTTCGCGTCCCGGCGGGCGGCGCAGCAGAAGCGACATCTGGCGGTAGGCGACGGCCTGCTTGGACAAGTCGTCATAGGCGATCACGGCGTGCATACCGTTGTCGCGGAAGTATTCACCCATCGTGCAGCCGGTGAACGGCGCAAGATACTGCATCGGCGCCGGATCGGATGCCGTGGCGGCGACGATGATCGAATATTCGAGCGCGCCGCGCTCTTCCAGAACCTTCACGAACTGGGCAACGGTGGATCGCTTCTGGCCGATCGCGACGTAGACGCAATAGAGCTTGGTGCCTTCGTCGGTGCTGGTGTTGAGTGACTTCTGATTGAGGATCGTATCGAGAATGACGGCGGTCTTGCCGGTCTGACGGTCGCCGATGACGAGCTCGCGCTGGCCGCGGCCGATCGGGATCAGCGAGTCGATGGCCTTGAGGCCCGTCGCCATCGGCTCATGCACCGACTTGCGCGGCAGAATGCCGGGCGCCTTGACGTCGACGCGCATGCGCTTGTCCGACTTGATCGGGCCCTTGCCGTCGATCGGGTTGCCGAGACCGTCGACCACGCGGCCCAAGAGGCCCTTGCCAACCGGGACTTCGACGATGGCGCCGGTCCGCTTGACGGTGTCGCCTTCCTTGATGCCGCGGTCGTCGCCGAAAATAACGACGCCGACGTTGTCGGCTTCGAGGTTCAACGCCATGCCGCGGATGCCGCCGGGAAACTCGACCATCTCGCCCGCCTGGACGTTGTCGAGACCGTAGACGCGGGCAATACCGTCGCCGACGGAGAGCACCTGACCGATTTCGGAAACCTGTGCTTCTTTGCCGAAATTCTTGATCTGATCCTTGAGGATCGAGGAGATTTCTGCGGCCCGGATGTCCATGTGGCGTTTGACCTCTTCTTTGGTCGTTTCAATTTTTGCAGGTCCGCCGAGCGGACCACGTTTTCGAAGTGTAGCTATCAAAAGCGCCCCGGCATCTGACTGCCGAAGCGCTCAAAGTTCGTTTCAGGCTCCAGTGCCGCTGAGCGACACTTTCAGATTTTGCAGCTTGGTGCGCAGGGACGAGTCGACCATGCGGCTGCCAACCTTGACGATGAGACCGCCGAGCAGGGCGGGATCGACCTTGGTCCGCAATGTGACGTTCTTGCCGACCGACGCCTTCAGCGTCTCTTTCAGAGCAGCGACCTGAGCATCGTTGAGTGCGGTTGCGCTCGTCACTTCGGCCGTGACTTCGCCGCGCTCCTTGGCGGCAAGAGCGTGGAACGCCTTGATCATTTCCGGCACGGCGAACAGGCGGCGGTTGCCGGCGATGAGCTTGAAGAAGTTGGCGGCCAAACCGCCGATGCCGGATTTGTCGAGCAGCGCGCCGATGGCCTTGGCCTGCTCGTCGCCCGGGATGACGGGCGAGCGCACCAAGCGGCGCAGATCGTCGCTCATGTCGAGCATGTTCTGGAATTTGCTGAGATCGCTTTCGACCTCCGCGACCTTCGACGTTTCCTTGGCCAGCTCGAACAGAGCGGCTGCATAACGCCCAGGTACGCCTTCAACGAGTGTGTCGTCCGTTGCCACGTCGCTCTCACGATCGCGCCAGCAAGGCGCATTAGGGGCGAGGGCCACGCCGATGGCCCAAGGGAACGCCCGCTTCAGGGGAAATGGTCAGATGGCAAAAGGGATATGTTGAGGACCCGACCCCACCAGCCACCCCTTCGAAAGCCGCGGTGTCCTTAACATGCGTCAGTCGAGCCTTCAACGCCCGCCAAGGGGGCGCGATGACGCATTTGTGCGGGGATGATGGAAAGTCTGCAATCCCGGCCGATTTCCAGGGTTCGGTTACACTGCGGCCTCCCAAAGGATGAGACCGCACCGACCCTCGAAGGCATGACCAGGGACGCCGCCCGCCGAACATGAACGGCAGCTGCAAGGACCATTCAAACGGCGTTCAGTGCCGCTCCGCTAGAACTCATCTCAACGCTGACGGATTGACCGGCAGCCGCGCGGCCGGGCGCCGATCACGACCCCCGGGTGAGCTGGACAAAGGGAGCCTCATCCATGACCTTCAAAAAGATCCTGACCACAGCTGTGGTCTCGGCCAGCATCGCTGCCGGCAGCCTCATCCCCATGGCGTCCGCCGCCAATGCGGGCAACTGGAACAAGGGCCGCAGCCACGGCTACGAGCGCAGCTTCAAGGGCGGCGATCACGGCCGCCGCTTCAACCGTCATCACGATGGCCGCCAGTACGGATATGGCTACGGCCACCGCCGCCATCACCGCGACAACACCGGCCGCAATCTCGCTATCGGTGCCTTTGCGACCATCCTCGGCCTGGCGATCGCCGCCGAAGCGAGCCGCAACAATCGCGACTATTACGAAGAGCGCTACTAAGCCCTTCGTTGCCCGATTGCGGGAAGGACCCGGTGGCTTGCGGGAGCTGCCGGGTTCTTGTTTTTCAAATGCTGTCCTTAAGATACACCGGCCACTTACGTGGGCGCATGAAGATAACGTCAAAACCCAAATCAAACTCTTGATAAGCGGCGTTGCGCGACAACCAGATTTCGGCCGCGCGGCGCACGCGGGCTCTGAGCTTGGGCGTGATCGAAGCCTCGCAAGCCTCAAGATCGGCCCGCATTTTGACTTCGACAAACGCCAGCCGCTTGCCCTTGCGGGCCACAAGATCGATCTCACCCGAGGGCACCTTGAAGCGGCGTTCCAGGATGCGGTAGCCGCGTAAGCGCAGGTAGAGGGCGGCGATCCGCTCAGCCCGGCGCCCGCGCCGCTCGTGGCGCCGGCGCTCGCCATTCGGCGCCGAATCGGCCCTGGTGCGCCCACTCACCCGCCGCCGCCCTTGAGTTTGAGACCCAGATCGTAGACCCGCGATTTCGGCACACCGAGTGCATCGGCGACAGCTTTGGCCGCGTCCTTGAGGCTCATCGATGCAAGCGCGGAATTGAGCGCCAGGGCGATATCCTCATCGCTCGCCTGGGCCGCCACGGGCGGCCCGGCTACGATGACGATCTCACCCTTGACGTCGCGCGATTGAAAGGCGGCCGCCAGCTCGGCCAGCGTGCCGCGCGCGATCTCCTCATGCAATTTGGTGAGTTCACGGGCAACGGCAGCGGAACGCGCGCCGAGGAGTTCCGCCATGTCGGCAAGACTTTCCGCCAGCCGCTGCGGGGCTTCGAACATCACGAGTGAACCTGGAATAAGCTTCAGTTCGCTGAGCCGTGTCCGCCGCGCCTGGGATTTGGCGGGAAGAAAGCCCGAAAAGAAGAACGCGTCGGTTGCAAGTCCGCTCGATGCCATGGCCGTGATGACCGACGAGGGACCGGGCACCGCGACCACGGCATGACCCGCGGCGACGGCGGCGCGCACCAGCTTGAAGCCCGGATCGGAAATGAGCGGCGTGCCGGCATCCGAGATGACAGCCACGGCCTTGCCGGCGCAAAGCGCGTCCAGTACCCGCGGCGTCTCGCCCTCCTCGTTGTGATCGTGCAGGGGCCGGGTTTCAGCACGGATCGAATAGTGCTGCAGCAGGCGGGCCGAATGGCGCGTGTCCTCGCAATAAATGATATCGGCGGCGCCGAGCACGGCGAGTGCCCGCAGCGTGATATCGGCGAGATTGCCGATCGGCGTCGCCACAAGATAAAGCCCAGGCGCGAGCGGCTCGCTGGCGAGCTTTGCCAGCTGCCTTCTAACGGCGGCTCCGGCCGGCGCATCGGCTTCGCCGAAGCTTGATCGGCCTGCATCTTCAGATCGCGACGACAAGTGTTTCTCCCAACCGGAAAACGCAAAGAACGTGGATTACCCTAAACTGTGGCACGAAACGGCTTTCAGACGCAGCCGCTAACGTCTAACCACATGAAGAATCGCAGTAATAGTCCACGCCAGCCTCCGCCTCGTTCCGTTTACGGAGTTGCCGATCCCGCACCCGACTTGACGAAACCGCGCCGGAGCACCCGTTACGATGACCTCGATCCACCGTTTGAAGGCATGGCAGGGGATCGCGGGCGTGACGCTGATGGCAGCGGCACTCAGCGGATGCGGGCAGAGCCTGTCGTCGATCTCGTCAAATACGGCTTCGATCACGCCACCTCAATCATCCGCTGAGACCACCCAGGGCAAGGCCGGCGAACAAAAGATCAGCGCCGTCAAGATCGCCCTTCTTTTGCCAACCGGCGGATATGGTGAGGCGGCTCAGATCGCCCGCGGCATGAAGCAGGCGGCCGAACTGGCGCTGTTTGAAGCCAATAATCCGGCCATTCAGCTGATCCCAAAGGACGACGGCGGCACGCCGCAGGGCGCCGCCGCCGCCGCTGAGGCCGCGATCGGCGAAGGCGCAGAAATCATTCTCGGTCCGCTGTTGAGTTCATCGGTCCGTGGCGTCGCGCCCGTGGCGCAAAAGGCGGCCGTGCCCGTGCTGGCGTTCTCCAACGACGCCAACGCGGCCAGGCCCGGTGTCTATCTGATGAGCTTCCTCGCCGCCGAAGAGGTTCGCCGGGTCATCGACTATTCGGTTTCAAAGGGCAAACGCCGGTTTGCCGCGCTGATCCCGGCGACCGCCTATGGGCAGGCGGTTGATCCCGCGTTCCGCGCCGCGCTCTCCCGCAACGGCGCGGAACTCGTGATCAGCGAAACGTATGCACCGGGGGCGAGCAACCTGCTGGAGGCTTCAAAGCGCGTCCTTCAGGCCGTGGCCGATGCCGAGGCGGCAGGACAGCCGGTGGACGCCCTTTTCCTCCCCGCTGGCCCAGACAGCATCGGCGATCTTGGGCCAATGCTGGCCTACGCGGCGCTCGACCCGTCGAAAGTGAAGCTGATCGGCACCTCGGCCTGGGACATGCCCGCCGTCTCCCGCGATGAGCGGCTGATAGGCGGATGGTATGCCGCCGCCGACCCGGATGCCTGGACGGCTTTCTCGGAGAAATTCCAGAAGACGTTTGGCACCGCGCCGCCGCGACTTGCGACTCTGGCCTATGACGCCATGGGCGTGGCGCTGGAACTGGCCGCGGCTCCGCCGCCGGCGCGATACGCACCCGATCGCCTGACACGCGGCGATGGCTTTACCGGGGTCGACGGCCCGGTCCGCTTTACCGTCAACGGGCTGTCGGAGCGCAGCCTCGCGGTGCTCGAGATCGAGAAATACAAATCTGTGGTGATTGACGCGGCGCCGAAGACGGCAGGTCCCGCACGCATTTCAAGCGCCGCGGCGCCAACCGCATATTAAAGTCAGGTCTCAGCGAAGGGTTCGATGCCGGTCAGGCGGCGAGTGCCTGGTTTTCCGGCTGTGCGGCCACGGGCTCAAGCCGGTAGACCTGGGCCCGCTCGCGCCGGCCCGGAACGGACATGACCGCGGAGAGTTCGTCCATCAGCGTCGTCAGACCGTACTGTGCGAGATCCAGCTGTTGTGTGGCGGACGACTGCAGGTCGGCGGCCGATTTTGCCCCGGCAATGGCAGTTGACACGACGTCCGACAGCCTCGCCCACTGGATCGCGGCGCTGAGACGGGCTGGTTCGGCCTGCTTTTGACTGGCGGCCGGAAGCGACGGTGCTTCAATAACCTGCGCCGGACGGCTTTGATGAGGGGCGCGAACCAACCGCAGCGCCGCAACCGCCAATGTAATTCGAGACGCCATTTCAACGAGCGGACGCATCAAGCGCCCGGCGATTGCCGGTGCCGCGAGCAAAAAGCCGCTCGAATTGGTCGTGGTAATGGCCGTCATCCCGCTGTTCCAGCCGCGAATTGCGATATGTAATTACAAATGCGCTTATTTGCCCTGTGAAACAAGGGCCAATTAGCGAATTTAGCCTGCACCCGGCCTTTGGTCCGAGGCTCCCTCATTTTAAGCGATATTTCAGCTGGAAAGTTAAGCTGTGCTTAACGTTCAGCCTTAAGGCCGCTTTCCCAACAGCGAGAACCGCGCATTTCCGGCTGTACCGCCACATGTGTGGCTGACCAGTCCGGATGGGATTAGCGGCGATATACCCTCTCCGCGAGAAAAACAGTGGTGCGAAATAACCCCGTATTCAGGGCTGGCGCTAAAAATGGCGATGAGGAATTCAGGCGGGCGGAATGACGCCAATTCTGGCCCGGATCAAAATACCGGCGCCGATTTGACGGGGCGGCTTCGGGCAATCGTGCGCACGGGGCGCGGACGTGAGGCGGGTGCCGCCGCACTCGGCGTACCCCCCGCATCGGCGGGCGGGCTCACATGCAGACGGAAGTGCCCCGAGATTTGATCGGCAAACAGTGCGTCCTCCAACTGCGGACCCCAGCCGCGGTTGTGCACGATCATCGGCCGTCCCGAGGGTCCGATGACGTCGGAGACGACGGCAATGTGCGATTGAACGCGCGGGTTCTGCGGCCGCAGATAGGTGACGATATCTCCCGCGGCGTAATCCTCGGGCAGATTGGTCACCGGCAGGCCATAGCCGGTTCTTTCGAAATAGCGCCGCAGGACCTCGGTCCGGCGGTGATCGATGCTGGCGTCACCGCGTCCGAGCCGCGCTTGACGAACCAGCACCTGGAGGTCGATGCCCGCCGCGCGCAGCGCCCGGACCACGACATCCGTGCACACGCCATAGAGCGCGGGCACATCGCCCAGAGGATAGGCCAAGCCGAAGTACCGGTCGTTATAGATCACGAGATCGGATGTCTGCGCCCGCGCGGCCCGGGCGATGCGCAGCCCGAGCGGAACGGTCATGGGAAAGGTCTCAGGAGGGGACTTGGGCATCGCAGTGGCTTGCGTCGCGGCAAGCTGCAGGTCCGGAGGGGAGCGAAGGCTGCACATGCTGGTGAGGGACGCTGGTCCCACCTCTTCGGCCAGCACGGAGGTGAGCGGCGGCGCAGTGGCGTTGATCAGGGCCGCCGCTGGGGTCGATGATCGATTGAGAGCTTCCGGCGCAGTTGCGATGAGCGCCACCTCGGTGCCCGCGTGCAAGGTAATCGCGTTGGGCGGTTGCGCCGTGCCGATTGTGGTGTGCGCGCCGGCGTTCGACGCAGGCACCATCGGCACCCGGCCGGTCACGGAAAGCAGACCAGGCGCCGGCACGGCCTCGACGCGCTCTCCAGCGGTTCGGACTGCGAGAGTGGCCGGTTCGGCTGCCGGAACCATTTTGATGTCCGGTACCGTGGCGAGGACAGGCGGAGTCCGGCTCCAAATCTGTTTGTCTGGCGGAACAAGCAGCGCGGCGGCAAACACCAACGGCAGACTGGCGAGCGCAAACCGCACCGCATCGCCGTTCCGGCCCCGCGCCACCGCTGTGACCGCGATTGGCTGAGGCCGCCCCGGCGATCGCCTCAACCCGGCGGGGCGCTGACCTCGAGCACCGGCTGCCGCCCGTTTAGGTTGCCGGGTGCGCTGGTGCCGGTGCTTGTGTTTGCGCCCCTTCTTCATATCCAACCAACACACCCAACTGACGCCGGTCGCGATGGATCCAGACTAGACGGCCGGCAAATGCCGCCCCAGAGCAAAATCGGAGTCAGAGGCTTTTCGAGGGCACGTGCGCCTGATCCGTCACGCCAATCCAGTCAGGCGGCGGATATCCGCAGCGGTCGCCCCGCCCTCCCGCAACGCCTTGAGCGATGTATCGCGCGCGCTCTTGGACAGCTTGCGGCCGTCGGCTCCAGCGATCAGGCGGTGGTGGCAGTAGACCGGCGCTGGCAATCCGAGCAGCGCCTGCAACAGGCGCTGCAGGTGGGTTGCGGCGAACAGATCCTCCCCGCGCGTCACGTGGGTCACGCCCTGGCGGGCATCGTCGACGACAACCGCCAGATGGTAGCTCGCAGGAACGTCTTTTCTGACAATAACGGCATCGCCCCACATTCGCGGCTCAGCCGCGATTGTCTGCGCCTCGACCGAATGGCCAAGCTCGGTGAAGGTGAGGCGCGTGCCGGGATGAGTCTTCTCGTAGACTTCGACCGCCTTACCGGCATCGATCCGCATGGCCGGTGTCTCTCCGGCGGCGAAGCGGGCGGCGACCTCGTCGGGCGCCTTGGTTTTCCAAAGGCCCGGATAGAGCGGCGCACCGTCAGGGTCGGTCCGGGCCGGATCGGCCGCGGCGGAAATTTCGCTGCGGGTGGCGAAGCAGGGATATAGAAGACCCTTGCTGATCAAGGTATCGGCGGCGGCAAGGTAATCCGGAAAGTGCTGCGACTGGACCAGCACCGGCTCTTCCCACGTAATGCCGAGCCAGGCGAGATCGACGAAGATACCTTGGACGAACTGCGGCCGCGACCGGTCCAGGTCGATATCCTCGATGCGCAGCAAAAACCGGCCGCCCGACCGGCGCGCCAGTTCAAAGCCCGTCAACGCGGAAAGGGCATGGCCCAGATGAAGCTCGCCGTTAGGTGACGGCGCAAATCGGAAGACGGGAGTTTGCATCCGCCGAGGTTATCTGCCCTCAGTCGCAGGCGCCAGTGCGGCCGGCGCCCGGCGAATAGGTGCGGGCCACGCCTTCCACCACACGATCATAGGTTTTGCGCTCAGCCGCCGGATACAGCATCGCCCAGCTGTTGATGAGCTTGCCGCCACAGGTGAAGCTGACGCGCTGATAGAACATCTCTTCCCCGCGCGTACCAGAGAGCACGAACCAGCGGCCTTTGACCGGCGCGTAGTCGATGGTTGCGTCTTTGTATTGCTCTGAAATGAGAAATTGGCGGTAATCTTCAAGTGTGCTTTCGTCCGCGTTCGCGAACGCGCCGACCAGCAGCTTAGCTTTGCCGTCTTTCGAGACGAAGACCCGGCCTTCGTCGGTCTTCGGCGTCTCTGTCTGGGCGAACACATCGGTCGGAAAGGCAATGGCGAAGCCGTGCCGGTCGTTCTTTACCGTCGTCCAGCTATCGAATTTGGGCCCTGCCCATGCCGGCAGCGAAACCGACGCGGCGGCAAATGCCAAACCGGTTGCAATCTGAAACAGCTTCATCATGCGACACGCCCCTTTGGATCGAAGAGAGCCACTGCCAACGTCTGGGACGTAATTTACGCTGACTGCCGTCTGCATTAAAGACTGTCTTCGGGAGATAACTCTTTTGGTCTCACGTCAGCAAAAGATCTTCAAGGATCAGAAAAGTCTCGACCGCGCGGTGGAGGCGCTGGCGAAGACCTGCCGCATCATGCACTTCATCCATCGCCGCCACGGCACGCCGCCGTTGCGCGACTACTCTTCGGGCTTCACCGGCCTCGCCAAGATCGTCACCGGCCAACAACTTTCGGCGCAGAGCGCGGCGGCGATCTGGTCGCGAGTCGAGACCGGCATCCGACCTTTCACAGCTGATGCGCTGCTCGCGTTGAACGACACTCAGCTTTCAGGCTTCGGCCTCTCCGGCGGCAAGATACGGACGCTCAGGGCCATTGCCGGCGAGGCCGCCGCAGGTACGCTCGACTTTGCGGCGATCAACGAGGCTCGCAACGAAGATATCCATGCGCGCCTCACCGCCATTCACGGCGTGGGACCCTGGACCGCCGACATCTACCTGTTGTTCGCGCTGCGCCGCGCCGATGCTTTTCCCGCCGGCGATCTGGCCCTGCAGATTGCAGCGCAAAAGCACTTCCGCCTCGACGAGCGCCCGGCGCCAGACCGGTTGCTCGAACTGTCGCAGCGTTGGAGGCCATTCCGCGGCGCCGCCGCCAGAATGCTCTGGTCGGACTATGCGCACGCGCGCGACGCACTCAAACAACGGCAGCACCGCAATAAGCCCTGACTCGCCTCAGCCAAGTCCCGGCAATATCTGCAAAATCTCTCAGTCCGCAGTGCAACCGGCAGGGGGTTCACAATAGTGATATGCGCCGCTAGTATCCGGCCCAACGGGTGGCACTAAAGACGCGATTCGCAAACAGAAGCCCTGCGAGGAAGCGCGACTGTGAATGCTCACGTGAACATACCGGACAATTGTCCGGCTCTCGTGCTGAACGCCGACTTCCGGCCTCTGAGCTATTACCCGTTGTCGCTCTGGAGCTGGCAGGAAACGGTGAAGGCCGTGTTTCTCGATCGCGTGAACATCGTTTCCGAATACGACACGTTCGTGCGCAGCCCGTCACGCGAATTCAAGCTGCCGAGCGTCGTCTCGCTCAAGACCTACGTCCGCCCGGCGCTCTACCCGGCGTTCACGCGCTTCAACGTGTTCCTGCGCGACCGCTTCACCTGCCAGTACTGCCACTCCAAAGACGATCTGACGTTCGACCATTTGATCCCGCGCTCGCGCGGCGGGCTGACGCGGTGGGATAATGTCGTCACCGCCTGCGCGCCGTGCAATTTGAGGAAGGGCGGGCTGATGCCGCGCGACGCGGGCATGCACCCGCGCCAGGAGCCTTACCGGCCGACGGTGTTTGAACTGCACCGCAACGGCCGGCTGTTCCCACCCAACTACCTGCACGACAGCTGGCTTGACTATCTCTACTGGGATACCGAGCTTGAGCCTTAGTCCTCATTTTGCTTGAAATGCGCTTGAGCGTTTGAAAGCGCGCCAGACTTTGCCGCCTCGTCACAATCAGGACAGTGTCATGAACACGCCGTCCCAAATGTCGCGCCGCCAGCTCATGGCATTGACTGGTGCCGTGCTGTTGCTTCGCCCCGACAGCGTCAGCGCCAATGCCCGCAAGATCGTGGTCCACAAGAACCCGAGCTGCGGCTGCTGTACGGCCTGGGCCGATCACCTGCGCGCCCACGGCTTCGACGTCAGCGAGATCGAGACAGGCGACATGGATGCCGTGAAAGTTGCAGCCGGCGTGCCCAAGGACCTGGGCTCGTGCCATACGGCAAAGATCGGCACGTATGTCATCGAGGGACATGTGCCGGCACACGCCATCGACAAGCTGCTGACGCTCAATCCCGATGCGACCGGCCTCGCCGTGCCCGGCATGCCGCTGGGCTCCCCCGGCATGAACGGGGAGCCGGAAGACTTCGAAGTCGTGCTGTTCAAAGGCGAAACACGAATCGTATTCGGCCGGTACCGCGGCGCCGGCCCTTCCTGACGACTCCACATCGTTGATGAGAGCGAAGGCAAGCAGACGCTGCGCATCAGCCGCGCGCGGGCATCTTTTGACGCGCCCGCCATCATCTCGCCCCATCGATCGTGATGCATAAGCATCTGCGGGAACCGATGTCGTCAACGACCAGGATGTCAGGAGCCCGCCATGACCAGTTCCACGCCGCAGTGGCGAGATGATCGCGCCCCGTTCTCCGCCGGGCAGTTTTCCAGCGATGGCTATTACGAGGAATTCGCGCCGACCGAGCTGCTGCCGGGCGAACCGATCACGCCGCCGCATCGGCGCTCGCGCGGTGCGGTGTTGCTGTCGTCCATCATCGCTCTGAGTGCCGCCGGTGGCGCGTGGTCGCTTGTTTCGAATCCGCCGCAATGGCTACAGACGTTGTCCGGCGCATATGAAGACCTTTCGGCGTCCATGCAGCGCGGCGACGAACCGGCAAAGCCCGTTGCACAGCTGGCAACGGCAACGTCTCTTTCCGATGTGCCAACCGTGAAGGCCGACCAGACAGTCAGCGCCGTTCCGCTCGGCCCGCCCGCACCCGATCCGTCCCTGCTCGCGCCCAAGGATATCGGCGAGGCGCCGGGCGCGAATGCCGGAACCGCGATTGCCAACGACACGAAGGTGGCGGCCGGCGATGTTGCGGCCGACACGCTTGAAGAGGCTTCGCCCAAGCCGCCGCCGGCCGCAGCGCGCATCCTCACCGATCCCTATCAGAAGAAGGCGGAAGCTGTCGGACTGAACCCCGGCGTGTCGCGCGCTCTGCTCAAGAAATTGTCCAAGGCCGACTATCGCAACGCCGGCATCGCCATCAAAACCGCATTGGCGGAGACCGCGGATTCGGATGTCTACACTTACCCGCGCGACAAGAAGCCGGGGCTCGCGAGTTTCGAAGTGAAGTTCGTGGCCGGTGCTGAAGACAAATGCCGCCGCTACGTGGTGACGATCACCAAGGATCGCTGGTCGACGACGGCGCCGCCGATGGAGAAGTGCGGACTTGCCGCGCCGCAAGGCACGGCACGCAAAGTCTCGATCGAAACCATTCCCGGCGCGCGCACGCAAAAAAAGCCCCGCGATGCAGCGGGGCCAAGTGACGTCAACGGGTAGGACGAGAGACTGTAAGATGCGCTACGCCGCGCGCGGCAGCGGATGGGCGCACAATTCGTTGGCGATCTGATCCACGGCCTTGTCCCAATTGAGCGGTTCGGCCGCCGCGAGGCCGAAGGCGGCCATGGCCTCCTGCGGCGAGCCGCCGTCGCGGAACACGCGCGCGCAGGCCTGGCGCGACACGGAAATCGCGTGCTGCCACTGGATCGGATTGATGTGGGCGGGGGCGAGATGGATCATATCAGTCATGGGCTTTGCTCCATGAAAAAAGCACTGGGGGAACGTTTGGACCGTGGTCTTTGACGCGACGCGATACTGAACTCGACGTGAGTGGGTGGGCGGCAGGTACACAGAACGCCTCTGACATCATTACGCGAGACCGTGTCACATGATGTCTGGATTGAGGGCTAACTCGCTCGACGCTCCATGTACCTGCCAACTCGGTGAGGAACCGCACGCTCCTCTGAATTCGTGATGTCGCCGGTGATGGCAACGCTCAAACTTCAACACCGGCTCGACGGGGGGATCACAACGTGACGCAACGCAACGGAACAAACGCAATTTGAGACGCGACAAACGCAACGGGGTGGACGCAACGAACTCAACAAAACTCAACTTGACGCAACCGGCTCGAACTCAACTCGATGACTCGACGCTACCCTGACGCAACTGAACGCCACATGAACTCAAAACGTGCACTGCCACTTACTTGATGCTGACCTTACGCGTGGCGGTGGATGACTTCTTGACGGACTGACGCAAAACATCCGCGACACACGACCCGAGCGGACGCCATGAACTCTTCGACGACGCCATTTGAACCTCGAACGCAGACGCTAAACTGATCACTTGAGTGCGGGCGAGCCGCCAAGACCTACGCTTGAACTTAGCGGTCCGGGCCGCTCGCCTTGAGTTTTTGAAAGCTTTGAACAGAACCTCTTTCGGGCTCCGTCCCAACGCACACGCAACCGAACGCCTACGCCACGCAACAACGCTACGCTTACTGAAACCAACTGCGGGACTTAAGAGCGGGGTCTCAGCTTCAGATCCGATACGCATACTGGACCTTCGCCGTTCCGCCGCTCTGACGCGCCACCTGTTGAAACGCCGTGTTCGAACTTCCGAACCCGTGTCCGCTTCAGGTGGCCAACTGGTGTGTCCCGCGAACGAAGTGAGAATAACCGTTACATTCGGGCAACGCCAAGGCGCGATCTTGTCGGCTCCGAGATATTCACTTGACTGTTTTAAGGGCGCAACGAAATCAGGCTTCGGCCACATTCGAGATATGTGGGCAAGCCAAATCACCACTGAAATTGTTAAGCTTTTCGCCTCAAGCCGTTGGTTTGGACCCGCGAGCAGCGAACGCAGCGTTGAGCGCCAGCGCCATGATGACGAGCGAGCCGACCACGTTCCAGCCGGCGAACGAAAGACCGAGGAAGACCAGCGCCGGCTCGTCACAGCGCACAACGTGAGTCGTTTCCAGGTCTTTCAAAAGAGACCCGGCCGAGGTCGTGAGTTCGCCGCCACCGCCGCACGTGGCCGGTCCCGGCCAGAACTTCCACTCCGCTCCCGTATGATAGGTGCCGAGGCCCGCATTGGCGAGGAAGACAAGCGACACCAGGAAGAACAGCGCCGCCGCCCAACCCTTTTTGCCGCCGGAGAGCAGGGCAAGCGCGACGAACAGCAACGGTATCGATGCGTAATAGGCGTAGCGCTCCATCAGGCACAGCATGCAGGGCTGATAGCCGCCGATATGTTCAAACGCGAGCGCAGCGAGGATCGAGGCGACCGTCAGAAACAGCGCCAAGCTGCCGGTTTTGTAGGCCGGGCCACGGTTCACCGCCGCATCGAACGCCATCGCTCACTCCAACACTCAGAACAGGTATTTCACCGCCACGAAGCCGCCGACGAGAAGCACGACGAAAACCGTCGTCACCAGGGTCAGCCGCCGCTCGATGAAATCGCGGATCGGTTCGCCGAAGAAATATAGGAGGCCCGCAACCAGATAGAAGCGCATGGCGCGGGCGATGATGCTGGCGAAGATGAACCAGAAAAGGTCCATCTTGGCGACGCCGGCGGCGATGGTGACCACCTTGTAGGGAATGGGCGTTGCGCCCTTGATGATCACCGCCGGCACGCCGTATTCGTGCACGAATTGAATGAAGGCGTCGAGCGCGTGCTCCTTGCCGTAGAACCTGAGGATCGGCAGGCCGACGGCGTCATAAAGGTAGTAGCCGATGGCGTAGCCGAGCATGCCGCCCAGGACCGATGTGACCGTGGCGATGGTGGCGTAATAGAACGCCTTCTCGCGCCGGGAGAGCACCATCGGGATCAGCATCACGTCCGGCGGGATCGGAAAGAACGAGCTTTCCACGAACGAGACCGTGCCCAGCGCCCAGGGCGCCCCATCGCTGGAGGCCTTGCGCATCATCCAATCATAAAGCTTTCGCATCATGGGCAGGCTGCTTAGCCTCAGCTGTGGACCTTGTCTATGTGGCCCGTGATGCCGTGACCGTCAGGCCGGGGAAAAGCTCTTCGACAACTTGGCGACAACCGTGTTGAGGACGAACCGGCCGTCGGGAGTTGCCCGGATGCGGGCGGGCACGGCCGGCGAGTGATCCGCGTTCTTTTCAGGCGCAAGTCCCGGGCCGGTGCAGACCGGGATTGGTTCCAACTCGTTGGCCCGCCAATTCCCGGGCCGGTCCTGGCAGACGGGCGACGGTGTGGCGTTGGCTGCCGTAGCCGTCCACACGGTTTCGACGAGCCCTAACGCGCGCAGTTCTTCAATCGCTTCGGCCGACGGCTTCACACCGCCCACGCGCGCCAGCCGGCCGAGATCGACCCCTTCGCGCAATCTCAATCCCATCAGCAGCAACTCGTCGGCCTGTTCGGCACGGGAGAGCGGCGTCATCTCCGTAAAGCCATGACCATCGCGCTCGACCATCTCGCACCAGCGCTCCGGGTTGCGCTCGGCAACGGTGGCGAGCCTTGCCCCCCGCCCGGCCTCCCCCACAAGAGGGGAGGTGAAGCTGGCCAGCAGCCGCCCATGCGCGCCCGGTCCGACACCAGCGTATTCGCCGTAGCGCCAGTAGAGCAGGTTGTGGCGGCTCTCCTCGCCCGGCCGGGCGTGATTGGAAATCTCATAGACCGGCAAGCCACGGGCGGCCGTCAGCTCCTGCGTGATCTCGTAGAGCGCGCGTGCCTGATCCTCGTCCGGCACCTTGAGCTTGCCCGCCGCATGCAGCGCCGCGTACGGCGTATCGGGCTCGATGGTGAGCTGATAGAGCGAGATGTGATCACCTGCGAGAGCAAGCGCTTCAGAGAGTTCCCGGCGCCATGCGTCGGCCGTCTGCCCCGGCCGGGCGTAAATCAAATCGAATGAGAATCGCTCGAACGTGGTGCGCGCGATCTTGAGCGCCGCCTTGGCCTCGGCAACCGTGTGGATGCGGCCGAGCTTTCTCAATTCCGCATCATCGAGCGATTGAAAGCCCATCGACACGCGATTGACGCCGGCCGCGCGGTAGCCGGCAAAGCGCGCCGATTCCACACTGCCCGGATTGGCTTCGAGCGTGATCTCCGCATCGGCGTCGAGAGGCCAGAGCTTGGCGATGTGATCGAGAATGCCCGCAACCGTCTGAGGCTTCATCAGCGACGGCGTGCCACCGCCGAAGAAGATGGAGGAAACGGTGCGCGATTCCCCTCTCTCCATTCGCTGCGCTTGGAGACGGGGAGAGGGAGCTGTCTCGATCATCTCCGCAACGGCATCGAGTTCGCGTCTGTAGGCGGCAAGAAAGCGCGCCTCGTCCCAGCCGCCGAAGCGGACGTGCGAATTGAAATCGCAGTAAGGGCACTTCTGCGCGCAGAACGGCCAATGGATGTAGACGCCGAACATAGCCGTCACTCCTTGAGGCCACGGCATTTGGGCATCATGCGCTTCGTTCCGCCCGGCGCGGCACGATCATCTTGCCGGTCATGATCTGGCGCACCTTGCGCTCCTGATTGAGCGTCACGCACCGCACGATGACGAGCCCGCGATCGAGCCGCGACTTCGACGGGATCAACTCGACGATCTCGCATTCGACCTGAAGAATATCACCGGGCCGCGTCGGCTCCGGCCATTCGAGCGTGCAGCCGGCGCCGATGAGGCCGCCCGCGAACGGCAGGCCGCCCTCCACCATCAGCCGCATGGAAATTCCGGCCGTATGCCAGCCGCTGGCCGCAAGTCCTTTGAAGAACGCCGTCTTCGCCGCTTGTGGATCGGTGTGGAACGGCTGGGGATCGAATTCGGTGCCGAAGGCAATGATCTGCGCCTCATTCAGCGCGTGCGTGCCGCTGACGAGCGTTTGCCCGACCACCAGATCGTCGAAATAGAGCGGCGCGTCGATTGCGGTCATCAGCCCTGCGATCCTTTTCCCTCGCTCGCCGCCAGGATTAATTTGGCGATCGTGCGCCACTTGGGCTCCGCCGATTGCGGATCGAGACCGCGCGCATGGCCGGACAGAGCGGCGATGAAACTTTCAAGCGATGTGTTCGCCCACGATGCGCCGTTGCGCTTCTGCTCAGCCGCCAGATCGGTCAAGAAGCGGACGAGTTCATCTCTCGTCGACAGGTTCGCCGCCGCCGCTCGCAAAGCGGCGAGATCACGCCCGGCGGCGCTTTGCGCCTCCGACTCACCGATATGTTTCAGACATTCGGCCTTGAAGTTGGCGAAGGCGCGGGTGCGGTGGGAGATCGCGTACTTCTGCTTGGGATCCATCTCGCCAAAGGTCATCGTCTCGCCGTTGGCGACGAACATCGGATCGTAGCCGAAGCCGTTGCCGCCGCGCGGCGGCCAGACCAGGTGACCGTCGACGCGGCCCGAGAACAGTTGCGTCTCGCCGTCGGGCCAGGCGAGGCAGAGAACGGAAATGAAGTTGGCGAGCGGGCCGATGCCGTACATGCCGGGAGCGGGCCAGCCGTGACGGGCGGTTACTTCTTCAGCGACGCGCTGCATGGCGAGGCCGAAGTCTTTGCCCGGTCCCGCCCAGCGCGCCGAATAAATGCCGGGCGCGCCGCCGAGGCAGGCGACTTCCAGCCCGGAATCATCGGCGAGCGCCGGCAGTCCGGAACCTCTAGCGGCGGCAACGGCCTTGAGCTTGGCATTGCCTTCGAACGTCGTCTCGGTTTCTTCCGGCTCGGCAAGCCCCAGATCGCCTGCGGACACCGCATCGAGACCGAAGGGCGCGATCAGCTGATGGATCTCCCACACCTTGCCGGGGTTGTGGCTCGCGACCACCAACCGCGTACCGCGCGTCAAACGCCTCATTCTTCAAATCCCCAGATGCGCGGCTCGGCGAACTCCAGGCAGTTTCCGGCCGGATCGCGGAAATAGATCGAGCGGCCGCCCGATGGCCATTCGAAATCGGCTTCGATCTCGATGCCTTGATCTTGGAGTCGGCGTTTCCAAACGTCGATCTCGGTCGCGGTGGCCGCAAAGCAGACGTGGCCTTCGCCCGTCGCACCATGCGGTGGAACAGGGAGTTTCGCGTTCGGCCTCGGCGGCTCGACGGTCACGCGCGGATTGAAGATCAGCAGCATCTGCTCGCCGAGCTTGAAGAACACGTGCCGGCCCGGCACCTTACCGTAAACGCTTAGGCCGAGCACGGTCGTATAAAACGTCTCCGCCGCCTCGAGATCGGCGGCGTAGAGCACGGTTTCCAATACGGCTGCGGGTTTCATGGACCGCCCCTTTCAGCTACCTGCACCCGAGCCATCAGCGCAGCGAAGCGGCGAGGAACAGGAGGGTCGACACAGTACCCATGAGGGTCCTTGCGGCATGCAAGGTACCCCACGACTCGATGAGCCTCCGCGATTTTTGCCCGGCATCTTCAAGGGCGATCGCATTCAATTCGTGATTTGTCGGCATGATGACGAGCAAGGTGTAAGGCCAGTTGGTGATGAGCACGAGGGCCCCGGCCATCCACAGCCAGTTGCCGCTCGAATACCAGGCCGCCAGACCAAGACCGAAGCCGATGACCGCGAGCGACGCCTGCATCATGAAGCCGCGAGCGTAACTGGGTTTCCATTGAGCCAGCAGCGCCCTGTCATCAAGCCCCAGCCGTGCCGGCTGCTCCGCCCAGTTGATGTAGAAGGCCGCGCCCGTGAAGAGGGCCGCGGTGATCAGAGCCATCAAACCAAAGATCATCTTAGGTCCTCCACCGACACTGCGTTATGAAGGGCAATAAGCTCCTGGCATTTATCGACGTCCGCGACATGAAAAATGAGTGCCGACGTGATCGGAACATCTGGATGTTCGGCAAGTTCGCGGAAGAACCAGAACGCCTCCTCAAGGTTTTCTTTAGAATGCCACGTCGTCATGACGACCGGAACGTCGTTCGCGCATCGCTTTTCAAGGACTTCTTGTTCAACACAAACGTCATCGACCACATCGTGCATTCGTTCGCACTGCAGTCCCCAAGCGCAGACAAAGAATGCCTGCGCCCCGATCAACTTCCTGGCGAGTTCGAGCTGCTGAGTGCCAGTCATCTCCTTCTCGATAACAATCAGCACTTTTAGCGCTCCGCTATGCACGATAGCGGGGATGGGTCCGTCCCCGTTCCAGCGCGCATATTGAGGCAAAAGTTGCGTCACGCCACCGTCAGCTTCTGCAACTGCACCAGTTCACCGATGCCTTTCTTGGCGAGTACCATCAGCTGATCGAAGCGCTCCTGCGTGAAGGGCGTGGTCTCGGCCGTGCCCTGCACTTCGACGATGCCGCCCGAGCCGGTCATGACGAAGTTCGCATCCGCATCCGCGTTGCTGTCTTCGGCATAGTCGAGATCGAGCACCGGCTCGCCATTGTAAAGCCCGCAGGAGACGGCGGCGATGTGATCGCGCAACACCCCGTCCTTCACCATGTCGCGCATCTTCATCCACTGGATGCAGTCGTGCAGCGCCACCCAGGCGCCGGTAATAGACGCCGTGCGCGTGCCGCCATCGGCCTGAATGACATCGCAATCGACCGTGATCTGCCTCTCGCCGAGCTTGGGCAGATCGACGACGGCGCGCAGCGCCCGGCCAATCAACCGCTGGATCTCCTGTGTGCGGCCAGAAGGATGGCCACTCGTCACCTCGCGCCGTGTACGCTCGTTTGTGGCGCGCGGCAGCATGGCGTATTCCGCCGTCACCCAGCCGCGGCCCTGACCCTTGAGCCAGGGCGGAATGCGCTCTTCCAGGCTTGCCGTGCACAAGACGTGCGTATCGCCGAACTTGATGAGACAGGAGCCTTCCGCATGCTTGGAATATCCGCGTTCGATGGAAACGCGGCGCAGTTCGTCGGGCTTTCTTTTGGACGGTCGCATGAGGCTCCTAGGCGGGCATTCGTAGAATTTCGGGATTGTGGCCGCGACCCTAATGAAGCGGACCTGTCCCTTCAACCCTAAACGGTCCGGCGGCTATGCGGACCCATGCCACGACCCACACGTTAACGGTTTGCCGCGACTGAGCCGGCCAGCGCCTTATTTTCGCACGGCCCTGTGTTAAGAGAGCGCGCCTTGGACCCGCGCAACAAAAAGGAGGCGTGTCATGACAAAGAACAGAGCTGACAAGCTGCGCACCCGCGCCCCTCGGGCAATCGAAACCTTCGACGAAATGGCCTCCTTTTGAGGTCATGAGCAAACGGCGCAAGTCGTATCCTTCAGAAACGGGCGTGAAGCGCGGCGAGCGCACCGTTCATGGCGATGTCGAACTCATCGAAAAGCTTGGCCGCAACGACCTGTGCCCCTGCGGCTCCGGCCGCCGGTTTCAAGCGCTGCTGCCTGACGCGCGGCACCTTTGATGGCTCGAACCGGGCCTATTACTTTCAGGGACAAGTACTGAGAGACATAGGATAAGCGACGGGCGCCAGGTCTTAACGGCCTGGCGCCAGCGGTTGCAACAGCGACATTTGACGGCTGCGGCAACTGCCGTAATCTGTCGCCACGACCCCGGTACCGCCATTGCTCAGTTAACATAAGCCGATGACCGAACCGATCCACGTCTTGCAGCATCTGAATGACCGCTCGCGCGCAATTCTGCGCCAGGTGGTGGAGAGCTATCTGGCGACCGGCGAGCCGGTCGGCTCGCGCAACCTGTCTCGCGCGCTGCCGATGACGCTGTCGCCCGCCTCGATCCGCAACGTCATGTCGGATCTGGAAGGCTTAGGCCTCATCATCGCTCCGCATACGTCGGCCGGGCGATTGCCGACACAGTTGGGGCTCAGGATGTTCGTCGATGGACTTCTGGAAGTCGGCGACATCACCGAGGACGAGCGCCGGCAGATCGAAGCGCAGATCGGCGTCAAGCGCGAAAAGTCGGTCGATCAGCTGCTGAGCGAAGCAGGCGAAATGATCTCGGGCCTCTCGCATTGCGCCGGCGTGGTGCTGGCGGAAAAGCAGGTGGCCAAGCTCAAGCATATCGAGTTCGTGCCGCTCGAACCGGGCAAGGGCCTCGTGGTCCTCGTTGATGAAGATCAGAACGTCGAGAACCGGATCATCGCGCTGCCAAGCGGCATCCCGCCCTCGGCGCTGCAGGAGGCTTCAAACTATCTCAACACCCACATTCGGGGGCTGACGATCTCGGAAGCGCGCGGCGAGATCGAGAAGGGACTGAGCGATGCCAAGGCCGAACTCGACACCCTGACGCAGAAGGTTATCACCGCTGGCCTTGCCGAATGGTCGGGCGCGGCCGATGAGAGAAAGAGCCTGATTGTCCGCGGTCAGGCCAATCTGCTGAAAGACTTATCCGCCGTCGACGATCTGGAACGCATCCGCCAGCTGTTCGACGACCTGGAGGCCAAGCGCGAAATCGTGCAGTTGCTCGGCGCCTCGGAAAACGCCGACGGCGTGCGCATTTTCATCGGCTCGGAGAACAAGATGTTCTCGCTGTCGGGCTCGTCGCTGATCGTCGCACCCTTCCGCGACGAAACGCGCCGCGTGGTCGGCGTGCTCGGCGTCATCGGCCCGACGCGGCTCAATTATGCGCGCATCATCCCGATGGTCGATTTCACAGCCAAGCTCGTCAGCCGGCTCATCACCTGATTGGCCACGCTTGATTTTTGAGCCGATCAGGCCGATATCCGGCGCCTGACACCCGCACAACGTGATTTGAGATCGCAAGCCCTATGAGCGACGACAACAAGCCTGCCGGTCAGACGCCGAACGTTGAAACCGGCGCAGCCGCCAAGCCGGGCGCGGCACCGCAGGCCGAGACGCCGGCGGCCGCGCCACCTGTGCCGCCCGAGGCGGCGGCTACCACGGCTGAACCCGAGCCGCAGATCCCGGAGCAGCAGTTGAGGGACATGATTGCCGCGCTGCAGACCGAGCTTGAGAAGAAGACGGCCGAGGCCACCGAAAAGCACGACCTCTACGTGCGCGCCATTGCCGAAACGGAGAACGTGCGCCGCCGTCTGGAGCGCGAGAAGGAAGAGACCGCGAAGTACGCCATCAGTAAGTTCGCCAAGGACATTCTGTCGATCGGCGACAACTTCCAGCGGGCGATCGCCGCCGTGCCGAAGGAAGCGGTTGAAACCGATCCGGCCTTGAAGAGCTTCCTCGACGGCGTGGTGCTGGCCGAGCGCGACTACCGGGCGGCACTCGAACGCCACGGCGTCAAGCAGATCGAACCGGCGGGCCAGCCCTTCAACCCGCATCATCATCAGGCGGTGATGGAGCAGGAGAACACCGAGGTTCCGGCGGGCACGGTGCTGCAGGTCTTCCAGGTCGGCTATCTGATCGACGACCGCTGTCTGCGTCCTGCCATGGTCGTCGTTTCCCGCGGCGGACCGAAGGCTGCCAAGACGGAGACCGAGCCGCCGCCACAGTCAGGCAACGGTTGAGGCCGGTCAGCGTTTCCTCTGCAGACCTTGTCCCGGCCATCCGCTTGGGACAAGGTTTTGCGCCGGCACCAGCAAAGGAGATGGCTATGAAGCGAACACCAGCAGTAATTCATGCCTCGCGTATCGCGGCCGGCATGGCGGCGGCGGTTTTGTTCGCGGCAGGCCCCGCGCTTGCCGAACAGGAAAAAGCCGCCGGGCACGAGCATATGCAGCACGACAGTGCGAAGCCCGCCACTCAGGCCGAGATGAGTGAAGCCTCGAAAGCCTATGAGGCCGCCATGCAGAAGATGCACAAGGACATGATGGTGCCCTACACCAACGATGTCGACGTCGACTTCGTCAAAGGCATGATTCCGCATCACCAGGGCGCCATCGATCAGGCGGAAGTGCTGCTCAAATACAGCAAGAACCTCAGGCTGCGCCGGCTTGCCGGCGGCATCATTGCCGCCCAGCGCCGTGAAATCCGCTTCATGGAAAAGTGGTTGAAGGAGCACGCCCAGGGGGCGGAGACCGCCGATATGCCGGAGTGGCTGAAGAACAATCCCACGACGCCCGAGGATGCCAAAGCCGCCGGCGCCAAGGATTGAGCATTTGGGGCCATCTCGCCTTACCGTTCCGGCTCAAGCATTCGATTGAAGTCTCAATGGGCTTAGCGAACATTCGCTAAGCCCGAACTTATTCAAGTGCGCTCTCGCCGGTGAGATCGCCGGCCCGGCCGGGCGGATCGAGCCCAGCCGCTGTCCCGCAAGGGCCCAAAACGCGCCCGGCCTGGACAAAAATGACCAGCGCACAGTGGCGTTGCGGACGTTGCGCCGCCACAGCCCCTCCCTATATACCAGCTACCAACCACGACCTTAGGGGGCCGGTCCGGGGTGCCTGCCAGGGTGCCCGAGGGATGCCAGCGATGGATCCCCCCGGTCTGCCGCAACTTGAAGAGGATCTAAAAGACATGGGTAAGGTTATCGGTATTGACCTTGGTACGACGAACTCGTGCGTCGCCGTGATGGAAGGCGGTAAACCCAAGGTGCTGGAAAACGCTGAAGGCGCCAACACCACGCCGTCGATCGTTGCATTTACCGCCGACGACGAGCGTCTGGTCGGTCTTCCGGCCAAGCGCCAGGGCGTCACCAATCCCACCAACACCTTCTACGCCATCAAGCGATTGATTGGCCGCCGCTTCGACGACCCTGAAGTTGCCAAGGATATCAAGCTGTCGCCCTTCAAGATCGTCAAGGGTCCGACCGGCGACGCGTGGGTCGAAAGCCACGGCAAGCAGTATTCGCCGCAGCAGATCTCGGCTTTCATTTTGCAGAAGATGAAAGAGACGGCGGAAGCCAAGCTCGGTGAAAAGGTCGAGCAGGCCGTCATCACTGTTCCCGCCTACTTCAACGACGCTCAGCGTCAGGCGACCAAGGACGCCGGCAAGATCGCGGGTCTTGAAGTGCTGCGAATCATCAACGAGCCAACGGCCGCGGCACTGGCTTACGGTCTCGACAAAAAGAAAGAGGCCCGCACCATCGCGGTCTACGACTTGGGCGGCGGCACGTTCGACGTGTCGATCCTCGAGATCGGTGACGGCGTTTTCGAAGTGAAGTCGACCAACGGCGATACGCACCTGGGCGGCGAAGATTTCGACATGGTGCTCGTCGGCTACCTCGCGGATGAATTCAAGAAGGAGCAGGGCATTGACCTGCGCTCCGACAAGCTCGCCCTGCAGCGTCTGAAGGAAGCCGCCGAAAAGGCCAAGATCGAGCTGTCGAGCGCTCAGCAGACCGAAGTCAACCTGCCGTTCATCACGGCCGATGCTTCGGGTCCTAAGCATCTGACGATGAAGCTGACGCGCGCCAAGCTCGAAAGCCTGGTCGACAACCTCATCACCCGCACCAAGGGCCCGTGCGAAAAGGCGTTGAAGGACGCCGGCCTCAAGGCTGCCGAGATCGACGAAGTCGTTCTCGTCGGCGGCATGACGCGCATGCCCAAGGTCCAGGAAATCGTCAAGCAGCTTTTCGGCAAGGAGCCGCACAAGGGCGTCAACCCCGATGAAGTCGTCGCCGTCGGCGCCGCCATTCAGGGCGGCGTGCTGAAAGGCGAGGTGAAGGACGTTCTGCTTCTCGACGTGACGCCGCTGTCGCTCGGCATCGAAACGCTGGGCGGCGTGTTCACCCGTCTCATCGAGCGCAACACGACCATCCCGACCAAGAAGAGCCAGGTGTTCTCGACCGCCGAGGACAGCCAGAGCGCCGTGACGATCCGCGTGTTCCAGGGCGAACGCGAAATGGCCGCCGACAACAAGCCGCTCGGCCAGTTCGACCTCGTCGGCATTCCGCCTGCACCGCGCGGCGTGCCGCAGATCGAAGTCACCTTCGACATCGACGCCAATGGCATCGTCCACGTCTCGGCCAAGGACAAGGCGACCGGCAAGGAACAGTCGATCCGCATCCAGGCTTCCGGCGGTTTGTCGGACGCCGACATCGACAAGATGGTCAAGGATGCGGAGGCGCACGCCGCCGAGGACAAGAAGAAGCGCGAGCTGGTGGAAGCCCGCAATCAGGCCGAAGCCCTCGTCCACGGCACGGAAAAGTCACTCGCCGAGAATGCCTCGATCCCGGCCGTCTCCGCCATCAAGGGCGAAGTCGAAAGCGCGATCAAGGCCGTGAAGGACGCCAACGCCGGCGAAGACCTTGAAGCCATCAAGTCGGCAGCCGCCGCGCTTACCCAGATCGCCATGAAGATCGGCGAGGCGGTCTACACCGCCAAGGGCGGTGCGGAAGGCATGGATGGGGCGGAAGCTGAGTCCGCCAAGTCCCAATCCGGTGACGACGTCGTCGACGCCGACTTCGAGGAAGTTAAGGACGACAAGAAGAAAGCTGGCTAATCCACCGGCTTTCGCTACCACTTGAAACGCCCCCGTCCTGTCTCGCAGCCGCAACGCGCGGCCTGGCGAAACGGAGGCGGGGGCGATCAAGTGAAAGACGCAGAGCAAAGTCTTCTGTAAAGACGCATAGGCCGCATCGGCCGCCCAAGACACCCCTGGGCCGCCGTGGCGGCGGCGGGGCCAAACCTTGAGACAAGCGCACATGGCAAAGCGCGACTACTACGAGACCTTGGGCGTGGCGCGAAACGCCAGCGAGCAGGATTTGAAATCCGCCTACCGCCGTCTCGCCAAGGACTTCCATCCCGACCGCAACGCCGGCGACAAGGAAGCGGAAAAGAAATTCAAGGAAGTCAACGAGGCCTACGAGGCGCTGAAAGACCCGCAGAAGCGCGCCGCCTACGATCAATTCGGCCATGCCGCTTTCGAAGGCGGGATGGGGGGCCGCGGCGGCGGACACGGTTTCGGGCCCGATTTCGCCTCCTCCATGTCCGACATCTTCGACGACCTGTTCGGCGAATTCATGGGTGGACGGCGTGGTGGCGGCGGCCAGGCGCGCGGCGGCTCGGGCCGCGAGCGCGGCGCGGACCTGCGCTATAATCTCGAAATCACGCTGGCCGAAGCTTACACCGGCAAGACCGCGCAGATCCGCGTGCCGGCCAGCGTTCCTTGTGAAACATGTTCCGGCACCGGCGCCAAACCCGGCACCAAGGCCAAGACCTGCATCACCTGCAGCGGCATGGGCAAGGTCCGCGCCAGCCAAGGCTTCTTCACAATCGAGCGCACCTGTCCCGCATGCCAGGGCCGGGGCGAGACCATCGACGACCCGTGCACGGCGTGCTCGGGCGCGGGCCGCACGACCAAGGAGCGCACGCTCTCCGTCACCATTCCCGCTGGCGTCGAGGACGGCACGCGCATCCGCCTCGCGAGCGAAGGCGAGGCGGGCCTGCGCGGCGGACCCGCAGGCGATCTCTACATCTTCCTGTCGATCAAGAAGCACGAGTTCTTCCAGCGCGACGGATCGGACGTGTTCTGCAAGGTGCCGATTTCCATGACCACGGCGGCGCTCGGCGGGCAGATCGACGTGCCGACGCTGGAAGGTACGACTACGCGCGTGCGCGTGCCGGAAGGCACCGAGAGCGGCAAGCAGTTCCGCTTGAAGGGCAAGGGCATGCCGGTGCTGCGCTCCAAGGTGACCGGCGACATGTACATTCAGGTCGAGGTCGAGACGCCCAAGAACCTGACGCGGCGCCAGCGCGAGCTGCTGGAAGAATTCGAAAAGGCCAGCCACACCGAGACGAGCCCGGAAAGCTCTGGCTTCTTTTCCCGCGTGAAGGAATTCTTCGAAGGCAAGGGCGGGTAAAACCCGGACTTTCTGTCAGACGTTCCGCTTGTGACCCTGAGCGGACATTTACTTAGCAATGGGTTGAGCAAAGTTGTCGCCAACGGCATCGGTAGATGCGCTCTAGCCCCGCTGCCGCGTCAACCTGCCCGCCAAAAGCCAGATCACCGGCGACGACAGCAGTGGTGCAATCAGACTTAAGAACCAAAAAGTACTTCCAAATAAGTAAGTAACGGAGGCTGCAAGCAGCAACCAGCCAACGAATCCACCTGCAGCGCCCAAAAGGAAAGGAACTAGCCAGTTCTTTTGGTGCCTTGATCGAACTTCATGCCATCCGAGGACGGCTCCGAGCGCTGGTATGCCCATGATCCAAATGAAGAACACGAACTGCAGCGTGAATTCTCTGCATTCCTTCGTGCCGCAGTAGCCTCGAGCCTCTCCAACATCCGGGAAAGAACACAAACCTAATATCGACAAGGCTAGTCCAAGAACCAACTTCACAAACCATAGTCCTTCAGTGGCACACCCATTACCCGCCGCCACATGTCGATAACATTCTGCAAGATCGACGAAAGCGCCCGTTTGGATCCGTCGTTCAGCTGTACGATGACTTGATCAACGCCACCGTACTTGCCTTCGCCCCACCCGAGTTCACCCCATCCTGTGGCAACAACGATGGTCGCGCCCACTGTCTTCACTGCGCGGCTGCTAGATGTCAGATGGAAATGCTTGTAGGCATCGACGACTGCTCCAAGCACGGACAAGTCTGTTGCAGGATTCGTCGTCCTTTGCATGAAACAATGCCTAGCTTCGACATCGCGTCGTAGAGCAGCAACATCGGTTGCGGCCGTACCCATCCACACGGGGCGTGTTGCATACGCGGCGTCAGCGAAATGATATGCTGCAGTAGCCGCGTTCATTCCCGCTCTCAGTGCCCCTTTTTTCCCTTCGTCGACCCGTGTGGGCTCCCCAGACTTGGAGGCCTCTGTCAGATGTTCCTCCGCAATCCAAAAGTCTGTGAAATTTGCCACCACGAACACATCGAAATAGTCTTCACTCTTCATTTATCGCTCCCTAACGTGCAAACTGGTCACCGCCGACGAACGATGAATGCAAAGTCCTCCGTCAATAGATAGTCGCTAAGTCTGTTTCTGGCCCTGCGCCGACGCTGGCCACAACATCGCCACTGAGTAAGACCCCGTCCGAGTTACCACGCCTGAAGTCTACGTGCGCCCATTGACGCTGTTAACTGACAATCATTGCACCAAGATGCAAAGCCGCTATCAGACGGCTCAATGGGGCTGGCAGGCAAGGCGAAGCGGCACGATGCGGTTTAGGGTTCTCGATAGCTGGCGCGGCCTCGCGGCCTTGATGGTCGCCGCCTATCATTTCGAGGCGAACTCACACCTCTACCACATCTCCTTTTTCCGCAATGCCTTCCTGTTCGTCGATTTCTTCTTCGTGCTGTCAGGCTTCGTAATTGCCCACGCCTACGCCAGCGAAATCGGCACGGCGCGCCAGGGCGCCGCCTTCATGGTCCGCCGCTTCGGCCGCGTCTACCCGCTGCACTTCGTGGTGCTTGCGGCATTCGTCGCGGTCGAAGGACTGAAACTCATCCTCTCGCAGGGCTTCGGCATCAACACAGCCACGCCAGCGTTCGACCCCGCAGGTTATACGCCTCTTGCCACGCTGCCCGGCCATATCGCGCTGACGACGTCGCTCGGCCTCCACGACACGTTGACCTGGAACGGGCCGGACTGGAGCATCAGCGCCGAATTCTGGACCTATCTCGTGTTCGCACTCATCGTGCTTGCCACCGGCCGGTGGCGGGCCATCGCCATGGCGGCAATCGGAGCAATTGCCGCGCTGTGGCTCGTCACGCACGCCAGGCACGGCATCGACGCCACCTACGACCACGGTTTCGTGCGTTGCGTCTACGGCTTCATGGCGGGACAAGTGCTCTACGCGGCGCGGCGGCATTGGCACGGACTCGCGCTGCCCGCGGCAAGCGCTGTGGAATTTGCGGCACTCATCCTCGTCATCGCGTTCGTTACAATTGCTGACCGCAGCGCGCTGTCCTATGCCGCGCCGTTCGTGTTCGCCGCCGCGACATTCGTCTTCAGCTACGAGCAGGGCGCCATTTCGCGCCTGCTGCTGCGTCCAGCGTTCCAGCACCTGGGCGAGACGTCCTATTCGATCTACATGGTGCACGCCTTCGTCTGGTTCGTGCTCGGCATGGCGATCAGCGTCATTGGACGTGCTAGCGGAGTCGATCCCTGGCAGATCGTTTGGGGCGATGGCATGAGCCGCCGGGTGTTAATGTTTCCAAGCGATGGGTTGCTCGATCTCATTTTGCTCCTTTATCTCGCGTTGGTTCTTGCGCTTGCCGCGCTGACCAGGAGGTTCGTCGAAGATCCCGGCCGGCGCATGTTCGCGCGACTTGCCGGCAGGATCGCCGAACCGCGTGCCAGACCGTTGGGCACCGCCGTTGGCGATGGCATCAAGGGGCTCTAATCGGGCTGCGCCAGACCCAGCCAAAGACGCCCGCAATTGAGCAAATTAAGCGTTGCCTTTTGGCGCGATCCGCCCCACCTAGAGGCGAAACTTCAACCCCCGGTGCATTGCCAACGTGCGCCGCGAACTCCCCGCCAACCGCGAGACCTTCATGACCGCCGCTGATCCCTCGGCTCAAACCCGACTGCTGTTTTTCGCCGGCAGCGCCCGCGAGAAATCGTGGAACAAGAAACTCGCCAAGCTGGGAGAGAACATCGCCGACGCCAACGGCATCAAGGCGACATTTGCCGATCTCGCCGACTATCCGATGCCAATCTACTGCGGCGACATCGAGTTACGCGACGGGCCGCCCGACAATGCCCGCAAGCTCAAAGCGCTGATGAGCGTGCACACCGGCATCTTCATCGCCAGCCCGGAATACAATGCCTCGTTCTCGCCGCTGCTGAAGAATGCTCTCGATTGGGTCAGCCACATCAAGGATGAAGGTCCGCCGATGGAAGTGTTCCGCACGCGCGTCTTTGCGCTCGGCGCGGCCTCTTCCGGCGGCATGGGCGGCCTGCGCGGCTTGTCGCAATTGCGCCTCGTGCTCGAACTCGGGCTTGGCGCGCTGGTGCTGCCCGAGCAGTTCGCCGTGCCGCGGGCCGCCGATGCCTTCGATGAGAACGGACACTTGAAGAACAAGGACAGCCAGGAACAGTTCAAACAGCTCATTCAGAAGCTCGCGCGCGCCGCGCACGTGATGCACGGGTGAGCAGAGGAATTTCTTTTCCCCTTGGGGAGATGGAGAAGAGATAGAACACGATGGACATCACAGCACGAGACAAACTCATCGTTGCCCTCGACGTGCCGAGCTATGACGAGGCACGCGATCTCGTCATACGGCTGGGTGATACGGTGACGTTCTACAAGATCGGTCTCGAACTTCTTTTCTCGGGCGGATTGTCTCTGGCACAGGAGCTGACGAACGAGGGCAAGCGCGTGTTCCTCGATCTCAAGTTTCTCGATATCGGCAATACGGTTGAGCGCGCGGTCGCCAACGCGGCGCAAATCGGCGTCGATTTTCTCACCGTGCATGGCACCGACAGCAAGACGCTGAAAGCCGCCGTCAAAGGCAAGGACGGCGCGCCCCTCAAACTCTTCGCCGTCACCGTTCTGACCAGTCTCGATCAAGCCGATCTTACCGAGCAGGGCATCGATGCAACGCCAGCCGAGTTGGTGTTGAAGCGGGCGCGCCTTGCCCAGGCCAACGGCTTCGATGGCGTCATCGCCTCGGGCCAGGAAGCGGCAAGCGTGCGCGCGGCCACCGGCCCCGGCTTTCTCATCACCACGCCCGGCATCCGTCTGCCGGGCGGGGACGCGGGCGATCAAAAGCGCATCACCACGCCCGAGGGCGCGCTGCGCGATGGCGCCAACCACCTCGTCGTCGGCCGGCCGATCACTGCCGCCGCAGACCCGCGCAAGGCCGCCCTGACGTTCCTCGACCACATCGCCGCCGCGTAATCGGGGAAGCTGAAAAGCGGCAATCAAAACAGCAGATTGCCACAGCCTCGCCGCATCGCCTCCACGCCCGTTCCCAAGTTGCGATTTACCAAGCGTTAACCCTGCCGGGCGATAGCATGAGGCTCGTTCCGCGGGTGAACGTGATGTGCGGGGTTGCGTTATGCGTTTGACGACGGGCGCGAGCGGTGGGACGCTTGCGGTACTGGCACTGTTGAGCGCGATGTTGAGCGCCGCTCAAGGCCGCACGGCGGTTGCCAATCAGTCCGCAGCGACAAAGTCGCTTCCCGCCGCAACCGAAGCTGCGCTTCTCACCAAATCGGTCGAAGTGACGGCGCCGGTCTACATCCGCATCTTCAAGGAAGAATCCGAACTTGAAGTCTGGAAGGCGCGTCCCAACGGCCGCTATGTCCACGTCCAGACTTTCCCGATCTGCAATTGGTCGGGCGCGCTCGGGCCCAAGAAGGCGCTTGGCGACCACATGGCGCCGGAAGGCTTCTACCGTCTCAACCACGACAGCCTCAAACCCGACAGCAAATATCACCTGGCGTTGAACGTCGGCTATCCCAACGCCCTCGACCGTGCGCTCGGCCGCACCGGCGATTTCATCATGGTGCACGGCGACTGCGTCAGCGTCGGCTGCTTCGCGATGACCGACGGACTGATCGAGCAGGTCTACGCGTTCGTGCGCGAGGCGCTCGATGCCGGCCAAGACGAGATACCGACGCATATCTTCCCGTTCCGCATGACGGCCGCGAACATCATGCGCCACGCCGGTCACCCAGCGATTGCGAGTTGGGCGCCGCTCAAGGAAGCTTACGACGACTTTGCCCGAACCAAGGAGCCGCCACGCATTGGCGTGTGCGAAAAGCGATACGTGGTAAACTCGCTGATCGAGATCGACGGCAGCGCGGCAGATGCCTGCCCGGCTGCGATCGGCAAGCGTTTGGCGCCGGTCTCGCCCCGCCTCGCCAAGAGACTCAAGGGCGCCGGTGCGCCGTTGGTTGCAATCGGCATCAAGACCAGAACGCCCGACAACATCGCCAACTGGTCGGACGCGTCCGCCAAGGCGGCGATGGAGGCGATGGCCAAACGCGACGAGAACCGCCGCGACCGCAAGAAAACGGAAGCGCAGCGCGCCGCCGACATGGGCGGACTGACGCCGTACCTCGCCCAATAGCATCCCTCTCAGTTAACGCGCGTTGAAGCTGCTCTGAGGTTGCACTCAGGCGCCGCGGCGGGCTATTGCACATCCCGTAACGCTCAAACGCCGGAAGAGACTGCCATGCCCAAAGGATACGTCATCGCCCACGCCACCGTCACCGACCCTGAGAAGTGGGCGCAGTACGTCGCCAAATCCAAGATCGCTCTCGACAAGTACGAAGGAAAGCCGATCGTGCGCGGCGGCAAGTGCGCGATCATCGAGGGCAACGGCACCCAGCGCAACGTAGTGCTCGAGTTTCCGAGCTATGCCCATGCCCATGGATATGCGACGTCGCCGGAATATGCCGAGGCCAAGGCGCTGCGCCAGGGCGCCGGCACGCTCGACATCACAGTCGTCGAAGGCGTTTGATCGACAACCCTCTCCCCACGGGGAGAGGGGGAGAACCGATGCCCCACTTTCCAACGAGCGATGGCCGCGCGCCGTGGACCGCAACGGTGCTGACGCTGTTTCCGGAAATGTTTCCCGGGCCGCTTGGCGTCTCTCTGGTCGGTCAGGCGCTCGAGGCGAACGTGTGGTCGCTCACCGCGCTGCAGATCCGCGAATTCGGCCTTGGCAGGCATCGCCAGGTCGATGACACGCCGGCCGGCGGAGGGGCAGGCATGGTGCTGCGCGCCGATGTGCTGGGCCCCGCGCTCGATCACGCGCAAAGCCTCGCTCCGCAAGCGCCACTGATTTATCTGTCGCCGCGCGGCCGGCCGCTGACGCAAGCCTATGCCCGTCAACTGGCTGACGGGCCGGGCGTGACGCTGCTCGCAGGCCGCTTCGAGGGCATCGACGAGCGCGTCATCGAAGCCAAAGGGCTGATCGAAGTCTCGATCGGCGACTATGTGCTCTCGGGCGGCGAATTGGCGGCAATGGTGCTGATAGACGCCTGCGTGCGGCTGATCGCCGGCGTGCTCGGCGCAGCCGGCAGCCTGAGCGAAGAGAGCTTCGAATCTGGTCTGCTCGAATATCCGCAATACACAAAGCCGCGCGAGTGGCAGGGCCGCGCCATTCCCGAGGTTCTGCTCAGCGGCGATCATAAGAAAATCGAGGCGTGGCGCCGCGCCGAGGCCGAACGAATCACTGCCGAGCGCCGCCCGGACCTGATCCGAAAGCCGCGGGGCTGATGTCGCGCTCAACACAGTTGAGCCGAATTCGGTTGGCAAATTGACGGCAAGGGGCGGCAAAAGCTGGACAAATCGGCCCGGCTATTTGATTTTCTGCGCCTCACATTGCTTTTCGCGTGCGCGTCTCAACATTGATAAGGACGCTTGATGCCCCGGTCCCTGGTGCTGACATCGCTTATTGCCGCCGCACTCGTCTCGGGCGGGACGGCAATGGCCCAGACCGTGATCAAACGGCCGCCGCTCAACGCCCGTCCGCAGAGCGTACAGCCGGTCGAGACCGGCACGATCAGCAACGGCAGCGGCGAAGCCAGCGAAGCGCCCGAACAGGGCGATAAGGCGAAGGCCATAGAGACCGTCGAACGCAAGCTGACGCCTGCTGAGGCGATTGCCGCGCTCGATGCCAAGGATCGCGAGGCGGCAACCGCATTTTATTCAGCGCGTCAGAACGCGGCGCTTTGGTTTGACGGAGAGACACTCTCCGCCACGGGCAAAGCCCTGATCGAGACGTTGAAGAGCGCCGGCAACTATGGGCTCTCGGCCAAGGATTACGCGATTAAAGATCTGCCCGACGAAAGCGGCGCGGCCATCCCGGCCGACCAGAGATCAGCGCTCGATCTCGACGTGACGCTGGCGGCGCTGCGCTATGCGCGCGATGCCCGTGGCGCGCGCATTCCCGACCCGGCAGCGATGCTGAATTCAAACCTCGACCGCCGGCCGCAATGGATCGAGCCGAAGGTGATCCTGGACCAGCTTGCGAGCGCCGCTGAGCCGGCCGCCTACCTGACCGGCCTGCACCCCAAGCATCCGCAATTCGCCAGACTTCGCGACCTCTATGTGGCGGCGCTGCCGAAATCGGCCAACAGCGCGCTCAGCGCTTCCGCCAAGCGGCTGCGCGCCAACATGGAGATGTGGCGATGGATGAACGAGGACATGGGCCAGCTTCATGTCTTGAACAACATCCCCGAGTTCATGCAGCACGTCTACAAAGACGGGCAGGTGATCCGCTCGGAAAAGATCGTCGCCGGGATGCTGGACAAGCAAAGCTCGGTGTTCTCGCGGCCGCTCAAGTACGTCGTACTGCGGCCGATGTGGCGGGTGCCGGAGAGCATCAAGGTCAACGAGCTGTGGCCGAGCCTTTTGCGCGGCGGCGGACTGATGAGGCAATACGATCTGGAATTGCAGACCAAGGACGGACAGACGCTCGACTGGCGCAAAATCGATTGGACCAAGGCCGACATCCGCAACTATGAAGTTGTGCAGCATACCGGCTCCAAGAGCGTGCTCGGCCGCGTGAAATTCTCGTTTCCCAGTCAGCACACGATCTACATGCACGATACGCCCGACAAGTGGATGTTCCGCTCCAGCCAACGCACGCTCTCACACGGCTGCCTGCGCTTGAAGAACCCGATGGAGCTCGCCGAAATCATCCTCAAGGAAGACAAGGGCTGGGACCGCGCCAAGATCAACGAGCTTGATCGATCTGGACCGCTCAACAACGAGATCGCCATCGGCAAGCGCATTCCCATCCACCTCGTCTACTTCACGGCGTGGGTGAACGACGACGGCCGGCAGAAGATCTTCGCCGACATCTACGGACACGAGAAGCGCGTGACGCTGGCGCTCGACGGCCAATGGAGCAAGATCAACAAAGGACGCGATCACCTTGCGCCGGTGAAGCCGAACTTCAATCCGGCCAAGGTCGCCGCGCGTGCATCTGCCAATCGCAATCCTTCCATCCCGCGGTCGGCACAGAAGAATGCGACGCTCGGCGATATTATCGGCGGCGCGCTCGGTTTGAGCGAATAGCTCCAACCCGGATCAGCGGTGATGGAGACCGCCTTCACGCGTGTGCTTGTAGGCCGAGCGGGTCGCGGCATCGACCAACGGCTTCTCGTCATCGTTCCACTCGCCGCACCACTGGCCGCGATCGGTCAAGGGGAACTTCTGGATGATGGTGCCGCTGGGGCTTGAATAGACCCCCGGCGGATAGCGGTGGCAGTGGCCCGACGTCGGCTGCGTCGAGAGGTGATCGGGGCGCCAATAGATGCAGTGGGCGCAGACGGGTCGGGCATCGGACATGTTTGGCTCTCTCAGGAACCTGATGAACGTCAAATCTTCCCATCAGTTTACGCCTTTCAGTCTAAGAAACCGTTGGCGCGCCCGGGTTCCTTGGGGCCCACAGACGCCGCAGGCGCCCCCACTCGACAACTCCGGCCTTCTCCTGTAGGAACCCGGCAACAAAACTCCCCTCAAAAGGGCTGCCCATAAGGGCTGCATGACCGGCTCGGGTCGTCTCCGACACAAATCCGGTCCTCTGCGTTAATGAAAAACAACGTGGATTCAAACACATGAACCTGATTGCTGAGCTCGAGCGCGAGCAGATGGACGCTATACTGGCCAAGCGTGGCGTCCCCGAATTCGGCCCCGGTGACACCGTCAAGGTGATGGTCAAGGTCATCGAAGCCGCCGAAGTCGACCCCAAGGACAAGAAAAAGAAGGCGGCCGAGCCCAAGGTGACGGAGCGTCTCCAGGCTTATGAGGGCGTTGTCATCGCCCGCTCCGGCGCCGGCCTCAACGAGACCTTCACGGTCCGCAAGATTTCCTACGGCGAGGGCGTGGAACGCGTCTTTCCGGTTTATTCGCCCTACATCGCTGAAATCGAAGTTCTGCGCCGCGGCCGGGTCCGCCGCGCCAAGCTCTACTATCTGCGTGGCCGCCGCGGTAAGGCCGCCCGTATTTTCGAACGCACGGACGCCCGCGCCCGCAAGCTCAATGCCGCCTGGAAGGGCTTCAAGAAGCCCAAGGGCGAGGCGGAAGATCTGACGCAGATCACCGGCATCAACGCCGATATCGCCAACCGTCTGAAGCAGCTCAACTGCTACAAGATCGAGCAGATCGCCAACCTGTCGGATGAGGACATCGCCAACATCGACGAGGCGCTGAACTTGAAGGGCGCGATCGAGAAGCAGGATTGGACCGGCCAGGCCCAGAAGCTGATGGCCGAGCTGACCGCATCGGAAGTGCCGGCCGAAGAACCCAAGGCCTGATCGGTTCGCCCTGAGATCGATTTGAAATTCGAAAGCGCCGGGTGATTGCCCGGCGCTTTTGTTTTTGGTGTCTCGAAATGCGAAGCTCGGTGACGCCGCCTCAAGCGCTGCAGCACGGCGGCTTTTTATCGACGTTGGCGAACATGACTTTCGGCCCGCAGGCGCCTTTGATGCCCGGTTCGGGCAGAAGTCCGCGCACCAGCGGCTTGCAGGCCGAGACGCGCTGGCCGAGCCTGATCGTTGCACGCTCGCCGGTGACATCGAGACCTTCGAACGCATAAATGCGCATCGCCTCGTCGCCATCGCTGACTTCAAACGTGAGGCGCGAAGTCGCCTCAGCGCCGATCATCCCCGCGACTTTGCGGGCAATGCCGATGAGCTTGTCGATGGTCATCGTTTCGCCCGTCACTGACGTGTCGATGTCCCAGAGCTGAATGATGGTCTCCGTCCAGCTTTCGGCATTGCCTCCGCAATCGACGCCCGTCATGCGGGCGAACTTCATTTCAGTGACGTGATAGCCGGGCTTGGTCACGCGGCCATCGTAGCGGAAGGAGAGCGCCCGCCCACGTGCCGCCTCGAGCGCTGCGAGCAGGCCTGATAGCGTCATATCTTGACTGTCGGCGCCGAGCGGCTGGTGCGTGCCAGCATGGTCAGCAGAGGACGTGCGGAACTCATCCTCCGGCTTCTCGCTCACGTGTTGGCTCATGGAGAAATCTTTCCAGAACGTAGAAAGGAACCAGCTGTCCTGGCGGCCGCCGGTCCCTACCGATCCATCCGGTCAGTTGCTCGTCACGTTGAACTCGATACGGCGGTTCTGCCGCTTGCCTGCCGCGGTATCGTTGGTTGCGATGGGCTTTTCTTGTCCGTAGCCGACCGCGGTGATCGACGAAGCGGGCACACCGGCCTTGATCAGATAGTTCATCACCGCGTTGGCGCGGCGCTCCGACAAGGTCTTGTTGCCGGCCGCAGAACCTGTCGAGTCGGTGTGACCGCCGACCTCGATCTTCACGCCTTCGCAGGACTTGGCCTGCTTGGCGATCTCATCAAGCGTCGCGTAGCTGTCCGACAGGATGTCCCACTTCGATGTCGCGAAGTTGAGCGTGCCGGCCTTGAGCGCCGCCATCAGCGAATCGCGGCAGGCGTTGGCGGCGGGAGACGCCACCGGCTCGGGCTCAGCGAAGACGGTTGCGGGAGCAGCCCACGGCTGGGTCGCATCCGCCTGCCCGGCAATGCCGTAGTACGACGTCTGGCCCGGCTCGGTCTTATAGGGTTCTGCGGCGGGCTCCGGTTCGACCGCAGCGGCGGCAGGCGCGGGCGCCGGTTCAGGTACCGGCTCAGCAAACACCGTGGCAGGCGCTGACCACGGCTGGGTCGCATCCGGCTTGTCGGCGAGGCCATAATAGGACGTCACGCCGGGTTCGGTCTTATTGGGTTCAGCGGCGGGCGCCGGTTCAGGTTCCGGCTCAGCAAACACCGTGGCAGGCGCTGACCACGGCTGGGTCGCATCCGGCTTATCGGCGAGGCCATAATAGGACGTCACGCCGGGCTCGGTTTTGTAGGGCTCCGCTTCCGGCTCGGCAGCGGCGGCTTGTACGGGTTCCGCGGCAGCGGGCTCAGGAGCGGGGGCTGGCTCGGCCTCGGCAAAGACCGTGGCCGGCGCGGCCCACAGCTGGGTCGCATCCGCCGTTTCAGCGATGCCGTAGTAGGACGTCTGGCCCGGTTCGGTCTTGTAAGGTTCGGGATCTGGTTCCGCCGCAGCAGGCTCGGGCTCCGCTTGTGCAACGGGAGCATCCGCGGCAGGCGCTTCAGCCGGAGTCTCGGCCGCAGCCACGGTGTAGTCCGGATTGAACGTCGCTTCCGACGACCAGGCCATCACACGGCTTGAATCGCTGACGCCATAGAAGCTGGTCGTGCCCGGCTCGGCCGCTGGCGGAGGCGTTTCCGCTTCCGGCGCGGCGGCCGCGGGTTCTGCCGGAGCGGGCGCTTCCGCCACAGCGACCGGCGCTTCTTCGGCAGCCTTCGGTTCCGGCGTGGCAGCGGGAGCGACCGCCGCAGCCTGCGCTTCAACCTTCTTGGCCGGCTCGACCGTCATACCCTTGTACATAAAGAGGCCAGCCAGCGCGAGCGTAGCTGCGCCTGCGCCCCAGAGCAGCCAGGGCGCGCCGCGCTCCTCGGAGTCAAGATCGGGCCTGCGCACCGAGGCCGCCGATGTGCGCGGGATGGACGATTCCGCCGTCACCGGACGTGTGGCCGATGCAGCGCTTGCCGAACCAACAGGTGCCGCAGTGCTCGCATGAGCCGTAGTGTGCGTTGCAGCCGCCGAAGACGTTGAAGAAGCCTGCTGGGCCGATGCCGGGCTTGAAGCGACGGGCTGCGCGGATGCGGACTTGGCGGTCGCCAGTGCCGCTGCATTGGCCGCTGTAGCCGCAGCCGCCGCACGTTCGGTTGCAGCGGTCGCGGCACTGACCGTGGCGGCGATGGCGGCCGATGTGGTGTCGACGCCGCCACTCGTTTGACTTGCCGCATGTGAGGTGGAATGCGATTGCGCCTGCGTGGCCGCGGCTGTCGCGGCCGCTTCGCCCCCATAGGCCTCGGCCCGGGCCCACAGGCCGTCCTTCTCGTAATACCAGTCATGTTTAAGGCCGTTGTGCCGCCGAAGCACAGAACACGTGTATTCCAATCCGTCGGCCAAACCTTGCCCCGTCATCACGTCCTCCCGTAAAACTCGCTGCCATCTTGATGTGGCAATCGATTGCACATACTCATTTTTGCACTAAATTGACACCGGCAATAGATAGATCAAGAGTTTCCGCGAAACAGATGTCCAATACTGAAGTTAACCGTCAGGCGAGCCGCGACGGCAAAATCCCATTGCATGGCTCCGAAGCCTTTGCCGCAATGCGCAAAGCGGGGAAATTGGCGGCCGAGGCCCTCGATATGCTGGTGCCTCTGGTGGCGCCCGGCGTTACGACGGCGGATCTCGATGAGCGGATCTTCCAATTTGCGCTGGATCACGGAGCATTACCGGCCACCCTCAACTATCGCGGCTACCGCTATGCCAGCTGCACCTCGATCAATCACGTCGTCTGCCATGGCATGCCGAGCCCCAAACCTTTGAAAGAAGGCGATATCGTCAACATCGACGTGACCCTCATCGTCGATGGGTGGCATGGCGACACCAGCCGGATGTATCCGGTGGGCGAAATCTCGCGCCGGGCCGAGAGATTGATCGCAGTCACTTACGAGTCGCTCATTCGTGGAATTGCGGCCGTTAAACCCGGCCATACGACGGGAGATATCGGAGCGGCCATCCAGTCCTATGCAGAAGGGGAACGCTGCTCGGTCGTCCGCGATTTCTGCGGTCATGGGCTCGGCCGCGTGTTTCACGACCGGCCCAATATCCTGCACTATGGCGAGCCTGGAGAAGGCATTGTGCTCGAACCTGGCATGCTGTTCACCATCGAGCCGATGATCAATCTGGGCAAGCCACACGTAAAGATTTTGCCTGATGGCTGGACCGCGGTAACGCGCGACCGTGAGCTTTCCGCCCAGTTCGAACATACCGTGGGCGTGACGCAGACCGGGTGCGAAGTCTTCACAAGCTCGCCCGCCGGATATGACTGCCCGCCCTATCGTCTGAAAGAGGCGGCCTAGCAAAGTCGATCGGAGGGGCAATGGCGGGGGCCAGACGCAGCGGCGAGGGGAAGGCGAGTGCCCAGGAGCAGGGCGCTCTGTTCTCGACCGCCGCCGCATCACCCGTGACCCGCCCGACCGCGCCACCTGCGAAGCCCGTCGACACAGCAGGCCACCGCCAGAGGCTACGCGACCGGTTCATGACTGGCGGCTCGTCGGCCATCCCGGACTACGAACTGCTCGAAATGATCTTGTTTCGCGTCTTCCCGCGAATCGACACCAAGCCCATCGCCAAACGGCTCATCGGCCGCTTCGGTTCGTTTGCCGAAGTCATTTCAGCACCGCCTGAGCGGTTGAAGGAAATCGAGGGCGTGGGCGACCGGGCGGTCGAGGAATTCAAACTCATCAAGGCCGCCGCCGAGCGGCTGACACGCGGCGAGATCGCCAAGAAGCCTGTTCTTTCGTCGTGGGCCAGCGTGCTCGACTATCTGCGCATGGCCCAGGGTTTCGACGACACGGAAAAGTTTCGCATTCTCTTTCTAGACAAAAAGAACACGCTGATCGCCGATGAGGTGCAGGGCCACGGGACCGTCGACCACACGCCGGTCTACGTGCGCGAGGTCGTCAAGCGCGCACTTGAGCATTCGGCCACCGCGCTGATCCTCGTGCATAATCACCCCTCGGGCGATCCCACACCCTCGCGCGCCGACATCGACATGACCAAGCAGATTATCGACGCGGCACGGCCGTTGGGCGTTTCCGTCCACGATCACGTCATCGTCGGCCGCCACGGCCACGCGAGCTTCAAGGCGCTGCGATTGATCTAGCAGGGTCACTTGAGCGCCGACGCGTGCTTGGTATCGCGCATGCCGGCGTAAACCAGCAGCGAGACAGCGATGCAGCCGGTGACGTACCAGTAGAAGTACGTTTCTACGCCGGCGCTCTTGAGCCAGAGCGCGATGTACTCGGCTGTGCCGCCGAAAGTGGCGACGGTAACAGCATAGGGCAGGCCGACACCCAGCGCCCGCACGTGCGTGGGAAAAAGCTCCGCTTTCACGATCGCGTTGATCGCCGTGTAGCCCGAGACGATGACAAGCCCTGCAAGGACGAGCAGAAACGCGACCCACGGATCGCGCACGCCTTGCAGCGTGGTGAGCAGCGGCACGGTCAAGAGCGTGCCCACCACACCAAACGCAATGAGGATCGGCCGGCGTCCGATGCGGTCTGACAGAGCCCCGACGGCCGGCTGCAACAGCATGTAGATCACCAGCGCCGACGCCGAGATGAGCGTCGCCGTATCGCGCGAGAAGCCGGACGTATTGACCAGAAACTTCTGCATGTAGGTCGTGAACGTATAAAAAGCGACGGTGCCCCCAAGCGTGAGCCCGACGACAATCAATACTTCGCGCGGGTGCTGCAGCAGGGCTTTGACCGACCCGTCGAAGCGCTTGGCGTTGCGGAACGCCTCGGTCTCGATCATGTGGCTGCGCATGAAATAGGCGACGACGGCGAGCACTGCACCGATGAAGAAGGGGATGCGCCAGCCCCAGTCTTCGATTTCGGCTTGAGTGAGGAAAACCTTCTGCAACAGGATGAGCACCAGCATGGCGGAGAGCTGGCCGGCGATCAGCGTCACATACTGAAAGCTCGAATAGAAGCCGCGGCTTTCAGGATGTGCCATCTCCGAAAGGTACGTTGCGCTGGCGCCATATTCCCCGCCCAGGCTCAGGCCCTGCAGCATGCGGGCGAACAGCAGCAGAGCGGGCGCGGCGATGCCGATCGACGCATAGGTCGGTGTAACGGCGATGAGGGCTGAGCCGAAACACATCAAGAGCACCGAGATCATCAGCGACAGCCGCCGTCCATGACGGTCGGCAATGGAGCCGAACAGCCAGGCGCCGATGGGGCGCATCAGGAAGCCGAAGGCAAAGATCGCCGCCGTGTTCATCAGCTGCGCCGTCTGATCACCCTCGGGAAAGAACGACTTGGCGAAATAGAGGGAGAACGCGGCATAGACGTAGAAATCGTACCATTCGACGAGATTGCCAGAGGAACCGGCAAAGATGGCCCTGATGCGCTGAGCGGTGGTGAGCGTGTCCTGCACTGCCGGTTTGTCCATCGCCATCTCCGGATTCTAAATTGCTTCCATAGCAGCGCTTCAGACACGTTGCCTCAAGGAAAGCAATTGCCACCAACAGCTTGGCTACGCGCCATTGACCTTTGGGAGAGGCGCACCCTAATAACAGGCCTCAAATTTTGAAAACCGGAATGACGTTCCATGACCGCTGAGCCGCGCCACACCAAAGTTCTGATCCTGGGCTCCGGCCCCGCCGGCTACACGGCCGCGATCTACGCCGCGCGCGCCATGCTAAAGCCACTGCTGATCCAGGGTACGCAGCCCGGCGGCCAGCTGACCATCACCACCGATGTCGAGAACTATCCCGGTTTCGCCGAGGCGATCCAGGGCCCGTGGCTGATGGAGCAGATGCAGGCCCAGGCCGAGCACATGGGCACCGAGATCGTCATGGACCACATCAACAAGGTCGATCTCAAGACCCGCCCGTTCCGGCTCGAAGCCGATAGCGGCGATGTATACACCTGCGACGTGCTCATCATCTGCACCGGCGCACAGGCGCGTTGGCTCGGCATTCCCTCCGAGGAGACGTTCAAGGGTCACGGCGTTTCGGCCTGCGCCACGTGCGATGGATTTTTCTACAAGGGCAAGGAAGTGATGGTGGTCGGCGGCGGCAACACCGCGGTCGAGGAAGCGCTGTTCCTCACCAACTTTGCCAGCCGCGTGACGATCGTCCACCGCCGCGATCATTTCCGCGCCGAGAAGATCCTGCAGGATCGCCTGTTCAAGAACCCGAAGATCGAGGTGATCTGGGATTCGACGGTTGAAGAAATTACCGGCACGAAAGACCCGAAGTCCGTGACCGGCGCGAAGCTCAAAAACGTCAAGACCGGCAAGATCACCGAGCGGCCGGTCGATGGTTTCTTCGTCGCCATCGGCCACGCACCGGCAACCGAGCTGTTCAAAGGCCAACTCGCCATGACGCCATCGGGCTATCTCATCACCGCGCCGGATTCGACTGCGACCGCGATCCCCGGTGTGTTCGCGGCGGGCGACGTTAAGGACGAGGTCTACCGGCAGGCGGTCACCGCTGCCGGGATGGGCTGCATGGCCGCGCTCGAAACCGAACGCTACCTGGCCGAGCATGAAAGTGCTGCCGAAGCGGCGGAGTAGACCCGACGGGCGAGACCGGTGGTGTCAAAGGAGCGTGGCGGCCAATGATGCCGCGCCGACGCCAACCAGGCTCAGCGCCCAGACCACGTCGAGATTGAACCAGGTCTTGGCAATCGCGCTTAAGCCGAGCGTGCGATAGACGATGAAGGCGATGAGGCCGCCCGCGGCCAGCATGGCGGCCGAGTGGGCCAGCGCCACCCAGCCTGCCATTTCGATGCTGGCCGATGCCGTGCCCGCCGTGGCCGAACACAGGCCGAGATAGATCGGCACCAGCATCAACGCGGCGCCGTGGGCGATGGCGACGGCGAATGACCAGAGGCCGAGCTGCGAAGGCGGAATGCGGGCGAGCGCGCGCGGGTGGCGGCGGTCGAGAAGGCGATAAAGTCCGAAGGCGATGACGAGCAGGGCCGCCGAGATGCGGATTTCGCGCTGCCAGTCAGAGAGGACGGCAAGAGCGGCGAACGGCAACAATACGGCGAGCATCGCCACGAAATGCCCAAACGACAATGCGGCCAGCGCACCTGCAAACGCGCGGTTGCTGCGCTCCATCAATCCTGCTGAGACGGCGAGCGGCCAACCCATCGCGGGATTGAGCCCGTGATAGATGCCGCTGACGATGACCGCGAGCCAAAGCCCTGAAGACGTGTCGCTCACATTCGACCCGGTCACGCCGAGGGATAGCAGAACGAATCGGTCGAGCAGTCACCACCTTCGAGCCGGATCTGATGAGCACGATAGCCATCAGGAAACGCGACATGAAAGTCCTTGTCCAGCGCCAGGCCGCCGTTGGCGCCAGCGTGCGCCAGCACCTGCGCGCCCGGCACACCCGCCGGATAGAACTGATCGTCCCAACTCGAATAGAGCGAGTTGGTCCAATAGACGCGCTTGCCGTCGCGGCTGATCTCGACCATCTGCGGGCCCCCGCCGAAAGCCTTGCCGTTGGGATGCGGCGTTCTGCGGGCGATGCCGCCGAGATGCACGGAACCAGAGAGTTTCGGCTTCATCGGATCGGTCACGTCGTACTGGCGCATTTCGCCCGTGCCCCAGCAGGCGACGTAGAGAAAGCGGTCGTCCATCGATAGATCGATGTCGGTCACGAGCGGCGGCACGGCACCGAAGCCCTTGAGCAACGGCGGGAGCTTGTCGGCATCCGCGGGCTCCGCCGGAATGGTCGCCGTCTTTTCGATGCGGAATTTTCCGCTTTCGCGCCACCAAGTCCAGATCGACCCTTCCAGGTTGGTCGTATCGACGACGACGCCGAGGAAGCCATATTCCTTGACCGGATCGTGCGCCGGTCTCACCTCCAGCGCCATCTGGTGATTGGCGCCAAGGTCGATTGTCTGCACATTGCGCCGCGCCCTCAGATCCCAGAAATGGACGTGGTGGCCATATTTATTGGCGAGCAGATCCTCCGCCACAATGCCGTTCTCGAACTGCGGCGGCAGACCCCACTCGCTCGTCACCATGTAATCGCGCGGCAGGTTCCACCAAAAATCATAGTGCAATTTCTGCGGCCCGCGATCGATCTCCCAGCGTCCGAGAATCTCGAACGTCTCGCAATCCATGATGAAGACGCCGGGCGCGCCTTCCGTACCGTCCTTGCCGGCACCCCCGAGCGTACTGATGTAAACGCCTTCGGGCCCGCAATGGACCGTGTGCGGCCGCGAATATCCGGTTTTCTTGAACAGCTCTTCGGGCTCGATGATCTTATGAATTTTGGCCGCCGTCGGATGCGGCTTGGTATCGATGATGTAGATGCGCGACGAACGGATGCCCGGAATGATGAGAAAGCGCCGCTCCAGGAAGGCGTGGCCGGAAAGCGGGGACAGCGCCGACGAGCACGCGTTCCATCCGAAGTGATGAAACTCGTCGCCGGTGTAGGGCATCACTACCTGATGCACCACCTGGCCAAACGTTGCCGACTCTCGATTGACGTCGATGACGGCGAGCGCATCGGGCTTGGTGCCGCCGGCGCTGAGCATCAACGTGTAGGCGTAGGTTTCAACGGGCGCCTGCATCGCAAGTTTGGGCGAAGCGTAGAACGTCGGATCGGGCCTCATGGTCGCGGCAATATTCATGGCGTGCCTCCGTCAATGGGGCCGCATGCCGGGCGATGAGAGTGCGCGCCCTTGCGCAGCGGCGCCTGTGGTGGTCCGTGTGATGCTCCGTGGCGCGTGGCGTGACAACGGCGAAAACGTGCAGATGCTATGCGCGAAACTGGCGATGGCCAAGCCGCCGCGCGCAAGCGAACGGCTGCGGCCGCCGCGCGGTGCCATTCCCGGCGATGATACATGAGAAAAGCACCGGTCGAAGACCTATTCGATGCGATAGGCTTGTAACACGCCCTTCATCATCTGCGGCATGAAAAGCGTTTTACTAGCGGGATCGTAGCCGAGATCGGCGGCACCCTGGCCGAGGTCGAGAAGCTTTTGCGCTGCGCCATCGGCAGAAACGCGCCAGACGCCGCCCGCCATCCAATCGCTGACGATGTAGCCGCCGCCGGCAAGCGGCTCGATGCCATCGAGATGGCCTGCAAGATCACTCTTGCCGAGAGGCGTGATCGATTTATCGGCGAGCGACACGCTCAACAGATGCCCCTTGGGGCGGCCGGGCGAGTTGTCTGTCATCGAGCCCCAGGCGGCAACGCGCAGCGCGCCGCCTTCGACCAGCAGCCCGTTGGGATGTTCGAGCCCGGCATCCTGCAGCCAGACCTCGAGCTTGCCGGCAGCCAGTCTCCAGATGGTGTTGGTCGCCATGTCCGAGATGTAGACGTTGCCCGCGGCATCGGCGGCGACGTCGTTCAGGAACTTCGCATCCTTGGCGGCATAACGATTAAAAACTTTCCCGTCCTTGGCATCGATCTCGATCACTTCATCGATGTCGGAGGTGTAGAGTTTGCCGCCCGTGAGGGCCAGACCTTTGGGCGCGTTGAAGCCGGTCGACCATTTGAGATCGACGGTCTTGCCGTCGAGCGAGACCTTGGAAATGAAGCCGTTGCCGTCCTTGCCGTCCGCCGCGCCGTTGACGTTGGACACGTAGAGCACGCCCGCCCCGGTATCGGGCAACACGCTTTCCGGAGTGGCAAAACCCGTCGCTTCCCAGAGTAGCTTCGGACTTTCGGCCGCCACCGCACTTGCGTGAAGAAGACCAACCGCTACGCCCGCGAACCCCACAGCGCGCCAGACCTTCAATTCCATTCCATGTCTCCCAGCCGTGAATCGGGCAGCGCGCCGGCGGAGCCGGGGCCGTCCTGATCATAAACGGGGACAAGTGTCGCAGGTTCCCTCGGCCCGCTAGCCGGAAAGCGATACAGGCACCACATTCTTGCCTTGCATAAAATGCATAGCTAGAATGTTGCGTTGCGGAATGATCCGCCTGCTGCGGGGACTTAAGCATGGATTGGGACAAACTGCGGATCTTTCACGCCGCCGCCGAGGCCGGCAGCTTCACCCATGCCGGCGAGCAGCTGCACATGAGCCAGTCGGCCGTAAGCCGCCAGATCTCGGCTTTGGAAGCCGATCTGAAAGTCACGCTGTTCCACCGCCACGCCCGCGGCCTCGTGCTGACGGAGCAGGGGGAGCTGCTGAACCGGACGGTTGCGGAGGTTTTCGCCAAACTGCAGACGGCGGAAACGCTGCTGTCCGATACGACGACCAAACCGTCGGGCGATCTGCGCATCACCGCGCCGATCGGCTTTGGCACGGTGTGGCTGCCGCCGCGTCTGAGCGAGTTCAACGACCTCTATCCCGACATCCAGATCGAACTGATCCTTAACGACGAGCAGGTCGATATCGGCATGCGCGCCGCCGACGTCGCCATCTGGACCCGCGATCCCGATCAGGCGGACCTGATCCGCCGCCCCCTGTTTGAAAGCCGGGTGCGGGCTTTCGCATCCCCGCAATATCTGCGCAAATTCGGCACGCCGAAAACGCTGGGCGATCTCGATAAGCACCGCATCATCGGCTATTCGGGCCAGCCGTCCATGCACCTGACGGCCATGACCTGGCTCGAAACGGCGGGCCGGGAGGAAGGCGATCCGCGCCCGAAGATCCTGCGGGTCAACAGCGTCGTCGCCATCAAGAACGCCATCCGCGCCGGCATCGGCATCGGCACCATTCCCGACTACATGACCGAGTCGGGGTCTGACCTCGTTCCCTTGTTCGAAGATATCGAGCAGCCGAGCCTGCAGATGGTGTTCGCCTATCCCGAGGAACTCAAAATCTCCAAAAAAGTGCAATTGTTGCGCGACTTCCTGGTGACCAAGGCCAAGCCCTGGAAGTAGCAATCGGCAACCGCGCCCCTTGCAAGGCCCTGATCCGATCCCCATCTCCAACGTAGTGTTGACCATGGCAGGTCATGGGTCCGGAGTTATTGCCACCGCCGGTCCCTGTGGCTCTCGTCTAGGACGACGTTGTTCCTCCCCCTTGCCGGGCCGCGAAAAGCGCGCCCGGCTTTTTCTTTGTTCCCCTGCGACCAAGCCTGATTTGCGCTTCTGAGCGCCCGGCGCTATCTAACGGTCCACATTTCCCGACATCCATGGGCAAGGGCCGCAAACGACATGGCAAAGACGCTGTACGACAAAATTTTCGACGACCACGTGGTCGAGCGCTCAGACGACGGCACCTGCCTCCTCTACATCGACCGGCATCTGGTTCACGAGGTCACGAGCCCCCAGGCGTTCGAAGGCCTTCGCATGGCCGGGCGCAAGGTCCGCGCGCCAGAAAAGACTTTGGCCGTCGTCGACCATAACGTGCCGACCACCGACCGCACCAAGGGTATCGCGGATGAGGAAAGCCGGGTTCAGGTCGAGACGCTCGCCAAGAACGCCTTAGACTTCGGGGTCGAATATTTCAACGAGCTCGACAAGCGTCAGGGCATCGTCCACGTCGTCGGCCCTGAGCAGGGCTTCACACTGCCCGGCACCACCATCGTCTGCGGCGACAGCCACACCTCGACGCACGGCGCTTTCGGCGCGCTCGCGCATGGCATCGGCACGAGCGAAGTCGAGCACGTGCTCGCGACCCAGACGCTGATCCAGAAAAAAGCCAAGAACATGCTGGTCCGCGTCGATGGCGTCGCCCCACACGGCGTCGGCGCCAAGGACATCATCCTCGCCATCATCGGCGAGATCGGCACGGCGGGCGGCACCGGTTCGGTCATCGAATACGCCGGTGAAGCGATCCGCGCGCTCAGCATGGAAGGCCGCATGACCGTCTGCAACATGTCGATCGAGGGCGGGGCCCGCGCCGGCATGATCGCGCCGGATGAAAAGACCTACGCCTTCATCAAAGGCCGGCCCAAGGCGCCGAAGGGCGCCGCCTGGGACATGGCGATGAAGTACTGGGAAACCTTGCACACCGACGAGGGCGCGCACTTCGACCGCACGGTGGTGCTCGACGCCGCCAAGCTTCCCCCCATCGTGTCGTGGGGCACCTCGCCCGAAGACGTGGTGGCGATCACCGGCTCGGTGCCCGATCCCGCGAAGGTGCAGGATGAGAACAAGCGCGCCTCGATGGTGCGTGCGCTCGATTACATGGGCCTGACGCCCGGCACCAAGATCACCGACATTCCGCTCGACGTCGTTTGGATCGGCTCCTGCACCAACGGCCGCATCGAGGATTTGCGCGCGGTCGCCAAAGTCGTCGACGGCAAGAAGATTTCAGGCAAGCTCGCCTACGCCATGATCGTGCCGGGCTCAGGCCTCGTGAAAGAACAGGCGGAAGCCGAAGGCCTCGACAAGATCTTCAAAGCCGCCGGCTTCGAGTGGCGCGAACCCGGCTGCTCCATGTGCCTCGGCATGAACCCCGACCAGTTGAAGCCCGGCCAGCGCTGCGCCTCGACCTCCAACCGCAACTTCGAAGGCCGCCAGGGCTACAAGGGCCGCACGCATCTGGTGAGCCCGATCATGGCGGCGGCAGCCGCGCTTGAAGGGCACTTCGTGGATGTGCGGGAGTGGGGTTAGGGTTGAAACACAAATTCCATTCGTAACAACTTAGGACCACGTAACTTTCGCGGCGCCGAAGCTCGCATATCGAGCAAAAGAGCCCGGCGCCAATAAGCACCGGGCTCCAATACTACTGAACATTAGCGCGGCGCATCTCGAAATAGAGGCATGCTATGCCTACGACGAGATTCAGCACCGCTAACACAATGTCGACGGAGATCATCTCGATCTACCCCCTTCACTGGCGTTGTATCAAACGCGGTTCGTACGCGCTGCAAGATGCTCACACCAGTTTCCGTCATTAAATTTGCGGAATATCCAAGCCGATGCAATGTACAGCGAGCAGCGCCAAAGTCGTCGCGCGATTCGACCGCCCTAGCAAATAGTTATTGAGACGCAACAATACCTTGCGAGCCAAGCAAAGGGCAACGAACGTACATTGATCTTTGGTCAAATTGATTTGCAGAACCCGACAAATCTGAATTCTGCAAATCTCTATCGTTCTGACTAGCAATAGAAATTGAGAGAAAATAGTTGAACGCCACGGATGTCCGGAAAACGTACCTTAGTTAGAAGATTTGACCGAATCAGGTACCATAGAAAAAATCCAAGCTGATGCTGTGGAAACAGCTGAGCAAACTAGACCGCCTTCTTATCGGGAAGGCGGTCTTATTTTTTTATGGAGTCCAGCGCTATAAAGTGAGCTCCTCGATACACCCATTTCTTTGGCCAATTGAGCCATCGTCATACGACGATCTGCGAGTAAACTGCGAGCTTCCTGTATGTCTGTATCGCGGAGCTTTTTCGGCCGTCCTCCCACCCGCCCGTCCACTCGAGCTCTCGCAAGCCCTGACAGCGTCGCTTGGCGAAAAAAGGCGCGACGAGAACATAAATACTGAAGCATCGCATCAAGTGGAGCCATGTTGCCGTCAGACGTATCAATATTCTCATCTAGACAGCGCAATGCGATACCGTCCGCTTTCAACCTTTGAACGACCTCTTCAAGAATTTTGAATGACGAGGCGAGGCAGACCAAGCGCTTAACAACGAAGGTATCTCCGGGTTGTGCGGCGAGAAGAGCCCGATACAGCCCGGACGGAATTTTTTTTGATGAACCAGCGAATTCGTCAACATATACGTCGTCGCACAGCGGGTTAAGTGATTGAAGCTGAGCAGCAAGATTTGGCTCAATAGCCAGCGATCGTGCGTAGCCAATAGTGTAGGCAACCATCCCGCCCCCCCTTTTCAGCGAACCAATGAATCGAAATTGCTGTGGCACGTCATGTATCACTTCCCCCTCCTCTCGCGATGCCTGCACCCCGGCCAGCAGCAGGGGCGGCGTTTGCCGGCGAGGAGGTCTTCACGGATGCGCACGAGCTTGCGGTCGCGTGTCTCTTCCTTTTTCGCAACCTCGATCCAGCAGATCCATTCGTTGCGGGCGAGCGGGGTGAGATCGATCCACGCCGCCAGCACATCCGGGTGCGCGAGCAGCAGCGCGCGCAAATCCTTCGGCAGCTTGTGCACGACGCCAGCGGGAAGCGACTTCACCATCACGTCAGAACACCTCGTGTCGCTCACTAGCATGACCGCTCCGCCAGCACGCGCTTCACTTCGCTGATCACGAACCGCTGCGAGAACGGCATCGGAATATAACCTTCAGCTGGCGTGCCATTGCGCGCCAACTCGTCCGCAATGTCATCGGCATTGGCCGAGAGGAAGATGACCGGCGTCTTCGCGTACTTTCGAAAGCAGTGAAAGAATTCGATCCCGTGCATTCCTGGCATGGTGCCATTCAACAGCAGCACGTGCGGGGGAACACAGATGAGCTTGGGAAGCGCCACAAGCGGATCGAGATAGCCATCGACGGCGTGGCCCTCGGCTTCGAGGGACATCCGCAGCGAAGACACGATGTTGCGTTCGTCGATGACGATGGCGATGAGGGACATGGACTCCTGCTAGCAGGCGCCAACGGCGGGATTAAGAGCCAGAACGCCGTTTTTCCCAGTAAATCCAAGCCAAGCGGCCAGCCCGGTTCATCTCTTGCCGAGCCTTTGTTTTTGCCACAAATTGACCCCGAAACGGGCGTATAGTGATTTCCTGCGAGCGTGGGGACCGGTCGAATCGTCTAGGATCGGATCGCTCGGAACTGGGACGCGTGGACAACCGCGCAATGGGTGACGGGGAGTTCTTTTGACATCCTTCGAGCGCATCGGACTTGTGCTCATTTGCACAGTTGCCGCCGCAGCCAGTGGCGCAGCCGTGTTGTCTCTCGGCCCTGGCGTTTCCGATCCGGCGGCTGCCATTGCGACGGCCGACCTCGTGCCCCTGCCGGAGCGGACCGCGCCTCTACCGCCTTTCGTCAAGCAACAGGGCCGGTTGCCGGTGGCTGACGCCGCGGCGGAAGATCCGCTGCCGCTCGAAACCGCAGCGCTTGCCCCGCAAGACCTCACCACAAATCCAGTCGAGCGCGTCAGCCTTGCTGCTGAGACGTCCACGGCCGAAAATCCCGATGATGGCGCGGATGCAGCCGCGCAATGGTCGGCGAAGGTCGTCTCACCGCCGCAACCGGCGCTGCCGCGCGCTGCCGCCGTCGACCTTCAACTGAAAGTTCTGCCTCCGGTCACTACCGCCGCGCCGCATGATGAGAAACCGCACGCAGCGCCCGAAGCCGCCGCGCCAGAGCCCGCCGCGCCGAAGCGCACCTATACGCTCGCGGAGCGCTTGAGCGAGATTTCAACCGCCGCCAAGCAACGCCTCTCCGCCAAGCTCGCGGCTGCAGGTGTCACTGGCGAACCTGCCGATATCGGCCTCGTCGCCATCAAGGATGAAAAGCTGCTCGAGCTGCACGTCAAGACGGCGAGTGGCGCGTGGCAGTTCGTGCATCGCTATCCGGTGCTGGCGGCTAGCGGCACGTCAGGACCGAAGCTGAAACAGGGCGACCGGCAGGTGCCCGAAGGGATCTACGCCATCAGCTTTCTGAACCCCAACAGCAAGTATCACGTGTCGATGCGCGTCGACTATCCAAACGCCTTCGACCGCGAGATGGCGTCGCGCGATGGCCGCAAGGATCTGGGCGGCGACATCATGATCCACGGCAAGGCCGTTTCGATCGGCTGCCTTGCAATCGGCGACGAAGCGGCCGAAGAACTGTTCGTGCTCGCTCACCAGACCGGCCTCGACCACATCAAGCTCGTCATCGCACCGACCGACATGCGCAAGACGGGCATTCCGGCCATCGCCGCCGGCCAGCCGAAATGGCTGCCGAAGCTTTACGGCGAGGTTGCCACCGCGATGGCGCCGTTCAAGGCACCGTCCACCGGCCTGCTGTCGCTACTGGGTCTATAGGACCTTTTCCGTACCTGCTGCTTGGGTCAGCGCGCCCACTTGGCGTGCTCTCGGATCAGCGCTTCGACGCGCTTGACGTCCGGAACGCCGGGCCACTCGGTGGTCAACGGCCTCGGGTCGCCATCGGAATCCTTCTCCACGCCATAGCCGATCGAGAGCGTGCCCCTTCCGTCGCGGCCATCGCGGCGCCGGATGAAGTTGATCGTTTCAAGCTTGAGGCTCTGCACCGACTTGAACTTGCCGGTGATGAGGTTGATGAGCCGCTGATCGGTCAAAGCATGCACGGTGCGAAGCGACTGGAACACGCCGACGAACGGGGCTGCGAGACACGAGAGCCCGATGGCGACGAACGGCAGCGAGAACACGAACAGGAAGATCTGCAACCCGAGGCCCGACGGCTTGCCGTCCGACGTCAACGTATGGAGCCCGAGAAGGCTCGCGGCGCTGATGCCGAAGAACGTGAAGGCAATCGAACTCCAGAACAGGCCAAACAGGAAAATCGCCATGTTGGCGATCACTCCCGCCCGCCAGTCCGGCTTCGCGGCATAGAGCAGCCGCTCGCCCGGCGAGAGTTCGGCAGTGAGCGTTCGAGTCAGATCGGCTGGAAGCTTTCCCCTCGTGTATCCCATGCCCCACAGATAGGATGGAGACATGAAAAGACCATGCGTCGAACCTCTGGTTGAGCCGTCTTGGTTAGAAATCGCTTAAGGATCTCTGCTTTGGCCGGTCCTCCCGCCGCGACGGAGCGCTAGGCAACCGCCGCGGCGCAACCTATGTCTCTCGCCATGGAGGAGGGCCGCCGATGACACGCACCAAGGACTGGCATACCGCCGTCGCCCCGACGCTGGCCGAATTCGAAGACATGGCCAACGAGAGCTGGCAAAAGTTGCCTGTCGAATTCCGCTCGCTGGCCCGCGATCTGGTGATCCGGGTTGAGGATTTCGCGACCGACGAGGTTCTCGACGGCTTGGGAATCGAAGACCCCTTCGAACTGACCGGGCTTTATCAGGGCATCAGCCTGGATCAGAAAAGTGTGTCGGATGTGCCACGCGAACCGGACATGGTGTTCCTCTACCGGCGGCCGATTTTGGACGAATGGGCCGGCGGCGAGGAGGAATTGGGGCACCTCATCGCCCACGTGCTGATCCATGAAGTTGGCCATCATTTCGGCTTTTCCGACGACGATATGGATGCCCTCAACGCTGAAGCGCAGGCCTAGGCGCATGCCGTCACCGGCGGTTAACGGGCGCTGTGCCAAGTTTAGGGCGGGTTGTGCGGATGGCCGTTTCGGGCCATCTTGGCGCAGCCTTCAAGGGGAGTGGCCGGTGGGGACCGGCCGGTTTGAGACAGGTCGGGACGTCGACATCCGGGATGAGAATGCTTAGCCGACACGTGCACGCAGCGCGCAAACTGTTGATCGGCGGGCTTGTTGCCGCCGCAGCCCACGGGGCCGCGATCTTCGCCGCGCCCCTGGCAAATGCCGAAAACGCCACCCCGACGCCTGAAGAGTATGCCAATCACGTCGGCAGCGACGCGAGGCTGCTGAAGCCCGGCGAGTTCGTGCTCGACGGCCGCAAGCAGGTGTGCGGCCAGCGCCCCATCGTCATCGATAATCAGCTTGACGACTACGGCGCCGCCTATCCCGGATTTCTCATCATGAACGAGCGGCTGCTGAACAAGGTGTCTTCGCCCGTCAAGCAGTGGATTTTCGCCCATGAGTGCGGCCACCAGTTCCGCGGGCCCGACGAAGAGACGGCCGACTGCTTCGCCGTTCAACGCGGCCGCCGGTACGGCTGGCTGACGGAAGAAGGTGTCGAGGAAATCTGCAACTTCATCGCGCCCGCCAAAGGCGACAGCATGCACCTGTCCGGCAGCCACCGCTGCGAATACATGCGCAAGTGCTACGCCGATCCCTCGATCAAGTAAGTCCGGGCCAAATAAGTTATCCCCGCCCCCTCGAGCCGCCGTAGGCTTCCAGACCGTTGTCAAAAGGTTTGGATGAGACGCGATGCGCTTTGCCGACTATGCCCGCCACCTCGTAAGCCTTGGCCAGGTGGTTTACCAATGGGCCGGCCAGCTGGCCGAAATCGACAGGGCCGGGCGGGAAAAGGTAGCCCTTTATGCCGAGGAAATCGCGGCGACCCTGGCCCGGGCGGCTCATGCGCTGGCCGCCTTGGAACTGGCGCCCGGCGATCGCGCGACCCTATTGTCCGCCACCCGTGAGTTGGGCCGGATTTCCGGCTATGTCGAAACCATCGTCACCGCGCTTCAACACCACCTTGACGGAAGGAAGCGGGCTGGCGTTAAACGGCGGCTTGAACACCTGGAGCCCTTCGAACTCGAAGCGGCCATTGCCGAGCACGGCGCCTTCAAACAGGCGCGGCGGCTGGCGGCGGCCGAAGGCTACTTCAGGGCTCTGGCGGACGCATTGCGCGCGTGAGCGGCGCGCCAAGACTGAGCACACGATGCGCGATTGAGGAGAGACGATGGACAAGTTCACGGTTCTGACCGGTGTTGCAGCCCCCCTGCCGTTGCGCAACATCGACACCGACATGATCATCCCCAAGCAGTTCTTGAAGACCATCCGCCGGACCGGGCTTGGCAAGTCTCTGTTCTACGAAATGCGCTATGAGCCGCAGACGGGCAAGGAGATCGCCGGCTTCGTCTTGAACAAGCCGCAGTACCGCGCCGCGCAGATCCTGGTGACGGGCGAAAATTTCGGCTGCGGCTCCTCGCGCGAGCACGCACCCTGGGCGCTCCTTGATTTCGGCATCCGCTGCGTGATCGCGCCCGACTTTGCCGATATCTTCTACAACAATTGCTTCCAGAACGGCATTCTGCCGATCAAGCTGCCGCAGTCCGATGTCGACAAGCTGATGGATGACGCCAACCGCGGCGCCAACGCCAAGCTGACGGTCGATCTTGAAAAACAGGAAATCCGCGGCCCCGACGGCGGCATGATCAAGTTCGAGATCGATCCGTTCCGCAAGCACTGCCTGTTGAACGGCCTCGACGCCGTCGGCCTGACGCTGCAGAAGGACAAGGCGATCAGCGCCTACGAAGCGAAGACGCACGACACCCGCCCCTGGCTTTGATCGCGCAAAAGGACCGACCCCATGGCCAAAGCCGTACACATGATGGTTCGCGTGCTCGACGAAGCGCGCTCGGTGAAATTCTATGAAACCGTGCTGGGGCTCAGGATTGCCGAACGGCGCGACTGGCCGGATTTCTCGCTCACCTACATGAGCAATGCGGACGCGAACTTTGAGATCGAACTGACCGTCAACAAGGGCCGCACCGAGCCCTACGACCTCGGCGGCGGCTATGGCCACGCCGCCTTCATCGTCGATGATCTGGAAGCCGAGCATAAGCGCATTTCCGCTGCCGGCTATCAGCCCAAGGACATCAAGGCGATGACGCATGACGGCAAGCCGTTCGGCAAGTTCTTCTTCATCGAGGATCCGGACGGCTACAAGATCGAGATCATTCAGAAGGGCGGCCGCTTCGTCTGACATTTGTTTCGCGCACGGAGGCGGACATGGACGAGACCAACATAGATCGCGCGGCGATGGGCAAACTAGCCGGGGCGCTCGCCTTCATCTGCGGCGCCGATCACAAGGTTGTCCTGGCATTGAAGAAGGCGTCCGAGACCGGCACGGACAAGGACATCAAGGCGGCACGCGCCCTGTTTCTGAAACTCAAATCCTCCGAACGCAGCGCCGCCATGACCATGCTGCGGGATGATTGATCGAGCCGCCGCCCACTTAGATTCGCGCGCCTCCGCCCACTTAGATTCGCGCGCCTCCGCGCGACGCAATCAGCGCGCCTGTCAGCGCATCGGCAAAGGCTCGCCGCTCATCATCGGTGAGAAATGTGCCGAACAGCACCTCGCGGCCCTGCGCGGCGAGCCGCAACGACGAGCGGCTGTCCGGCCGGTCGATCGTCAACTGCACGCGCGCCCAATAGGGATTGAACGCGAATTCTTCCGAGCGGCCTGAAGGATGCACACGCGTCAACTTCAAAAGATCGGGATTGATGTCGACCACCTCGTAGATGCGGCCGGCCCGGTAGTTCCATTTGAAGGCCCAGTAGACCAGCAGCACATCGAGGCCGAAAAAGCCGGTCACCGGCCAAGCCCCAATCGACACGAACACGATGCCCATGATGAAGCTGACAACGCCCATGGCCGTCATCAGGATGAGGAATCCCGCCGGACTTAAAGAACGATGCGGATGCAGCACAAACCGCGATTGACGCGGATTGTCTGGTATGTCCGGAATGTTGCTCATCGTAAACCCGTTTCACCCTTGAGCTACCCGGCCAGCAATGCCAGCCACCAAGCCGAAATCGCCCGTTCGCATCCAGACCCGGACAATCCCGTCCCGGCCGGCAAAAGACAAGCCCTTGAAGGCGGCAAAACAGGCGAAACCTCCAGCAAAATCGAAACAGGCGCTCAGCGCCGCGACGATTGCCGAGATCTTCCGCCGCTTTGCGGCAGAAAATCCCAATCCCAAGGGCGAACTGGAATCCGTCAACGCCTTTACCCTGCTTGTCGCTGTTGTCCTCTCGGCGCAGGCGACCGACGCCGGCGTCAACAAGGCAACGCGAGCCCTATTCAAGGTCGCAGATACGCCTAAGAAAATGGCCGCGCTCGGAGAGGAGCGGCTCACCGGCTACATCAAGACCATCGGCCTCTACCGCAACAAGGCCAAGAACGTCATCGCGCTTTCTCAACGTCTCGTTGACGATTTCGGCGGCGAGGTGCCGGATGACCGCGCCGCGCTTGAGAGCTTGCCGGGCGTCGGCCGCAAGACGGCCAACGTGGTGCTCAACATTGCCTTTGGCCACCCGACGATGGCGGTTGATACGCACGTGTTCCGCGTGGCCAACCGCATCGGCCTTTCGACGGGCAAAAACCCGCTCATGGTTGAAAATGACTTAATGCAGCTGATCCCGGCCGCCTATGCGCATCACGCGCATCACTGGCTGATCCTGCACGGCCGATACCTCTGCAAGGCCCGCAAACCCGAGTGCTGGCGCTGCCCAATCGCCGAATTCTGCCGCTTCGAACCGAAGACCGAACGGACCACTTAATCGAACCTTACCGGGACCGCGGAAAATTGAGGCAATCTCGCTTCGAATTCCCGCCTCGCGGCAAACAGCGTTTTTAATTCTCTGTCGTACTTTTGCGGCCTGGGAGACGAGTGGGTTTCAGCAGGTACGCATATTATGGCGCAGATCAACGGCACGACCGGCAACGATGTTATCACCGGCACGACGCTGGATGACGAGATCAACGGCGGCGACGGCAACGACCGCATCAACGGCGGCGCGGGCAACGACGTCATCACCGGCGGCGCCGGCATCGATACGCTCACGGGCGACGCCGGCAACGACACGCTTTACGGCGGCGAAGGCAACGACGGCTTCTTCGGCGGCGGCGGCAACGATATCATCAACGGCGATGCCGGCGACGACACCATGTATGGCGACGGCGGCGACGACTCGCTGCGCGGCGGCGACGGAAACGACAAGCTTTATGGCGGCACCGGCAACGATACGCTCGATGGCGGCGCAGGCACCAATATCATCGACGGTGGCGCGGGTCTCGACACGGTCGTCATCAATATCGCTTCGGCGGGCCTCACCGAAGCCGTGCGCAATGACCTTGCCTCGCTCAGATCGTTCATGGACGCGCAGCTCGCGAGCGCCGGCTCGGTTGCCGCGCTGAGCGCGCAGACAGGCGGCCCCGCGCTGACGCTCTCCGCACTCGGTTTGACGATCAGCAACTTCGAGGCTGCGAAGATCTTTATCGACGGCGTCGAAACCCCGCTCAATTCGCTTCTCAATCAGGCTCCGGCGGCTGAAGCCAATGTTTCGGTCGCGACCGATGAAGATACGGCGCTCAATGGCCAGGTGGTTGCCGCCGACGCCGATGGCGACGCCCTGCTCTACACCCTTGCGGCGCTGCCGCAGAACGGCACGCTGTCCATCAACGAGGATACCGGCGCCTATACCTATACGCCGAACGCGAACTTTAACGGGGCCGACAGCTTCGAAGTGGTGATTTCCGATCCCTCGGGCGCCATGACGACGCAAGCCGTGACCGTCGCCGTCGCGGCTGTCAACGACGCACCGGTGACGGAAGCGGTTGCATCCCTCTCGACCGATGAAGACACGTCCGTTTCCGGGCAGGTCGCCGCGTCCGACATTGACGGCGACACGCTCGGCTTCGCGCTCGACCAGGGTCCGGCCAACGGCACGGTGATGCTCGATGCCGGGACGGGCGCCTATACCTATATGGGTGCCGCCAACTTCAGCGGCTCCGACAGCTTCACGGTAAAGGTTTCCGACGGCAAGGGTGGCTTCGCCACCCAGCAGATCAACGTCGCGGTCGGCGCTGTTGCCGATGCGCCGTTCGTTGCCGCAGCCAGCGCGACGCTTCTTGCCGGCCGCGTGATCTCCGGCACGTCGGCCAGCGAAACGCTGACCGGCACCGCGGGCGATGACACGATCTCGGGCGGCGCCGGCAACGACACGATCTACGGCGATGGCGCAGCCACCGCGGTGACGGCGGGGCTCGACATCTCGGCCGCTCTCAGCGACACCGACGGATCGGAAGCGCTCAGCCTCAGCATTTCCGGCATGCCGGCGGGGGCAACACTTTCGGCCGGCACGGCCAACGCCGACGGCACGTGGACGCTCACGGCTGCCCAGCTCGCCGGCCTCACGATCACGACGATGGCGGCTGCGGACTTCGACCTTACCGTCACCGCGACGTCGAGCGAACAGGCCGGCGGATCGGCCAGCACGGCTACGACGCTGCATGTCGCCCTTTCAGGCGCCGGCAACAACGACACCATTGACGGCGGCACCGGCAACGACACGATCTATGGCGGGCTTGGCAACGACACGCTGACCGGCGGTGACGGCAATGACCTCGTCTATGGCGGCGACGGCAACGACAAGATGATCGCCGGCAATTCGCTCGGGCTCGACCGCTACGACGGCGGCGCAGGCTTCGATACCCTCGACTTCTCGGGTTCGAGCATCTCGGTCAAAGTCGACCTGACGGCCGGCACGTTCACGGGCTGGAGCAGCGGAACGGTGACGGGCGTTGAGAGCGTCATCGGTTCAGCCAAGGCCGATTGGATCAAGGGCACGCAGTCCGACAGCGTTCTCTATGGCGGGGCGGGCCAGGACACCATTTTCGGCGGCGCTGGCAACGATACGCTTTACGGCGAAGCTGATTCAGACACGGTCGATGGCGGTGCCGGCAACGACACGCTTTATGGCGGCGACGGCAACGACACGTTGACCGGCGGCTCCGGCAACGACGTCATCTACGACGGTAGCGGCAACGACCAGGTGAACGGCGGCGACGGCAACGACTACATCTACGCCGGCTCAGGCATCGATACCTACGTCGGCGGCTCGGGCTTCGACACGCTCGACTATTCCGGCGCGACCGGCCCCGTCAACGTCGATGCCAGCAAGAAGGCCATTTACGGCTTCACCGACGACAAGATGGCCGGTATCGAAAAGATCATCGGCACGGCGTTCGGCGACACCTTCAAGGGCGGCAAGGACAGCAACGTGTTCGACGGTGGCGCGGGCAACGACAGCTTCCGCGGCATGGGCGGCTCTGATACCTTCATCGGCGGCGCGGGTGCGGATGCCTATATGTGGTACGTCAAGGACGTGCAGAAGGGCTCGAACTACCTTGGCGCCGATACGATCGCCGATTTCGGTGCGGGCGATACGCTGAACCTGCGCGAGTTCACCAAGGCCTTCCCGGGCGCATCGATCGACAGCGTCGTCAAGCTGTCGGACAGCGCATCGGGCACGATGGTTTCGGTGAAGATCGGCTCGAACTTCCTCGATCTCGTGAAGCTCGAAGGCGTGCATGAGACGCACGCGAGCACCATGCTCGCCAACGGTCAGATTTTGACTTGATAGCGGCGCTGGCGGCTCCTCTTCGCGGAGCCGGCCGCCTGCGCGATCACAGGACCTGCGAACCGCTAGATGCCGTCCATCCGCATCGGCAACCCGGCCTTGGCCATGTGCACCTTGGCCTCGCCGATGGTGTAGGTGCCGAAGTGGAAGATCGACGCCGCCAGCACGGCGCTCGCGTGGCCTTCCTTCACGCCGTCAACGAGATGATCAAGCGTGCCGACGCCGCCTGAGGCGATGACGGGAACATTGACGGCGTCCGAGATCGCCCGCGTCAACGCCACGTCGAAGCCGGCCTTGGTGCCGTCACGGTCCATCGAGGTGAGCAGGATTTCGCCGGCGCCCAGCGCCACGACCTCCTTGGCGTATTCGATGGCATCGATGCCAGTCGGCTTGCGGCCGCCGTGGGTAAAAATCTCCCACTTTGGCGGCTCGCCTTCGCCCGAGACCCGCTTGGCGTCGATGGCGACGACGATGCACTGGGCGCCGAACTTTTCCGACGCTTCCTTGACGAACTGGCGGTTGAAGACAGCGGCGGTGTTGATCGACACCTTGTCGGCCCCGGCTTCGAGAAGCTTGCGGATATCGTCGACGGTGCGCACGCCGCCGCCCACGGTCAACGGCATGAAGCAGCGCTCGGCCGTGCGCTCGACGATTCCGAAAATCGTGTCGCGGTTTTCATGACTCGCCGTGATGTCAAGAAAGCACAGCTCGTCGGCGCCGGCTGCGTCATAGGCCGCGGCGGCCTCGACCGGATCGCCCGCGTCGATCAGATCAACGAAGTTGACGCCTTTGACGACGCGGCCGTCTTTCACGTCGAGGCAGGGTATGAATAGGACTTTGAGCATGTCGGGCTGCGCCTGGAACCTGAATTCAAGACCTGCCGTTAGCACGCACCAGCCCTGGACGTCGAGAGTTGCGTCGCACCTTGGAACCGCGCCCAATCCCCGTGCGTTTCAGGTCTTGATCACCCGATGTGACGATTGGAGACGGATCATGGAACGCGACCCCAAAGTTTCGCAGTTGATCGACAGGCTGAATGCGCTGAACGAGCGGATTGCCAAGGCGCGCATCTCGTTTCAATCCAATGGCCCGGTGGGCGACAGCCTGGCTCCTGAATTCGAGCAGAATCTCGCCACGTTTTCGAAGGGTCACGACGACATTCGCAAGTCCATCGAAAGCTATCAGGCCATGACGAACGAAGTGCTGTCTACGGCAACAGCGGCAACCGACAATCTCGAAAAGCAGCTCAAAGCATGGCTGCTCGCCGTCGAGCAGAGGTTCAACGGCCCGCGGCGCACGACCAAGACGACATCGATGTAAGACTATTTCGTCTCAGTCGCCGCGTTCGCGAAGTGCGGAGAACGTCACGTTCGGGTATTTGTCGCCCTTGTATTTGAGGGCCCAGGCGCTCTCGGCCAGAAACACCAGCGCGCCGTCACGATCCTTGGCGATGTCGCCCTTGTGGGCGTTGATGAACTTCTCAAGCTCGGCTGGATCGTCGGCCGTGATCCAGCGTGCGAGTTCGCACGGCGCCTGCTCGAACGACACCGGCACCCCATATTCCTGCGACACGCGCGAGGCGAGCACGTCGAACTGCAGCGAGCCGACGACGCCGAGAATGGGCCGCGCGCCCGCAATGGGCGTGAACACCTGCACAATGCCCTCTTCCGCCAGATCGTCGAGGGCCTTGTTGAGCTGCTTGGTCTTCATGGCATCGGCGATGATGACGCGACGCAGAATTTCAGGCGCGAAGTTCGGGATGCCGGTGAATTTGAGCGGCTCCTTTTCGGTGAGCGTATCGCCGACGCGCAAGGTGCCGTGGTTCGGCACGCCGATGATGTCACCGGCATAGGCTTCATCCGCCGTCTCGCGCCCCTGGCCGAAGAAGAACATGGGCGACGAGACCGTCATGTACTTGCCTTCGCGCACATGCAAAAGCTTCATGCCGCGCTTGAACCGGCCCGAGCACAGGCGGACGAAGGCGATGCGGTCGCGATGGTTCGGGTCCATGTTGGCCTGAACCTTGAACACGAAGCCGGTCACCTGATCTTCTTCGGGTTGCACGGTGCGTTGCGTGGCAACCCGCGGCAACGGGCCTGGGGCCCAGTTGGCCAGCGCATCCAGAAGCTGCTCGACGCCGAAATTGCGCAAGGCGCTGCCGAAGAACACCGGCGAGAGATGTCCTTCGCGGAACGCCTGCAGATTGAATGTCGATAGTGCGCCCTGGGCCAGTTCCACGCCTTCAAGCGCCCGGGCGGCGATATCTTCGTCGATGCCGTCTATCCGCGTGATGTCGGACAATTCCTTGATCGGCTCGAAGCGTCCATAGGGCGAGCCGCGATCGCCCTCGGGCAGCAGAACCTTCATGCCGGCGAGATCGAGCACGCCGCGGAAATCGGGACCCATGCCGATAGGCCACGCCATCGGCACGAGGTCGAGCGCGAGGCCGGAGGCAATGGCGTCAAGCAGCGTCAGCGGGTCTTCGCCCGGCCGGTCGATCTTGTTGATGAAGGTGATGATCGGAATATCGCGCAGGCGGCAGACTTCGAACAATTTGCGGGTCTGGCTTTCGATGCCCTTGGCGGCGTCGATGACCATCACCGCCGCGTCGACGGCGGAGAGCGTGCGGTAGGTGTCTTCAGAGAAGTCCGAGTGGCCCGGCGTGTCGAGCAGGTTGTAGACGATGCCGGCCCGCTCGAACATCATCACCGACGAGGTGACCGAAATGCCGCGCTGCTGCTCGATCTGCATCCAGTCCGAGCGCGTGCGGCGGCGCTCGCCGCGCGCCTTGACCGCGCCAGCCAGCTGAATGGCGCCGCCGAACAGCAACAGCTTTTCGGTCAGCGTCGTCTTGCCGGCGTCTGGATGCGAGATGATCGCAAACGTGCGCCGGCGCGAAATCTCAGGATGTGCGGTCTGCTCCAAGGGAGCCGCGGGAAGCGCCGTCATGTTCGGTTTCACGCCTTCTGCAACTTGACGTGGCCGGCATCGACCCAGATGCGGTGGTAATCCGCCGCCTGGCCGAAGGCCTCGCCGACATGCAGCTCGATCAGATCGTCATCGAAGGCGGCGATGGGAAAGGTCTTGCCAACGCAGCCCTGAAACAAGGTCTGCAACTGCTGATCGTTCGGCAGGTCGGCAGGGATTTTTGTGACGCGGACGAGATCGCCGATTTTCATGCAGCCTCCAGAAGGGCGAGAGCTTCTTGCGGGTTGATGCGGCCATCATAGAGCGCGCGGCCGGTGATGGCGCCTTCAAGCATTCTGTATTCGGGCTTCAACAGCGCCTTGATATCGGCCATGGAGGCGAGGCCGCCCGACGCGATGACCGGAATCCTGGTCGAACGCGCAAGTTCGACGGTCGATGGCAGGTTCAAGCCCTTCAGTACGCCGTCGCGGTCGATGTCGGTATAAATGATGGCCGAGACGCCGGCGTCCTCGAACCGTTTGGCGAGGTCGATGGCCGAGAGCTGCGAGGTTTCGGCCCAGCCTTCAACGGCAACCTTGCCGCCTTTGGCGTCGATACCGACGGCGACGCGGCCGGGGAAGCGCTTGCAGGCTTCCTTCACCAGCGCCGGATCGCGCACGGCCACCGTGCCGAGGATCACACGGCGAATGCCCTTTTCCAGCCAGGTCTCGATGGTTGCCAGATCGCGAATGCCGCCGCCGAGCTGAGCCGGCATCTTGATAGCTTTGAGAATGGCTTCCACCGCCGCGCCATTGACCGGCTTGCCGGCGAACGCGCCGTTCAGATCGACAATGTGCAGATATTTGAAACCCTGGCGCTCAAACTGCGCGGCCTGGGCGGCCGGATCGTCGTTGAACACCGTCGCCTCACTCATTTCGCCGAGCTTCAGGCGAACGCACTGGCCGTCTTTGAGGTCGATGGCAGGAAAGAGGATCAACGTTCTGTCTCGCAGGTTGACCCTTCTCCCCCAGGGGAGAAGGTGGCCGAAAAGGCGCTTGTTCAAGTCCCTCACCTGCCCTTCGGGCATCCTCTCCCGTTCCGGGAGTGGAAAGTGGCGTCTTTCCTTCTCCCCGTGGGAGAAGGTGCCCCGAAAGGGCGGATGAGGGGCCAAGCGCTCGACCGTCTGATTGCCAATTGTTGGGTGCGATCAATCCCACATCGCCTGCCCCGTCAAGAGCCGCGGACCCGCCGCGTCAACGTTTACGGGCATCGCTTCTGGCGGCGGACGCGACCGAGGCTGTCCAGAACCCGAATTCGCTTGAGGGGAACGCCAGCGTAGTCATCGACGGACCGGCGCCCTTTGTCGTCTTCCACGGTGACCGAGACCAGACGGATGAGCCCGGAGGCGTGAAACTCGGCCGAAAGCTGACGGACGGCTGCGAGCGGCACCCGATGCCCGGTGCAGATTTCCGGCAGCGCAGTCTTAAATGCTGACACAGCCTCTTTAAGCGCCCGCGACGGCACAACGCCCGATACGGTCCCGTTCAGGAAATCAACCCGCAGCGTGCGATCCGGTGATCTGCGCGCTTCCGCAAACACATCGACCTCGCGGAAGCCGATCATCAGGCACAAGCCGCTCGCCAGCGAATCGGCGATGTTATGAGCCATGGCGCGAAGCTGATCGTGTTTCACGGCGGCCTCAATTGTAAGCGCGGCCCGATTTTTACCGCAAGGACAGGGCAAGCTTGAGAACTTATCGCGTTCTCAACTCTCGTATGTGCCATGGCCACCGCATTTCTCGACGAACCGCCGCCTAGCCTTACCAAGAAGGCGCTGACCGAGGACGACGCGATCGCCATCTGGATCGCCCGCTGGCTCAAGATTCGACCGTCGACGCTCGTCAAGCGCTACGGCTGCGACCCGCGCCGTCTTTATGAAGTGTGGGAGGAAACGCGCTTCCCCGGCAGCCGCAAAAAGGCCCTGATCGAGTTCCAGGCGCGGTTTCCGGGCCTTGATGCGCGCATCGACCCCGGTCCGCACCGGCGTGTTCCGCTGACCCCCTCTCCCGATCAGCTGCCGCTGTTCCCTGAAGCCTAGTTCACTGAAAATTAACTATTTTGACCGTTCCGGCGTGAGAACATCGACCGGAACCCATGGAGAACATTTTTCGAACATCCCCTAGACTTCCCCGATGATTCGAGCTATGTTCTCTTCATGTTCACGGGCGCCTCAAAAGGCACCCAATCCCGGGTCACTCTAGTGGCGTACCGACCCTCCCCCCATTCGACCAGGAGAGCCACATGCGCACCTATCTGATCTCTTACGACCTCGCCAAGCCGAACCGGAACCAGCACGTGCTGGCTCAGGTGATCATGGGTCTGGGCGACAAGTGGGCCCGCCCGCTCTCCAACACCTGGTACGTTGCCTCCGACCGTGACGAGGTCGATCTCGAAGCCGATCTCAAGGACCTTCTGTCGGACGAGGACGGCCTGCTGATCCAGGCGGTGAAGCGCGAAGCGGTGTTGACCAACACCTCGCTGCGCTGGTTCCGTCAGCGCCGGGCAGGCCTCGATATCGCGCCCGACAGTAACATCATCGCCTTCCCGGCGCCTCCGCAGCCGGAACCCACCGAGCCGGAGCTGCCCTTCGCCGAGGCTTGCTAACGGTCTTTGGGCGGGGCGGGTCCTTCTCCCCCAAGCCTTCCCAAAGGGCCCGTCCCGCCTGAAGCCCGAATTTAAGTCCCTTCAATTGCCCGTGAAGAATGAGCCGGGGGCTTTTCCCCTCGGTCCCCGGCTCCCACGTTCCCTCCCGTCCGTAGCGTTTTGAGTTTGTGGCGTTGAAAGCGTTCCCCCCTTTCCCGCTTCCTGTTTCGCCCCCTCTGAACCCCCGGACAATCGCCATGACCACCTACCTCATCCAGCACACCCCCAAATTCGCCACCCAGGACACCTGGGCCGTCTCGTTCTCCCTGCCCTACATCGCCGAGAGCTATGCCCGGGCCGGCGAAAACGTCTGGTACGTCAAAACCTGGCTGACGGCGGAGCAGATCCGCCGCCGCCTCGCCATTCTGTTCGATGAGGGCGACGAACTGTTGATCCATGAATTGCGCCGCGAGGATCATTCAGCCGCCCGCCTGACCTGGCTTGAAGGCAGGCTCGAGCAGGACGAAGACGCCGATGCCGGCTTCTTCAACGGCCCCCGCGTGCTGTGGGGCGCCATCCAGTCGGCGGTGCAAAGCTGGTCCTCGCAGCCGCTTTCCCCGCAAACCCTGATCCCGCCGGCCTTTATGGTTGGTGGCAACCGTGCCCCCCGCGCGGCGTAAGGCGCGTAACCCCTCTCCCACCGTCATCTGCTTTACGGCCACTTCGACAGCCGCCCGTCTCCCGGAGCGGCTGTCGTTTTTTGCCAGCCGGCACCCTATTTGGAACCCCAGGACAGGCCGCGCGTTAGCCGGTCACTCAGCTCAACGGGGGAAACCCATGAGACTTTTCATCAAAGCGTCTCTGGCACTTGTTGCAGCGTCGAGCGTGCCGGACATTTCACAAGCGCAGTCGTTGACGCCGTTCGGCGTGTGGCGCGATCCGCTCACCCAATCGCGGCCTGGACCACATCGTGCGCCGATCGAAGATCGCGACGCGACCGGGCAAGGCGAGTATTTCGGCACGCCGATGAACCGGCCTGCGCCAAGGGCGCTGTGGACCCCGGCTGAGCCAGCCCAACCTATGGTCGCCGCCGGCGGCGCACGGCCCGAAATCGCGCCGGTTGCGCCCGAACTCGTGACCTTCAAATCCAATTATGAAGCCGGCGTGCTGATCGTCGATACCGGAGACCGCAAGCTTTTCCGTGTCAACGGCGACGGAACCGCTTACGCGTACCCGATCGGCGTCGGCCGCGAGGGGTTCTCGTGGCAGGGCGAGGAACAGGTGTCGCGCATCGCCGAGTGGCCCGACTGGTATCCGCCGGCGGAGATGCGCCAGCGCCGTCCCGAGCTACCGGAAAAAATGCTGGGCGGCGTGCTGAACCCGCTCGGCGCCCGCGCCATCTATCTCGGCAATACGCTTTACCGCATTCACGGCACCGATGCGCCCAAGACGGTCGGCCGGGCCGAATCCTCAGGCTGTATCCGCATGCTCAACGAGCACGTCGTGCATCTGGCAAGCCTTGTGAAGATCGGTGACCGCGTGATCGTCACACCCGACCTCGATCCGAATGTCGTGGTGGCCCAATCCCCATTCTCGGTCGTGCGCTGATGCGCTGATTTACGGCTTCCAAGCCATGAAGTTGGCGAGCAGCTTGAGGCCAAGCCTCTGGCTCTTCTCCGGGTGAAACTGCGTTCCGGCGATGTTGCCGTCGGCGACCATGGCGGTGACCGGACCGCCGTAGTTCGTTTCTGCGACGACGACGCGGCGCTCCGCAGCCACCAGATGGAACGAGTGCACGAAATAGGCGTGCAAGCCGTTGGGACCGGTCGGTATGCCGGCGAGCAGTGCGTGCGGTGTCACGACGTCGAGCGTGTTCCAGCCCATGTGCGGGATCTTGAGCGATTTGTCTTCCGGCTCGATTGCCCGAACCTCGCCTTTGATCCAGCCGAGCCCCTCGGTCACCTCGAATTCGCGGCCGCGCTCGCTCATGAGCTGCATGCCGACGCAGATGCCGAGAAAAGGCCGGGCCTTTTTGCGCACAGCATCTTCCAGCGTTGCGATCATTCCGGGGACGCGCGCGAGCCCGCGCTTGCAATCCGCGTAGGCGCCGACACCCGGCAGCACGATGCGATCGGCCGCCGCAACGTCTTCGGCGCGGGAGCTGACGGTGACAGAAATGCCGGCGCCGCTCTCTCGCGCCGCGCGCTCGAAGGCCTTGGCGGCCGAATGCAGGTTGCCGGAACCGTAATCGATGATGACGAGACGCTGCATGGATGTCCGCGGAGCTATTGCCGGTCGTGGATGATGCGCATGAGGCGGACCGGTCCACGGGCACCGTAAGCGGCTTTGACGCCGCCATTGTCAAGGGCTGAGCGGACGCGGGTCAGCGAGGCTTGCACATTTGCCGCGTAGCGAAGGTCAAGCCTTGGAGCCAAACCGCCAAGGGCCCGATGGCGTCGAAAGCGGCGCCTGAGGCTTATTGACCGCGACCATCGGCTGGTCAGGCATCCAGGTTTCGAAAAAGCGCCGTTCGCACTCTTCGAGCGACTTGCCAGAAACCGACCCCAGCATGCGCCAACCGGCGCGGTCCAGCATCAAGCGTTCCACCGTAGCCGCCTCAAACCCCAGATAGACGTTGAGCGCCATGATAAGGATCGACGAAATACTGTCGTCCAAACCGATCAGCGACAGCGCGCCGAGGAGTGCGGACGCAAGCACGATGTAGGCAAGTGCCGCCAGCCAGAGACCGCGCAACGCGAAGCCCAGCGGCGGCAGGAGCGCCGTCACCCACGAAAACGCGTCCTTGACGAACACGAGTTCGCCCGCCCGGTCGACGCGATCCGGACTGGGCGTCGGCGGCTCATGAACGGTGTAGGTGGCGACAGACGACATGATGGTCCTTGACGTGTGGTGCTTGTCGGGTACGCCTCACGGCGCAGCTCGAATTGAACGCCGCTGCGCCGCTCAGCCGGCGAGCGTGCCCTTGGTTGAAGGGATCCGCCCGGCCTGACGGGGGTCCTGAGCAATCGCGGCTTTCAAGGCCCGTGCCAGACCCTTGTAGCACGTCTCGGCGATGTGGTGGTTGTTCTCGCCGTAAAGGTTCTCGATGTGCAGCGTGATGCCCGCATTCTGAGCAAAAGCCTGGAACCACTCGCGGAACAACTCGGTATCCATTTCGCCGATCTTGGGCCGCGAGAACTCAACCTTCCAGATGAGATAGGGCCGGCCCGAGACGTCGAGGGCGACGCGGGTCAACGTCTCATCCATGGGCAGATGCACGTCGGCGTAGCGCACGATGCCGGCCTTGTCGCCAAGCGCTTTGGCGACCACCTGGCCCAGAACGATGCCGCTATCTTCAGCCGTGTGATGAAAATCGATGTGCAGATCGCCCTTGGCCTTCAGCGTGATATCGATCAACGCGTGGCGGGCGAGCTGTTCCAGCATGTGATCGAGAAAGCCGATGCCGGTTTTGATGTCGTACTGACCCGTGCCGTCGAGATCGACGGTCGCCGAAATCTCGGTTTCCTTGGTCTTGCGTGTGATCGATGCCTGCCGCTTCAAGGCCGTCTCCGTCATGCCGCCGCGGAAGGCCGATGGGCCCGACCGGGACGAAACTTGCTTCACAATCTTCTAACGTCTATCAGCTGCCAAAACCTTTCAATACGGCGCTCGCGGCCGCATGAGCCGTGAAAAGCACTTGTTTTGGCCTTAGCAGTTCTTAACTTTCAGCCCACCAATGACACCCAACAGTTCAAATGCCCCCGATTCGACCTGGCACGCCACCACGATCTTAACCGTTCGTAAGGGCGGCAAAGTGGTGATTGCCGGCGACGGGCAGGTCAGTCTCGGACAGACCGTCATCAAATCGAACGCCAAGAAAGTGCGCCGGCTCGGCCGCGGCGACGTGATCGGCGGCTTCGCAGTCGCCACGGCGGATGCGTTTACACTATTCGAGCGGCTCGAAGCCAAGCTGGAGCAATACCCGGGCCAGCTGACGCGCGCCTGCGTCGAACTCGCCAAGGATTGGCGGACCGACCGCTACCTGCGCCGGCTCGAAGCCATGATGATCGTGGCCGACGCCGAGACGACGCTGGTGCTGACAGGCACTCGCGACGTGCTGGAACCGGAAGCCCACGTGATGGGCATCGGCTCGGGCGGCAACTACGCGCTTGCCGCCGCCCGCGCGCTGCTCGACCAGCCGCTCCCGGCCGAAGAGATCGCCCGCAAGGCGATGGCGATTGCCGCCGACATTTGTGTTTACACCAACACCAACATCGTCGTTGAGACGCTCGACGCAAAGTCGCTCACATGACCAACTTCTCACCCCGTGAAATCGTCTCCGAACTCGACCGCCACATCGTCGGTCAGGGCGACGCCAAGCGCGCCGTGGCAATAGCTCTGCGCAACCGCTGGCGCCGTCAGCAGCTCAAAGGCGAGCTGCGCGAAGAAGTGCTGCCCAAAAACATCTTGATGATCGGCCCGACCGGCGTCGGCAAAACGGAAATTTCGCGCCGCCTTGCCAAGCTCGCCGGTGCGCCGTTCTTGAAGATCGAAGCCACCAAGTTCACCGAGGTCGGCTACGTCGGCCGCGACGTGGAAAGCATTGTCCGCGATCTGGTCGAAGTGGCGATCACGCTGGTTCGCGACCGGAAGCGCAAGGAAGTTCGCGCAAAGGCAGAAAAACTGGCGGAAGAGCGTGTGCTCGACGCACTCGTCGGCTCGACCTCCTCGCCCGCAACCCGCGAAAGCTTCCGCAAGAAGCTGCGCTCAGGCGAATTGAACGACCGTGAGATCGACATTCAGGTCGCGGATCAGGCACCGGCCTTCCCGCAATTCGATCTGCCGGGTGCAGGCTCGATCTCGGCGATCAACTTGAACGACATGCTGGGCAAGGCCTTCGGCCAGCGTACCAAGACCCGGCGCATCTCCGTCGAAGACAGCTATGAAGTGCTGATCGGCGAAGAAAGCGACAAGCTTCTTGAAATGTCGCAGATCAACTCTGAGGCGGTCGCGGCCGTCGAGAACGACGGCATCGTGTTCCTCGACGAGATTGACAAGATCTGCTCGCGCGGCGACGGGGTGCGCGGCGGAGCGGATGTCTCGCGCGAGGGCGTGCAGCGCGATCTTTTGCCACTGATCGAAGGCACGACGGTTTCAACCAAGTACGGCCCGGTGAAGACCGACCACGTGCTGTTCATCGCTTCGGGCGCGTTCCACGTTTCAAAGCCGTCCGATTTGCTGCCAGAACTGCAAGGCCGCCTGCCGATCCGGGTCGAGTTGAAAGCGCTGTCGCGCGATGACTTCCGCCGCATTCTGACCGAGCCGCAGGCCAATCTGGTCGAACAGTATGTGGCCCTGATGCAGACCGAAGGTCTCACGCTCGACATCACGGCCGATGCCATCGACGAGATCGCCGATACGGCCGTTTCGGTCAACGCCACGGTCGAGAACATCGGCGCGCGGCGGCTGCACACCGTGCTGGAGCGTGTGCTGGACGAGGTCTCGTTCGAAGCCTCCGACCGTTCGGGGCAGACCGTCACGGTCGACCGCGATTACGTGAAATCGCGCGTTTCCGCTTTGGCCAAGAACGCCGATCTGTCGCGCTTCATTCTCTGACGACGCCTCACACCCAAAAGCGCGTCAGACAAAAAGTGCCGGGTGTGAGCCCGGCACTCTGTGTCATCCGTTGCGAGGTCGCAGTCCTCACACCAGGATGGAAAATCCAACGTCCTGGCTGTCCACTCCGTCGAGCGATACGACATCTACCCACTGGCCCTTGACCAGACCTTGGACGATCGTATCGCTGCCGGCATCGGCGAAGCGCACGCTTTCGGCGTAGCTCTTGTGACCTTTGAGGAAGTCGCTCATGTCGAGCCGGTCGGTGCCGACGGTAAAGTCGGTAATGCGGTCAACCGCGCCGCCGGCCGTATCCTTCTTCAGATACGCGAAGGTATCCGCGCCGCCATTGCCGGTGAGCGTATCGGCGCCGCCCTTGCCGCGGAACCAATCGGCGCTATCGCCGCCGATGAACCAGGTGCCGGTCTTGTCGGCCCCCACATAGCGGCCAGCCGCGTCATTGCCGACGATGGTCTCGAAGCCCGAGATCTTGTCGGTGACGCCGTTCTTGCCGGTGCCGAATGTCGCGATGCCCTTGGAGAGATCGACGTTGACCGGGACCGCGACGCGGCTGAAGTCTAGAACATCGTTGCCAGAGCCGCCCGAGTAGAGATCGACGCCGCTCGAGACCAGAACCGTGTCGTCGCCCGATCCGGCGAACACGCTGTCGTTGCCGGCACCGCCGTCAAGCCAGTCGTTGCCGGCGTCGCCCAAAATGCTGTCGTCGCCCGAACCGCCGAGCACGACGTCATCGCCGCTGTTGCCGTGCACGGTATCGTTGCCTTTGCCGCCGGCTGTAACGTCGCTGCCCTTGCCGCCCGACACCCAGTCGTTGCCGATGCCGCCGCGGACGGTGTCATTGCCTTCGGTGCCGTAGAGCGTGTCGTTGCCGGTATCGCCGAAAATCACGTCATCGCCGCCGCCGGCCCAAACGCGGTCGTTGTCCTTACCGCCGCGAATGGTATCGGCCAGCATGCCGCCGCCGAGATCGTCATCGCCGGAATGGCCCCAGATCTCGTTCATTTCCTTTAGAAGACCAACGAGGGTGTCGGCGTTCTTCGTTCCGTGAGTACTCATCAACAGATGCTCCTGGTGTTGACCGGACGAACGCCCCGCAAGGCCCCGTGCCGTTCCGACCGATTAACCTTCGAGGAAAGTCCGAAAAGAATGCCTGACGATCTTTCTTCGAACGTGACGCGCAAGTTTCACCCCTGGTTTAGAACTAGCCCGGCAGGACTTGAGGAAATCCTCAAACCGGTTGTTCAAATTGATTAGAATTTGCTTGGCATTTTCGGCGGCGGCATGAACGCCTCCCGGCCCCGATGTGCGGCTTAGCCGCTATTCATCGGCATAAAACGCGGTTAAAAGGGTCGCGTTTTCGAATTGAACGGCGCTGGCAAAATGGTTGACGCGATCCTAACCACAAAAAATTCCAAGCTCTCAAGCACGGTGACCAAGGTTTCACTGGCGGGGATGACGCGCGACGGGCTGAAAACGGCGCTCGCAAGCGCCGGCGTGCCGGAGAAGATGCTGAAGATGCGCGTGCAGCAGCTGTGGAGCTGGATTTATGCCCGCGGCGTCAGCAGCTTCGACGACATGACGGACGTTTCGAAGGACTTGCGCGCGAAGCTCGCCGCCAACTTCACGCTCGACCGGCCGCAGATCGTCACCGAACAGATTTCGGTCGACGGCACGCGCAAATGGCTGCTGCGTCTGCCCAGACGCGGTCATGAGGCCCACGCGCCCGAAATTGAGACCGTTTACATTCCCGAGAGCGACCGCGGCACGTTGTGCATCTCCAGCCAGATCGGCTGCACGCTGACCTGCTCGTTCTGCCATACCGGGACCCAGCGGCTGGTGCGCAATCTCGAAGCGGAAGAAATCGTCGGTCAGATCCTGCTCGCCCGAGACCGCATCGGCGATTGGCCGGGCGCGGCCACGCCGCCTGACAACCGCCTGCTGCCGGCAAGCGAGCGCAAGATCACCAACGTCGTGCTGATGGGCATGGGCGAGCCGCTTTACAATTTCGATAACGTCAAAGCCGCGATGGAGGTCGCCGCCGACGGCGATGGCCTCGCCTTGTCGAAGCGGCGCATCACGCTCTCGACCTCTGGCGTTGTGCCGGAGATTCCCCGCTGGGGCGCGGAAGCTGGCACCATGCTCGCCATTTCGCTGCACGCCACCAACGACAAGCTGCGCGACGAACTTGTGCCCATCAACAAGAAGTATCCGATCGCCGATCTGCTGGAGGCCTGCCGCAACTATCCGGGACTTTCCAACGCGCGGCGCATCACGTTTGAATATGTGATGCTGAAGGGCGTCAACGACAGCCTCGCCGAAGCCAAGGCGCTGGTAAGAATGCTGGCGGGCATTCCGGCCAAGATCAACCTGATCCCGTTCAACCCCTGGCCCAACAGCAAGTATGAATGTTCCGATTGGGAGACGATCGAGCGCTTTGCCGAGGTCGTCAACCGGGCGGGCTACGCGAGCCCGGTGCGCACACCGCGGGGCCGCGATATTCTGGCGGCGTGCGGCCAATTGAAGTCGGAAAGCATCAATGTGAGAGCCAGTGCACGGGCGGCGTCAGTGGCCGGAGGCGATTGAGCGCCGATTGGGACTGGCACAGTGTTTTCGATCCGGTCACGAGCATGACTGGCGCTTGAAAATCCTTTGAAGAAAGAGACTTAATCCGTATATACGGAGACGGCGTCTCAAGTTGTGGCCTGAGGGGTGGGTGATGTTCAAAGCGCTGGCCAGAGTGATCGTCGGGTTCATCCTCGCCTGCATCGCAGCGGGTCTCGCCAAAGTCCTGTTCGTCGTGACCCCGGTCGAATTGGTTTCGGTGCCCAGCTCAACCTTTCCGCAAAAGGCGACCGACCTTGCCGTCCTCGCCATGTTGACGGCCACGCATACCGCCATCTTCTCCGCGACTTTCGCACTCGTTGCCACCGGTATCGCGGAATGGCTGTCGCTGCGTTCGCCCTTGTTCTACGTGACGACCGGCATTGCTATCGCGTTGTTGGGATTTTTCGCGCAGTATTCGAGCGAAGTCGGCGGCCAACCGACGATTTTCAACAGTTACGCGCTCGCCGCCTACATCACCGCCGGATTGATCGCCGGCCTTGTCTATTGGGCGCTTGCCGGGCGAAAGGCCGGCGTCGCGGCACGGGAGGCAGCGCCCCAACCCGCCCCTGCGTCGCGCCCACGGATCATCGTCGAAAAAAGCCCCGTTGAAACCGGTGCCGTGCGAAAGGGCTGGGCGTCGAAGCTCAAAGGCGCTCCGCGCGATGGCGCAGCCGGCGGAAATGTTTCCGCCGTAGAAGCGGCCGAGGAGACCATCGCAGCCGGGCCTGCCGATAACAAAGTCCGCGCTGATACGCCGGCAAAAGGCTCGGTGCCCGTAACCAAGCCGCCAGCGGCCGCCCGCGCCGACGATCCGGCTCCATCGAACGACTGACCGGCGTTCAAATATGTTGAAGCTCATATCGGTCGCAGGCCGGACCCTGAACGCTCTGCAAAAGATTCGTTGTTGCGCCGCAGCAGAAATGCTAGGGGTTGTCCTTGCGGCGCAAAGGATCTCAACATGTTCGATTGGAATTTGCAGCTTCGCTTCTGGCGCAGCGCGACCGAAGCGATGCTTGAGGGTGCAACTGCGACATTGGCGGCGGCGGGCGAATTCCAGTCGCATCTTCTCGCTGAGGCTGAGCCCAAAGCAATATCCAAGGCCCCGGTGCCACAGCCTCTCGATGCCTTCGATCCTTTCTCGTGGACGAATGCGTGGTGGCAGGTGGCAATGTCCGCCGCTGCCCCGCAGCCCGCGCCCCGTGCCGCCCCGATTGATCCGTTGAACCCGGTCACGTGGTTTCCGGCCTGGGTCACGACACCGGTTGGCACCTCGCCGATCACCCCCGATCAATGGATGAAATTTACGACTGATTTCTGGTTCAATCGCGCGCCGGCTTGGGCGACCGCCCCGGCGTGGACCATCTGGCACGGTCCGTTCACCATCATGCTGATGTCGACCGGCATGCCTCACTCGGTTGCCTCTCCGGCGGCGCGGGCGAGTGCCGCTTCTCTCGACGCCGCTGACGCTGCCCGTGAGCAGATGTCGTTAGCTTTCGCAGCCTATCGCTCCGACGGCGGACACGCAGCGGCATCCATCGCGACATGGCCGTTGTCCGTCATGTCCGAAATGGCGGCGGTCACTCTGAGCATGCCCTCGCCCTCCAAATCACGCCATTAGCCTGCTTGCGGTATTGCCGGTCTGCCTCGGCTGCCGGCACGCCGCCGGAGCCCTGCAACCGCGACCGTTGGCATCCTGTTGCAACGCCTGAGCGACCTGATAAGAGTGCGCGGCTTTCCGCTTTCACTTGAGATTGGGACCTATCTCCATGACCGCAAAGGGCAAAATCAAAAAAGTCGTGCTCGCTTATTCGGGCGGCCTCGATACGTCGATCATCCTCAAATGGCTGCAGGAAACCTACGGCTGCGAAGTGATCACCTTCACCGCCGACTTAGGACAAGGCGAAGAGCTGGAGCCGGCGCGCGAAAAGGCCCTGATGCTCGGCATCAAACAAGACAACATTTTCATCGAAGACCTGCGTGAAGAGTTCGTTCGCGATTACGTGTTCCCGATGTTCCGAGCCAACGCGCTCTATGAAGGCGTCTATCTGCTCGGCACCTCGATCGCCCGGCCCCTGATCGCCAAAAAGCAGATCGAGATCGCCCGCAAGATGGGCGCGGACGCGGTCTGCCACGGCGCCACCGGCAAGGGCAACGATCAGGTCCGCTTCGAGCTTGGCTATTATGCGCTGGAACCCGGGATCAAGATCATCGCGCCGTGGCGCGAGTGGGCCTTCAAGAGCCGCGAAGACCTGATCGCTTTCGCCGAAACGCATCAGATCCCCGTCGCCAAGGACAAGCGAGGCGAAGCGCCGTTCTCGGTCGATGCCAACCTGCTGCACTCCTCCTCCGAAGGCAAAGTGCTGGAAGACCCTGACGAGGAGCCGCCGCCCTACGTCTACATGCGCACGATCGCGCCGGAAGATGCGCCCGACAAGCCGACCGTCATCACGCTCGGTTTCTCGAAGGGCGACGCCATCTCGCTCAACGGCAAGGCGATGAGCCCGGCGGCACTGCTGGCGGCGCTGAACGATCTGGGCCGAGACAACGGCATCGGCCGCGTCGATCTCGTTGAAAACCGCTTCGTCGGCATGAAATCGCGCGGCGTTTATGAGACACCCGGCGGCACCATTCTGCTCGCCGCCCATCGGGCGATTGAAAGCCTGACCCTCGACCGCGGCGCGGCCCACCTCAAGGATGAGCTGATGCCGCGCTACGCGGAGCTCGTCTACAACGGTTTCTGGTTTTCGCCCGAGCGCGAGATGATCCAGGCGCTGGTCGACAAGAGCCAGGAGAACGTCGAAGGCGAGGTGCGCTTGAAGCTCTACAAGGGCAACGTGATCGTCATCGGCCGCAAGAGCCCGAAATCTCTCTATTCGAACACGCTTGTCACCTTCGAGGACGACAAGGGCGCCTACGACCAGAAGGATGCCGAGGGCTTCATTCGCCTCAATGCGCTGCGCTTGCGCACGCTTGGCGCCCGCGACCGCAAGACGGGCAAATAGCGGCAGGCGAACATCGCGCCGGTGTGACGTGGGGACGAAACCATGGACGGCTGGCGCGATATTCCAAGCTATGAAGCAGGACGCATCGCCGGAATTCCCGTGCGTTTCGATGCGCTCTATCCGCTGATGCCGGGCGCCATCGCCTTGAGCCTCATCGGCCGCAATGCACCGGGCTATGGCTCTCTGGCACTGTTCGCGCTGATCATCATCGCCGGGGCAACGCTCTCGATCCTGCTGCACGAACTTGGCCACGCGATTGCTGCCCGGTGCTACGATCTGCGCACGCGGGAAATCCGCGTCAGCGGGTTCTATGGCCTCGCCACCATCGAGCATCAGGGACTGAAGCGCGGGCAGGAGATCGCCATTCTCATTGCCGGGCCGCTCACCAATGCCGCCATTTTCGTGCTGCTGTGGATGGCGCTCGGCATGCCGGCGCTCTCCGGCCGGCTCTATTTCGATATGGGCTCGCTTGAATCAATGAGGCAGCAGGACTGGCTGACGTCGAACAGCCTGCGCTGGCTCGCCTATTTCAACCTCGGTCTGACGGTCTTCAATCTCGTTCCCGCGTTCCCGCTCGATGGCGGACGCATCTGCCGCGCTTATTTTTCCGGCACGGTGACGGATGGCAAGCTGGTCAGGGCCATAGCCTATTGCGGCGTCTTTATCGGCGTGTGGAGCTTTTTCGGCGCCGCCGCGTTCCCCTCGCTGTTCGGCGCTGGCATCCTGCTGATCGTCGCCAACTATGCCATCGCCAAGGGCGAGGTGCCGCCGCCCGACTGAATGGCCCTGCGGTGCTCCGGCTGAGTAGAGGGCTTGAAACGCTCCGTGCGCTCAGTTTGCGAGATCTGCTATAAGCAGCGCCTGCGCCAGACGAGAGTGAAGTACGATACATGAACCACATCCGCATCGGTCAGATCGCCGGAATTCCGATCTACCTCGACATGTTCTTCGTGCTGGTTCTGATGCTGTTCTGCTACCCGTATTTCACCAGCGGCGATACGCAAGTGATGTCGGCCGGCGTCGTCATCATCGCCGGTCTTATCGTGTCGGTGCTGCTGCATGAGCTGGGTCACGCCTTCGCCGCCCGGGCCTTCAAGATCGGCATGTCGCATATCGAGCTGACCGCGCTCGGCGGCGTCGCCCATTTCGAACGCAGTCTTCCGAGTTCGGTCATCGTGCGCACCGTTGTGTTGCTCGCCGGTCCGGCTGTGAACCTGCTGCTCTGGTACCTATTGGAAGGGCTGGCGCTGCAAGCCGCGAGCGGCGACCGGACCATGCTGTTCCTGGCGCTCGGCGCCTTGGCAACAGCGAACCTCTGGCTCGGCATCTTCAATCTGCTTCCCGCGTTCCCGCTCGACGGCGGGCGCACACTCGATGCCTGGCTCGGCAGGCCGCTCGGCAGTGCTATGTCGGTCCGAATCGTCGCGAGCCTGGGATTGGCAATTGCCGCCTACATCGGCATCACATCGCTGCCCGACAATTTCTGGGGCATGCTTCTCGCCTTCTTCCTGTTCCAGGCCAATTGGATGGCGCTGCAGGCCGCGGGCGGCTGGAGCCGTTAAGCCGCATTAGGGAAGATCACGGCCGATCACATGCCTGTGTAAAGTGGTGATCAGTCGTGGGCTGGGGCTTGATCGAGATCAACGGGCACCCAACCTCCGTCGCATTGGCGGTTGCGGGCCGAGCTTTCCACGGCGACGGGGGTCGATATTCTCGGTTCGCTGGTGTTGGGCAACAAGAACGGGAGCACACCTTTTTTATGGACCTGCTGATCAGTTTGATTTCGAGCCCCTGGCTCGGTTTGCCGGTCTGGGTGTGGCTCTCATTTCTCGCAATCGTTCTCATCATACTGGCGATCGACCTCGGCCTGTTCCATCGGGACGCACACGCGATCTCGATGCGCGAGAGTGCGATGCTCGCCGGCTTTTGCATGACGCTCGGGCTCGCATTTTCCGGCGCGGTATGGTGGCTCTATTCGGGTGACATGGTCCAATCTCTCGATCCCGTGATCGCGGCTGCGGAGCCCGGAACGGCGCGGGCCTGGACCGCATGGGAGCTGTATCTCACCGGATGGGTGGTCGAGCAGACCTTGGCGTTCGACAACATCTTCGTCATGTCGATGATTTTCACCTACTTCGCCATTCCGCAGAAGTATCAGCATCGCGTGCTGTTCTACGGCATCCTCGGCGTCATCATATTGCGCGCGATCATGATCAGCCTGGGTGCCGCGCTCGTGCATCAGTTCGGCTGGATCCTATATCTGTTCTCGGCCTTCCTGATCCTCACCGGCATCAAGATGCTCATGTACGCCGATGCCAAGCCAGACATCGCCAACAACCCGGTTCTGACGTGGATGCGGCGGCACATGACGATCACCGATCGCATCGACGGGCAGAATTTTTTCGTCTATCTGCCCGATAGCAAGACCGGTAAGATCGTCCGTCACGCGACCCCGCTGTTCGTGGCGCTGATCATGATCGAGTTCGCCGACCTCATCTTCGCGGTCGATTCGGTGCCGGCGATCTTCGCCATCACCCAAGACCCGTTCATCGTCTACACGTCCAACATCTTCGCCATTCTCGGCCTGCGCTCGCTTTACTTCGTGCTCTCGGCCATGGTCCACCGCTTCGATTACTTGAAGTACGCGCTCGCCCTGGTGCTGATCTTCGTCGGCGCCAAGATCTTCATCCAGCAGTTCACCGGCAAGATCCCGCCGGAGGTGAGCCTCGGCATTACTGCCACCCTGTTGATCGGCGGCATTGTCGTCTCGCTGTTGGCGACGCGTCGACGCGGATCAGCAGTGGAGGAAAGTGCCAAAGCCGGCAAGAGTGCCTAAGCGACGCCTGAATTGGCCGGAATTCGGCCAATCCAGGTCACAGGGCGGCAGGATTTTCTGCCTTGCCGCACCAAGGTCATGAACTTTCAGGGGCCTCTGCTATAAGGCCGGGGGTGAACGATCGCCCCCCAGCCTGAATTGCAGATCAAGTGTTCCAGACCACGTCATGACCCGGCACTCCGTCAATCGCACCCTGTCGCGGCTTTACAAGCTGCTGTTCTTCGTTCTGTTCCTGTCGCTCGCCGCCAAGTTCGCCGACGAGATGCCGGGCCTCCCGCCTTTTCTGGTGACGGCTGCCGGCAAGTTCTACGAATTCATGCGCGACATGTCGCTTCTGATCGCGACCGGCGGCGTCGCCTACATCTCAAACATCTTCCAGAAGCGTTCCAACTTCGTCGAGAGCCTGGAGGAAGAGTGGCGCAACATCGTGCGCACCAAGTCCGTGCTGCTCAACTATTGCGAAAAGCCCTATCTCTCGACCGACGATTATCTGGCCGCCTACAGCCGCATCAGCGAGACCATCGACACGATGCGCATCGTCTATCGCAATGCCGGCGAGACCCGGCAGCTTGTCGGCCTCTATCCCTTCGCACCGCTGCACGACATGCGACGCGTGTTGCAGACACTCGATCCGCGAACCGGCGCGGACATCACGGCAGAGCAGAAAAAGCTCGTGCACGACGCCATCCTGCAGGCATTCTTCGCCCTGCGCGAGACGTTCCTTGAAGAGTTGGATCTGGAAGAACCGAACTTCCCGCTGCTGATCTCCGGCGCCCACCGGTTGAAAATGCCAGGCGCGGCCGTTTCAGCACTTGTCCTGCAGGATCATCAGCGCCGCTTGCTCGATAGCAATCCAGCCCCACGGCCCGATATCGACGCCTTGCTCTCAGAATTGCGAGCCAAAGAGCAAGACAACGGCGGTGGACCGCGTGAGGCCCCGGACACGCCCCGGACGAAATAAGGAATTGGCGCTGACGGCTTCGAGCGCTCAGCGCTGAGGCGAAACGAAGATCGGTTTCGCCTTCACCACTTCAGCCCGCTTGCTGGCCTGGACCGGCGCTTCCAGCGCCATGAATGCGGCATTGATCCGCCGCGACATCGCCGCCAGATATTCGCGCACTTCGCTCGGCAGCTCGACGGCCGCGAATTTATCGGGGTGATAGATTTTCGACAGCTTGTGGTAGGCGCTGCGGATCTCTTCGAACGCCGACGTCGAGGATACGCCGAGCACCATATAGGGGTCGAACTGGTCGCCGTCGCGCAGCCGGTTTTTAAGCCCGGCCGAAGTCGGCACCGGCAGGATCTCGAGGCTCTTCAACCGCGCCTTGGATATCAGCGACCGCTTGCCCTGATAGGTCTCGAAATCGATGAACTTGGCGTCGCCGTTCAGCACGTCGTAGATCGAGCGTGACGCGGCCATGACGATCTTGCCCTTCAAGACCTCACCGTCCTCCAGCGTCATTTCGACCGGAACGGTGGTCTGCTGCAGGCTGTTGTCCACTTTGTTGCGTTCGAACATTTGGCGGGCTTTCGTCTCAGAGTGACACGGCGTGAGCGCTGCGCCCGGGCGCCGGGCGCGTTTACCAGCCGGTTTCGCAAGAACTGTGCAAAGCGCCGCATCTCCGGTTTGGACAGTGACGGACGTGTCGTGGCCCGTTGGCCGCAGGCCCGCGCCCTGGCGACCGCCTAGCCTCGCAACGCCGGGTGTGCTACGTCGCGGCTAACTTTTGCGCCGCAGCAGGCCCGCCGGTCCGACCGGACAGCGTGGCTGGCGCGTTAACCCCTCAGGCCCATTCATGAATCTTCGCAATATCGCGATTATCGCGCACGTCGACCATGGCAAGACGACCCTTGTCGACGAGATCCTCAAGCAGTCCGGCGCCTTCCGCGAGAACCAGAAGGTCGCGGAGCGGGCCATGGACAGCAACGATCTGGAGCGCGAGCGCGGCATCACCATTCTCGCCAAGTGCACCTCGGTCGTCTGGAAAGACACGCGCATCAACATCGTCGATACGCCCGGCCACGCCGACTTCGGCGGCGAGGTGGAGCGCATCTTGAACATGGTCGACGGCGTCGTCGTGCTCGTCGATGCGTCCGAAGGACCGTTGCCGCAGACCAAGTTCGTCGTCTCCAAGGCCTTGAAGCGCGGCCTGCGCCCCATCGTGGCGATCAACAAGATCGACCGCCCCGACGAGCGCCACCAGGACGTGTTGAACGAGATCTTCGATCTGTTCGCCAACCTCGACGCAACCGACGAGCAGCTCGACTTTCCGGTGCTCTACGGGTCAGGCCGCAACGGCTGGATGGCGGAAGACCCGGCCGGCCCGCAGAAGGATCTGACGCCGCTGTTCGAATTGATCCTGCGCCACGTGCCGCCGCCGTCCATCGACGATGGCCCGGTGCGCATTCTCGCCACCACGCTCGAGGCCGATCCGTTCCTGGGCCGAATTCTCACCGGCCGCATCACGTCAGGCACGCTGAAATCCAACATGGCGTTGAAGGCGCTGCGCCACGACGGCACGCTGGTTGAAAATTTCCGCGCCACCAAGGTGCTGGCCTATCGCGGGCTCGAACGCATTCCGGTCGATGAGGCAAGCGCCGGCGAGATCGTCGCCGTGGCCGGCATGACCGATGCGACCGTCGCCGATACGTTGTGCGATCCCGTCGTCGAACAGCCGCTGCCGGCCCAGCCGATCGATCCGCCTACGCTGTCGATGACCTTCCGCATCAATGATGGCCCGTTCGCCGGCCAGGAGGGCTCGAAAGTTCAAAGCCGCGTCATCCGCGACCGCTTGATGCGCGAGGCGGAACGCAACATCGCCATCAAGGTCGCCGATAGCGACGAAACAGACAGCTTCACCGTCTCCGGCCGCGGCGAACTGCAACTCGCCATTCTGATCGAAAATATGCGCCGCGAGGGCTTCGAATTGACCGTGTCGCGGCCCAAAGTGGTGATGCGCGCCGACGAAACGACCGGTCAGCGGCTGGAGCCGATCGAGGAAACGATCATCGACGTCGATGACGGCTATACCGGCGTCATCGTGCAGAAGCTCTCCGAGCGCCGCGGTGACCTGATGGAAATGCGCCCCTCGGGGGGCGGACGCACACGCATGGTGTTTCTGGTGCCGACGCGCGGCCTGCTCGGCTATCAGTCGGAACTGCTGTCCGACAGCCGCGGCACGGCGGTGATGAACCGGCTGTTCCACTCGTATGCGCCCTACAAGGGCGAAATCCAGGGCCGGCGTCAGGGCGTGCTCGTCTCCAACAGCACAGGCGATGCGACCGCGTACTCGATCTTCCACCTGCAGGACCGCGGCATCTTCATGATCGGCGCCCAGGCCCGCGTTTACGAAGGCATGATCGTCGGCGAGCACTCGCGCGACAACGATCTGATCGTCAACGTCGTCCAAGGCAAGAAGCTGACCAACGTGCGCGCCTCCGGCAAGGACGAAGCGCTGACGCTGGTCCCGCCGATGCGGCTGACGCTGGAAAAGGCGATGAGCTACATTACCGACGACGAACTGGTCGAGATCACGCCGGAATCGATCCGGCTGCGCAAACGCTGGCTCGATCCCAACGAACGCAAGAAGCAGGATCGCAAGCGCGAAGCCGAGCGGGAAGCCGGCGCCGCCTGACGCGCTACAGCCCGGCTCACAGCGGCGTGAACAACTGTGACGAGACGGGAACTTTTCCTGTCTTGTTACGGCGAGGGTTGCTGGCCACGTTGGCCTCATCACGCTTGATGAGATGAGGAGATCGATTCCATGAGACAGACCGTGTTCGCCGCGCTTGCGGCAACGATGGCACTCTCGACGCCAGCGCTGGCCGATGCCAAGCTTTCCGAAGACGAAGCCAAGTCGGCAGCGGCCGCAGCCACGGCCTGGGGCTGCGAAGGCGGAGAATGGGAAAAGGAAACAGAAGGCACCGGCGTCTATGAACTCGACGACGCCAAGTGCAAGGATGGCAACAAGTACGATCTTAAGTTCGATAAGGACTTCAAGCTGATCAACATGAGCCGCGACTAGACAGGTCTTGCGATCAGCGCCGTGCCGCTGGATGGCACACTAAGCGTGCAGCCGTGCTCCCGCCCGGCTGCACTTTTTTTGCCGCTGCGGTTCAATGTTCAGAATATCTTAACCACATTGGCCGTCCACTCGCATCATCCTTGAAGGAATTTTAAATCTGTATGCGGTATTTTACGGCCTGATTGCGTCATATTTTTCGGGCGCGTGTTGGTAAAGTGGTGGCTTCATGAATAGCAATTCGATACCTGACGCTGCAGATTTTGGCGTCCAGACCGCTGCCCCAGCCCGTCGTCATGCGCTGGTGCCGATTCTTCTCGGCCTTATGGGGCCCGTCGTTGCACTGTCGATCATCGACGTACGTGCGCTCGCCAGCGCCAGCGTCATCGTTCACATCTATCTCTTCGCCCTGTTCGTGATCGCCGCTGGCGCCTATGCCATCAGCGTCATCGAGCCAGGTGACATCACCCGCGTCACGGTTGATCGCAAGGCCCGCGTAGTCCGCCTGGAACGGACCGGTCTTGTGGCCCGCAAGACAATCGAAGTTCCTTTTTCCGAGATCTCTACGGTCCGCGTCGAAGTCCACGGCGACGATGACGGCTATGAGACGGCGATGCCCGTCCTTGTGCTCAAATCGCGCGATGTCATGCCTTTGCCGGCGGGGACGACGGAAGCCGACATCGCCACCATGCGTGTGATGCTGAAAGGCGCGGCTTAGAAGGCCTGCTCAAAGTCAAAAAATTGGAGGCGTGGCTCCGTGCAGCAGAGCCACGCCTGTCGACCAAGGTGAATGCAGGAGGCACCATCTTCGTCGAAATGGAAATTATGCTATGTTCACTAAGAGATGGTGGACAGGCGCCGGTTCAGCACGGTGATAATTCTGATCCGCATCACAGCTGCCAGCATGCCGCGATGCGCTGAAGGGAATTGACACGCCGTGCAGGGCGAACCCGACGACACCGCTCTTAAGCCCCAGAACCCGAAGGCTCCTGTTGTAGAAGCCGCCCGCGCGCCGGACGAGCTGCAGACAACGGCCGAGTTCGAGGCGGCTCGGACCTACATCCGTGACGGCGGCGGCCATCTGTTCGTCACCGGCCGGGCCGGCACCGGCAAATCGACCCTGCTGCGATCGTTTTGCGAGGACGCTGCGCAGAATGCCATCGTTCTCGCCCCGACGGGACTGGCCGCGATCAATGTCGGCGGACAGACCATCCACTCGTTTTTCGGCTTTCCGCCCCGCCTGATCCAACCGAACGATATCCGCCGCAGCCGCAATGGCCGGCTGATGCGCAAGCTCGAATTGCTGATCATCGATGAAGTGTCGATGGTGCGCTCGGACCTGATGTGGGGCATCGATCAGGCGCTGCGCGTCAATCGCGGCCGGCCGCGTGAACCCTTCGGCGGTGTCCGCCTCATCATGTTCGGCGATCTGTTGCAGCTGCCGCCCGTGGTCCAGCAGGCCGAAGTGGCCGCGCATCTGGAAGATGCGCACGGCGGGCCGTTTTTCTTCTCTGTGCCGAGCCTCAGGGAAGGCTTCGGCACCCAGCGCATCGAGCTGAGCCACGTCTTCCGCCAGACCGATCTCGACTTCGTCAGGGTGTTGAATGCCATCCGCGATGGTGAGGCGACAAGCGAGGATCTGCGCTCCCTCAACGACCGGGTGCGGCCCATCCGGACGCTGAGCGAGGGCGAGCCCTATGTGATCCTAACGCCGACGAATGCCGCGGCGCGGCGCATCAATACCGCTTATCTCGACGCGCTGCCGGGTGATCCCGTGCGCTTCGAGGCCGCCGTAACCGGCGAGTTCAACGAGAATGTTCAGCCCGCCGACGCCGCGCTCGATCTCAAAGCCGGCGCCAAGATCATGATGCTGCGCAACGATCCGGACAAACGCTGGGTCAACGGCTCGATTGCCCGGATCTCGAAAATCGACGGCAAGCGGCTGTTCATCACCCTCAACGGGCGGGAGCATGAAGTGGAGCCGGCCTCCTGGGAGCACCGGCGCTATGCCTACGACCAGGCAGCGGAAAAAATCGTTGAGACGGTTGCAGGCACATTCAAGCAGTTTCCGGTCCGGCTCGCCTGGGCGCTGACCATTCACAAGGCCCAGGGGCTGACGCTAGACAAAGTGTATATCGATCTTGGCCGCGGCACCTTCGCCCACGGACAAACCTACGTGGCGTTGTCGCGCTGCCGCTCTCTGGAAGGCTTGGCACTGGCCCGCGCCTTGCAGCCCGCCGACATCATTTTCAACCCGGCGGTGCTCGGTTATCGCGACGTGTTTTCTGCTACGAACTAATGTTTCTGCCGAATGCGCCTTTCGCACTTGCGAATGGCGTTCAATTCATCTGCGGCAGGCTGTCGCGATTTCGGCGAAAAATGCCCAAATACAAGGCAATAGACGAGCCCAGAGGCGGCCTTTTCGCTGCCTTGCGATAATTCCATGTTGCAATGCACAAGAGCCTGTCGTATATACGATTGCAAGTTCACGGCGGCGAGGAGCCGCAGCCACAAACCCAGATCCACATATAAGTTGCAGGAGATGACTATGAGCGACGCTTTCACCCGCCAGGTTCAGGATTTCACCCGCCAGGCTCAGGAAATGTTCACGGCTGGCAAGGACGCCAAGGTTCCGGAGAACATGTCGGCTTTCGCTGAAGACGCCGTCGCCAAGTCGCGTGAAGTCTATCACAAGTTTGCTTCGGCCGCTAAGGACAACGCCAAGGTTGTCGAGGACGTGCTTCTGACGACCCAGGCTGGCGCCAAGTCGATCGGCGAGAAGATCATCGCCAACACGCTCGCCAACACCGAAGCTGCTTTCGAAGCCGCCCAGCAGATCGCCAAGGCCAAGACCTTCCCGGAGATCGCCCGCCTGCAGGCCAACTACCTGCAGCAGCAGTTCGCGGTTGCCGGTTCGCAGACCAAGGAACTGTTCGAGCTGTCGAGCAAGGTTGCCAAGCAGACCTTCGAAACGGTTGGTCAGGCAACGACCAAGTCGTTCGAGCAGATGAAGAACGTCGGCTAAGCCGGCATTGGCAGGGGCGTTCTGACCCCAGCTAATACCTGCTCTGAGTTGATGACGGGCATCCGGAACCTTCCGGGTGCCCGTTAATTTTTGCCAATATTCAATAGAGCGGCTGCACGTGTGGCCTTGACCCTCTATAGTCGGCTCATGCTGACCGATAGTGCGTTGATCAAAGTAAGGCGTGCGAAGATTGCCGACAGCGAAGAGCTGGCGCGCGTGTTCGTTGACAGCTGGCGTCACGCCTATACCGGCATCATTCCCTACGCGACCTTGGAGCGGTTGATGCGCCGGCGCGACGCCGCGTGGTGGCGCGGCGCGATACGGTCGGAAAGTCATCTACTGGTGATCGAAGTCTCGGGCGTCCTCGCCGGATACGCCACCTGCGGCGCTGCTCGCCAGAATCGCATGCAGAAGGGCGAGATATTCGAGCTCTACATCGCCCCCGTTTATCAGGGCATCGGGCTCGGAGAATACTTATTCGAGGCTTGCCGCCATCAGCTCGATCTGCGCGGCCTCAATGGCCTCGTCGTGTGGGCGCTCGCCGAAAACTCCGGCGCAATCGAATTCTATCGCAACCGCGGCGGCCGCCCGGTCGGCAAGGCTTCGGAACGCTTTGGCCGCGTCTCGCTGGAAAAGGTTGCCCTTGGGTGGACGTAGGCCGCCGGACGGCAATCCGCACTGCCGCGCTTCAGGTGCTCGACCCCTCGCGCCCTCTCCGGCTAAAGGCCGCCTTGCAAACCGATCAATTCCCGACAAGTGTGAACCTTCCTGGCTCCATCTCGCACTGCTCCCGACCGGATTTAAGGATCATCCATGCGCCTCGACGCCATCGCCATCGGCAAGAATCCTCCCGACGACATCAACGTCATCATCGAAGTTCCGGTCGGCGGCGAACCCATCAAGTATGAGATGGACAAGGCATCGGGCACGCTGTTCGTCGATCGCTTCCTCTACACGCCGATGCGCTATCCAGGTAACTACGGCTTCATTCCGCACACGCTGTCGCTCGACGGGGATCCGATCGACGTCATCGTCTGCAACACGCGCGCGATCGTGCCAGGTGCCGTCATCAATTGCCGCCCCGTCGGCGTTCTGATGATGGAAGACGATGGCGGCGGCGACGAAAAGATCATCGCCGTTCCCACGTCCAAACTGACGCCGCGCTATAGCAACATCAAAACCTACACCGACCTGCCCGACATCCTGATCGACCAGATCAAGCACTTCTTCGCCCACTACAAGGATCTGGAGCCCGGCAAATGGGCCAAGATCGAACACGTCGGCCACGTCGACGAAGCCAAGAAGCTGATCCGCGAGGCGATCGCGCGGGGTAAGAAGCCGGGGGCCTGACGCCTCCGGCCTGCAATCGGCCCGCAGCGAGGCAAAAGGCCTGTTCACCACAACCCGAATTGCGGGAGGGAGCACTTCCTCTTGCTGGCCCCGGTTGCTATATCCGCGCCACGTTTTGACGTGGGCCGAGCCGCAATCCGGGAGCCGAAATGAAAATTGCCGTCATGGGCGCGGCCGGCCGCATGGGCCGGGAGTTGGCGCGCGCGGTCGAAGCGATGCCGGGCTGTACCATCAGCGGCGGCACGGAAGCTCCGGGTTCGCCGTTCGTCGGTGCCGATATCGGCAGCCTGACCGGCTCCGATCCGTCGGGCGTCAAGATATCTTCGGACGCCGCCGCCGTCATCGCCGCTTCGGATGCGATCCTCGACTTCACGGCTCCGGCAGCCACCGCCGCCTTTGCTGCGCTCGCGGCCCAATCGGGCAAGATCCACGTCATCGGCACCACGGGGTTCGATGCAAGGACGGACGCCGCCATCAAGGCGGCCGCCGAGCGTGCTGTCATCGTCAAGGCCGGCAACATGAGCCTCGGCGTCAACCTGCTGGTCGCCTTGACGCGCAAGGTCGCGGCGGCGCTCGGCGAAGACTTCGATATCGAAATCGTCGAGATGCACCACCGCATGAAGGTCGATGCGCCGTCCGGGACGGCGCTGATGCTCGGCGCTGCCGCCGCGGACGGGCGCAACATCACGCTCTCGGACCACTCGGTCAGATCGCGCGACGGCCACACCGGACCGCGCCGGCCGGGCGACATCGGCTTCGCAGCTTTGCGCGGCGGCAGCGTGGTCGGCGATCACACGGTGATCTTTGCCGGCAACGGCGAACGCGTTGAGCTGACTCACATCGCCTCCGACCGCGGCATTTTCGCTCGCGGCGCCGTCAAGGCCGCGCTGTGGGGAAAAGGCCGCGCACCCGGCCTCTATTCGATGGCTGACGTGTTGGGTATCTGACAGCGCAGAACCTCGCGCTTCACCTTGATGATTTCGAGTTGAAATGACCGACGCACTTACCGACAACGTTCTCGTGCTCGTTCGCCACGGCGAAAGCGAGTGGAACCGCCTCAACCTGTTCACAGGCTGGCGCAACCCCGACCTCACCGAGAAAGGGTTGATCGAGGCCCGCGTGGCCGGCCGCATGATCCGCGATCACCGCATCAAGTTCGACATCGCCTTTACGAGCGCGCTGAAGCGGGCGCAGCGCACGCTGGAAATCATTCTCGACGAAATCAACCAGTCCAAGGTCCCGACCATCAAGGACGAGCGGCTCAACGAGCGCGACTACGGCGAACTTTCCGGCCTAAACAAGGACGAAGCGCGCAAGAAATGGGGCGACAAGCAGGTCATGCTCTGGCGCCGCTCGTTTGACGTGCCGCCTCCGGGCGGCGAAAGCCTCAAAGATACCCTTGCCCGCGTGAAGCCATATTACGATGCCGAAATCTGGCCGCGCATCGCCGAGGGCAAGAACGTCATCGTCGCCGCGCACGGCAATTCGCTGAGAGCGATGATCATGATTTTGGAGGGACTGTCGGGCGACGAGATCCTGCAGCGCGAACTTGCGACCGGCGCGCCCATTCTTTACCGGCTGGGCGCCGACGGCCGATCGATCGATCGCAAGGACCTTCTGCCGGCCCGCTCGCTGGCGGCGCCGCCCGAAGATAAGATTGTCTGACATGACGAATTGCCGAACCACAAATTTGATTTGAGGGACGCGTCTTGGACGAGATTGCCAAGGAGATGAGCCAGCACTCAAGGCCACGCGACAAGTACATCGGTGTCTACATCGGCATCCTGGCCGTCATTCTGGCCGTGTGCAGCTTGGGCGGCGGCAACGCCAATCAGGATGCAACGCTCAAGAACATCGAGGCGTCCAACACCTGGGCCTTCTTCCAGGCCAAGAACCTGCGGCGGCAATCGATCAGGCTTCAGATCGACGATTTTGAAGCCATCGTCGCTTCCAATCCGTCGCTTGCCGAAGAGTCCAAGAAGCAGATACAGGCGAAGATCGCCGACTATCACGCTCAGGAAAAGAAGCTCACCAGCGATCCTGAACGCAAAGAAGGGCTGGACGAGCTGTTCACCAAAGGCAAGGCGCTTGAAGTCGAACGTGACGACGCGCTGAAGCGCGGACCCTATTTCGACTACGGGCAGGTGATGCTGCAAATTGCCATCGTACTCGCCTCTGTCGCGCTGATCTCTGGCGGCAGCGCGCTTCTGTTCGCCAGCGTGCTCTCGGGCCTGATCGGCGCGGCGTTGACCATCGGCGGCTTTACGCTCGCCTTTCCGCTGACACTGTTTATCTGACCGCCGCCGTCATGGCATCGTGAACTCGCTGACCGCCGCGGCCGTTACTGCGCCTTCGCGCACGATCTCGATCTGCCCCGAGTAGCGCCCGGCCATCCAGCGCCCGTCGCGCCGCTTCTTGCCGAGACTGGCAAGATGGAGTGCGCGGGACCGTTCCAAGGGCTCGCTCAAATGTTCGACGAGTGTGCCGCCGGGTCCGTTGATAGTGATGCGGATGCGGTCGCCAGCACTCAAGTTCAGCATGCGCCCGTAAAATACGATAGCCGCCGCGGTGGGCGTGATGGGCTCGACCTCCGCATGGTTCTTCTCCAGCACATCCTTGTCCGGCAGGGCGCCGGCGAACCCGGAATGAGCGATGATGCCGGCGCGATAAGGAAAGCGGGCTATCTCGTGAGGCACCCACATGCCCGCGCTCGACTTATCGCGCGCGCAGGCCCCGTTAACGGAATCGGGCAGGAACGGATCGATGATCTTGCCGGAGTGCCTGACGGTCAAATGGACATGGGCAAAGTCTGCCATTCCGGAATAGCCGACCTCGCCCAACGTGGCGCCGCGTTCGACCTTGTCGCCGGCGCTGACTTTGAGTGAGCCCTGCTTCAAGTGGCAGTACTGCGTCTCCCAGCCGCCACCGTGTTCGATGAGGACGCCGTTGCCGCACTCCCGGCCTTTGATGTCCTCGCCCTTGGTTTCGCGGATAAGTGCATCCGCCACCCCGTCGCGGACCGCCTTGACGACCCCATCGGCCGCGGCTTTCACCGCCACGCCCGCCTTGGCGGCTTCGACCGAGAGCAAGCGGAAGTCGGTGCCCGTGTGCTTATCGTAGCTGGCACTGCCGCAGCTAAAATCGCGCACACCGGGGCTCGGGTCGATATCGACGAAGTTCTGGATGAAGCAGGTTTTGTTCGGCACGCAATCGAGCGGTAGCGACAGTTGCGGGCGCTCCTGTCCTCTGGCCAGGCCCGGCATTGCGGCGGCGAGGGCCGTTAGAAGCCCTGCGGCCAGTCCCCTTCGCATCTTGTCCCTCTTCTGGCCCCTCTGCGCCAAAGTGCCCATTTAACCCCGCCGGACCCCCGCTCCGTCTTGCCGAGGGGTTCCCATGACGCTAGCACTACCCGGCTTCAAATTCCCACATCAGATGAGCAGCAGGTTTCCATGGCGACGCACAATCTCCTCCTTTTGCCCGGCGACGGTATCGGCATCGAGACCATGGCCGAGGTCGAGCGGTTGATTGCGCTCTTTAATGCCAAGGGCACCAAATTCCACATCGAGCGCGGCCTGGTCGGCGGCTCGGCGTATGACAAGCATGGCGTCGCGATTTCCGAAGACGACATGGCCAAGGCGCAAAAGGCCGATGCCGTGATCTTTGGAGCCGTCGGCGGGCCGAAGTGGGACAAGGTTCCCTACCAGCACCGCCCCGAGGCCGGCCTGCTCCGCCTGCGCAAGGATCTCGACCTGTTCGCCAACCTGCGCCCGGCCATCTGCTATCCCGCCCTTGCCGATGCCTCGAGCCTCAAGCGCGAGCTGGTTGAAGGTCTCGATATCATGATCGTGCGCGAACTGACGGGCGGCGTCTATTTCGGCGAGCCGAAGGAAATCGTCACCCTGGAAGACGGCACCCGGCGCGCTGTCGATACCCAGCTCTATACCTCGCGCGAGATCGAGCGCATCGCCAAGGTCGCATTCGACCTCGCCCGCAAGCGCGGCAACAAGGTGCATTCGGCCGAGAAGCGCAACGTCATGAAGACCGGCGTCCTCTGGAACCAGGTGGTCACCGAGACGCACAAATCCTATGCGCCCGACGTCACGCTCGAGCACATCCTCGCCGACAACTGCGCCATGCAGCTGATCCGCAACCCCAAGCAGTTCGACGTCATCGTCACCGACAACCTGTTTGGCGACGTGCTCTCCGATGAGGCGGCGATGATGACCGGTTCGCTCGGCATGCTGCCATCGGCCTCGCTCGGCTCGCCCGACCCGAAAACCGGCAAGCGCAAGGCGCTTTACGAGCCGGTGCATGGCTCGGCTCCCGACATTGCCGGCAAGGGTCTCGCCAACCCGATTGCAACCATCGCCTCGTTCGGCATGGCGCTGCGCTATTCCTGCGACATGGGGAAGGAAGCCGACCTTATCGACAAGGCGATCGCCGCCGTGCTCGCCAAGGGCCTGAGGACCGGCGACATCATGCAGCCCGGCATGACCAAGGTCGGCACGTCTGAGATGGGCAAGGCCATCGAAGTTGAGTTCAAGACGCTGATCGCCTGATCGGAGCCGTCCGAACTTGATCAGAGCTGCTCGCGGATATCGAGCAGATCGGCCAGCGCTTTGGGTTTCGCAACGAGATCAGCCAGCGTCGATCGATCCAAGACATCGAAATAAGCCCGCAGGGCTTGTTGCAAGACGCGCTTCAAGCGGCACGCGCTGGTGATCCGGCACGTATCTGCCGATCCGAAGCATTCAACCAACGCGAAGTCATCCTCGGTAGCCCTCAGAACCGCGCCGATGGTGATTTGCGCGGCGGGCTTTCCCAAGGTCAGGCCGCCGCCGCGGCCCCGAACCGTCGCGACGAACCCGAACTGCGCCAGGTTGTGCACGACCTTCATCAGGTGATTTTCAGAGATTTGATACGCTGTTGCGATTTCCTGGATGGTCGCCCGCCGGCCGGGCTCGACCGCTAGATACATGAGCACACGCAGCGAGTAGTCCGACATCACAGTCAATCGCATAGATGTGTTCCCTTAAGATGCATCGATCGTATTGCTTTATACCAAGTCGTGAAATAAGATGCACAATAGATACATCTTATCATCAGTGCCGGCGGAGTTCCATGCATGTCTCGTCCCCCGCACCCCAAAGCCCCAGGGGTACCGCTTGGAGTGTCCGAGCATCTGATCTCCGCGCTCGTTCACGCGTTTTATGCCCGTGTCCGCGCCGACGACGTGTTGGGACCCATTTTCGAGCGCCATATCACCGACTGGAATCAGCATCTCGAAAAACTGTGCGATTTCTGGTCGTCCGTCGTGCTCATGACCGGCAACTACAAGGGCCGGCCGATACCGGTTCATGCCGCGATCACCGGCATCACCGAGTACCATTTCGAGCGTTGGTTGAAGTTGTTCGCCGATACGGCCCGTCTCGAATGCCCGCCTGAAGTAGCCCAACTGTTCATCGACAGATCTGAGCGGATCGCTGCCTCGCTGCGCGCCGGTATGGGCATCCAACACGACCTGACGAACACGACCCGGCCTCTATTCACCTAAGCCGAAAACAGGGCCAGAAAGCAAAGCCCAGAACCAAAATGACAGGAGGATTTCAATGCTCTCTAAGTCGGCAATTTTCGCTCTCGGCCTTGCCGCAATCGCCGGCGCAGCCGCGGCGGAGGACGAGCGCGTTCAGTTTCCCGCCGGATACGCCACGACGTTCAGCAACTACCTGAGCCTGGACCGCGTTCAAAACCCGGACCAGATCATTCGCTTGTTTGCCAATCCGGAGGCCTTGGATGCCGCATCGGCCGGCAAGGAAATGCCAGACGGCTCGATCCTCGTTGGTGAAGTTTATGCCGCCAAGAAAGACGACAAGGGCGCTGTAATCACAAGTACGCTCGGCCGGCGGATCCGCGACAAGCTCGTCGCCGTCGCGGTGATGGAGAAACGTAAAGGTTGGGGCGAATCGCATCCGGCCGAATTGCGCAACGGCGACTGGGAATTCGCCATTTTCAGCCCCGACGGCAAACGCCTCAACAAGGACCTCAACACCTGCCGCCAGTGCCACGCGCCGCTCAAAGACACGCAACACGTGTTTTCGCTCCAGCATTTGTCCAAATAACCGGAGCCGAAGCCGCCCGCGACCTACAACCATTAAGAATTGGTTGACAAATCAGCCTCTTCGCGCACGCCCCGCATCATGAGACACTTGCAATAGTGATTCGGGGATTTTCTGGTGCCGCCACAGCGCGGCACCAGGCGGGCGGGGGCACGCACACTTATGACGACGTCAAATGAATTGAGAGCCGGCCTTTTGGCCGTTGCCAAGCGCTCGGTCAGCATCATGACCGCGTGCACCAACGAAGAGAGCACCAAGCTCTATCTGGTGCTGCCGTTCTTAGGCCTGCTCGGCTACGACTACGCCAACCCCTACGAAGTCTATCCCGAGCATCTCGCCGACTTCGACCCCAACTCGGGCAACAAAGTCGACTTCGCGATCCTGCGCGATGGCGCTCCCGTGATCGCGGTCGAATGCAAGCAAGCGGGCGCCGACTTGACCGAAGCCCGCGGACAGTTGCGCCGCTACTTCAATGCGCTGGAAAAGGTCAAGCTCGGCATCCTCACCAACGGCATCCTGTTCGAATTCTTCGTCGATTCGGCCCAACCCAACATCATGGACGAAGAGCCGTTCCTGACCGTCGATCTGGAAACGATCGCGCGGGCCGGCGTGCCTGATGAGGTCATAGAAACCCTCGTTTCGGCCACCAAGGCCTACTACGACCCCGAGACGATTGCCGAAGCGGCCCACGTCCAGCTCGTCAAGAAGCGTCTGCGCACCGTGTTCCTCGACGAAGCCAAGGGCCCGTCTGAAGAATTCTGCCGCTTTGCGCTGGAACGCATCGGCGTCAAGAGCGTGCGCAAACCGGTCATCGACCGCTACTACGCGCCGATGATCAAGACGGCGTTCGAGGAAAGCCTGGTCGTCCCCGTGGTCGAACGGCTGAAATCGCAGACGACGGGCGACAATCGCGGCGGACCGCTGGCCTTGCATCAGATCGGACAGCGGATCGAGACGACGGAGCGCGAACTGGCCATCTATTCCTACATCCGCCGCCGCCTCGCCTATCTCGCCGAAGACGAGACGCAATTTGAGGCGATCGAGAACGTGCGCTATCGCGACTACGTCGGCAAACTCGCCATCTTTTACGACCGCGAGCGCAAGGGCCGGCTCTTCGATTTCATCGAAGGCGCTGATGGGTATGACAAATATATCTTCCCCGATCCCATCGGCGAGATCGTGTCGAACAACGTGCTTGAAATCGATGCGGCTTTGAAGACAGTCTTCGCCGCCCGGGTCCGCGAACTCGGCGGCCTGTCGCATCATCAAAAGTTCGCCCGGTCCGCCTGAGTCCCATTGGCCCGGGTGAATTGCGCCCGGGGGTGAGCATGGCCAGCAATCTATCGACCATCGGCTTCGTCTTTCCAGACGAAGACTCGTTCCGGACCTCCATGGTCGAATTCGCGGCAAAAGCCCAGGCGCAGCTCGAAGCGCCCTGCGGCACCTACGGGATCTGGCGCTCGCGCACGGGCGCAGAACTGTGGTTCCATTTCGGTCCGTCCGGCGACGGCAACACCGAGATATTCGGTCTGACGCCCTTTTTCGAAGGGCAGAGCGAAGCCGACGTGCGCATCACCGGGCCGATCCGCCGCGAGAACGATACGCCGTTCGAAGGCGCGTTCTACGCCTGGATCAATCCCGACGAAGGCGATTCGGGGACTTATCCGGTGGTGTTCGATGCGGTCGATTTTGCGGCCCGCAGCGGCGAAACCTGGCCCACCGTGATGCGGGTCAAGCTTTCTGGCTTTGCCCGGGAGCTTCGAATTTTCCCGACCGAAGAAGCCTATCGCGCCACCGACACCGGCTCGGGTGCGCCCCAGCTTGCGATGCAGGCCTTCATCCCCATTGGTCTGTTTGCTGCCGCTGAAGCGGAGGCTGCTGCCTCCGGCGGCGCTCCAACCGCGCCGTCGTCGGCCGCACTGCTCACCGGCCGCATCATCGACGCCAACCGCATGACCAATGAGGCAACCGGCAAGGACTTCTATTGGCTGTTGGTGGAGAGCCTGGACGCCACGTTCGATATCGTCGCCGATCCCGAAATCATTTCCGGCACCGTCAGCGCCGGCAGCATTGTCGAGGCGACCGTATGGCTGTTCGGCCGGTGCGTTGGACCTGCGGCCGCAAACAGTTGACCGTCCGGTCGCGGCCGAATCTAGACGTTGGCGTTGTCCTCACAAGACGTTGCTTCTCCTGCAACCGAGCCGCGCGCGGTCCATGACGGATCATCCGCGCCGCGCCGCAAGGCGTCCTCCTCGGTCCGGGTTGCAAAATAAAACTCGAAGCAGTTGGCGCCGACGCGGGCGACGAGAAAGCAGCCGCCGCTCGTATCGCCATCGTAAATCGTACAGAACGTACCGGCGGTGATCGACCAGTGGCCGCCAGCCGCCATGCCGCCCGCTTCCGAATACTCGACCCGGCCATCGGCTTTGTAGCGTTCGGTGAAGGCGCGGCCCGAGGCATAGCGGCCCTCAAGCGTCTTGCCGGAAAGAGCGGCGGAAATCTCGTCTGCGTTCAACCAACCGGATTCGGTTGGCGCCGCCTGCAGACCTTGCGCAGGCAAACCGGCCATCAGGACTGCGATCATCATCGACTTTGGTGCAATCATCTCCCCGATCCCACTTGGCAGATGCATCCGGTTATTGCCGCTAGGGCCCACTCCCAAGGTTACTTTGGCAGTGAAAATTGGCAAAACAAGCCCGCCGCCGGCAACTGGCCCCGCCTGCGGCGCCAACGGCAGGCCGCGTTGAGGCCAAGAGCCTTGAATCTGCACGGTCGGACCGGTAAGTCTCCGGCCAATTCGTTGAAGGAACGCGGCGCGTTAGATCGCCGCTCAAGCCTCAATCCAAGGACACCGCACTCATGGGCTTCAAGGTCGCAATCGTTGGCGCAACCGGCAACGTCGGTCGCGAGATGCTGAATGTGCTTGCCGATCGCAAGTTCCCGGTCGACGAACTGCATGCGCTGGCTTCGCGCCGTTCGATCGGCACCGAAGTCTCCTTTGGCGACAGGACCATCAAGTGCAAGGACCTCGAGTCGTTTGACTTCAAGGGCATCGACTTCTGCCTGATGTCGGCGGGCTCGCCGGTGTCGAAGGAGTGGTCGCCGAAGATCGGCCAGCAGGGCGCGATCGTCATCGATAACTCATCGTGCTGGCGCTATGACCAGGATGTGCCTCTGATCGTGCCGGAAGTGAACGCCAACGCGATCCGCGGCTATGCCAAGAAGAACATCATCGCCAACCCGAATTGCTCGACCGCCCAGCTCGTCGTGGCGCTGAAGCCGCTGCACGAGGCGGCCACCATCACGCGGGTCGTCGTTTCGACCTATCAGTCGGTCTCAGGCGCCGGCAAGGAAGCCATGGACGAACTGTGGCAGCAGACCAAGGGCAAGTACGTTCCGGGTCAGGAATTCGAACCTAAGAAGTTTCCCAAGCAGATCGCTTTCAACTGCATTCCTCACATCGACGTCTTCATGGAAGACGGTTACACGAAGGAAGAATGGAAGATGCTGGCCGAGACCAAGAAGATTCTCGACCCCAGGATCAAGCTCTCTGCCACTTGCGTGCGCGTGCCCGTGTTCGTCGGCCATTCGGAATCGGTCAATATCGAATTCGCCAAACCGATCACGCCCGATGAGGCGCGTGATCTGCTGCGCGCGGCGCCGGGTATTCTCGTCGTCGACAAGCGCGAACCGGGTGGCTACATCACACCGGTCGAAGCCGCCGGAGAATATTCGACATACGTCTCGCGCATCCGCGAAGACGCGACCGTCGAAAACGGTCTGGCGCTCTGGATCGTGTCGGACAACCTGTTGAAGGGCGCGGCACTCAATGCCGTGCAAATTGCGGAATCGCTGGTCAGCCAGAACTTGATGCCGAAAGCGGCGTAAACATCGCTAGAACATAGCCCGGAATGGCCGCCTCGTTCACCGCTTGGCGGCCGTTTCCTTTTCCTGCATCCGTCCCAGCGCCTGCACGATCGTGTTGAGATCCTGCAAGAAGCGCTCACGCTGGCTCGCCGGGAGGCTCGACAGAATGCGATCGTCGACCCGGCGCGACAAGGGATCGGCCGATTTCAAAACACGGCTGCCTTCCTCCGTCAGCTTGACGGCATAGGCGCGCGCATCTTCACGCGTGCGGCGGCGCTGCAGCAGACCCTTTTTCAGCATCCGGCGCACGATATCGGCCAGAGTCGAACGGTCGATGCCGGTGCGCTCGACCAGATGGGTCTGGCTCAAGCCCTCGTTTTGAGAAACCGTCAAGAGCACGGCAAATTGCCTTGGAGTCAAATCTCCGCCGCCAAGTTCAGCCTGAAATACCTCGCCGGCGCACTGTCCCGCGCGGTGGAGAAGATGCAGCGGGGAACGCTCCAATCGGTTGGAAGTTGTTTCTCGGGCCATCTCAAAATCCTTGTCTTTATACCTTTGGAGGGCGTGAGCTGATCAAATCCGCTTCAGTTTCCTGACGATCGCAAACGCACTGGTCTCAAAATGCGGGGTAACGCTCTCTGGAACGCAAAGGGTGGCATACTGTTCCTCGCTAGAAACACTGATTAGTGAACTGCGTCCAGAACAATTAAAAAGCTCTCCTAAAATTTAATGAACAAATTCCCTAGATAAATACAGTAATCTGAATGTCCTGAAAGAGATATTCTGTGCTCACAGCAATAACATTCGAGCAACATTGTTATCGCACTTCATGCTGTTTGAGGAGACCTACTTGCGTGAGCGCGAATAACATCGTCAATGGCATGATGCCGAACACTTTGAAGGATACCCAGAAGTCTGTTGAAAAGTTCCGCCAGATCACCTCGTTCGCCAAAGCCAGAAACAAGAAGAAACCGCACCATCGGACGGTCAGCTTCCGCCAGCCTTCGTCAGTCAGGCGCATAACATCACCAAAAACCATTTTCAGAAAGGTCCTACCAGTCGCCAGACCAAAGCCCAGTATGCCGGCAAACATCGCGTTGACGATGGTGGGCTTCATTTTGATGAACTGATCGTTCTGCAGCCATAGCGTCAGCCCGCCAAAAACCATGACGAACACGCCAGTGACCAGCGGCATCACGGCGACTTTTCCAAACAGCGCCCGCGACGCCACCAGAGCGGCCAACGTTGCGACCATGAACGAGCCCGTCGCCCAGAAGATCGCCTGTTTGGGATCGGTCAGGTATTTACCCGCCTGCCAGTTGACCATGAAGAAGACGATCAGGGGACCGAGCTCGACCAAGAGCTTCAGTCCCTGACGGCGGTCGAACTCGAGCTCGCCTGGATCTTTGGCCGGACTGTTGTTGTGGTCGGTGGCGGTCATGTCACTCACTCAACCTCACTCGCCCGGCAGTTTGTGCGGTGCGGCCTTACCATGCGGGTGGGGAGGCGGATCAGGCAAACGGTACTTCTGCAGCCGCTGGGTCAAAAACCAAGCATACAAGATCGACAGCGGCAGGATGATCACAATTTTGAAAAGGATCCAGACGTTCACCCCCAGCATCTCTTGGCCCAGAATACGGTAGAAATGATCGTCAATGAAGGTCAGACGCACGTATTCGTTGGCAATGGCCGTGACGATGAAGAACAGAGCAAAGCTCCAGGTGAACTTGTTCCAGCCTTCATCCGTGTAGTGAAACGTCGTCTCGAATACATATTTGAAGAAGTTGTGTTTGACGAGCAACCCGCCGATCAGGAACAAGGCGAAAACCGCGTTGAAGATCGTGACCTTGATCTGCACCCACATCGGATCGCCGGTATAAAGCGTCAAGGCTCCGAAAATAACGGTCACGGTCGAGGCGATCAGCGGAAACATCGGCGGCCGGTGAAACATGTAGAACATGACGCCGATGGCCATGACGGTCGTCACCAGCAGCGCGATGGTGCCGGCGTTGATGCCCCACGCCGCGTTGATGATGAACATCGTGATGAGCGGGCCGAACTCGCTCAGAATGTTGATGGTCTGTTCGGCGTTGAACGGAAAGAGCTGTTTGAGCGTCTTCATGAAATTTATGGGTATTCCCTGCTCGGCCCTCGCCCGCGGCGAAAGCGCCTAATTCCCCTTACTCACTCGGCAGCAATGGCTTTGGCGAACTCCGCCGCCTTGAACGGCTGAAGATCGTCCACCCCCTCGCCTACGCCCACAGCGTGAACCGGAAGCTTGAACTTCTCGGCAATCGCCACCAGGATGCCGCCGCGAGCGGTGCCATCCAGTTTCGTCATCACCAGTCCCGTGACGCCCGCCCGGTCGCGAAACACCTCGACCTGATTGAGCGCGTTCTGCCCCGTGGTCGCATCTAGCACAAGCACCACGTCGTGAGGTGCGGTTGAATCGAGCTTTTTCAAGACCCTGATGACTTTTTCAAGTTCTTCCATCAATGCCGCCTTGTTTTGAAGGCGGCCGGCCGTGTCGAGCAATAGCACATCCGCGCCAGTGGCTTGCGCCTCCTTCAAGGCGTCGAAGGCGAGTCCGGAGGCATCTGAGCCCACGGCGCGCGCGACAACACTGCAGCCCGTTCTCTCGCCCCAGACCTTCAACTGATCGATGGCCGCGGCACGGAACGTGTCGCCCGCGGCGAGCAGAACCTTTTTGCCGCTACGCGTGAAAGTTGAGGCCAGCTTGCCGATGGTTGTCGTCTTGCCGGTGCCGTTGACCCCCACCATCATGACCACGTGCGGCTTGCGCTCCGGGTCTATGACGAGAGGCGTTGCCACGGGGCTCAGGACTTTCTCGACTTCCTCGGACAAGATCGCGCGAACCTCATCCGCCGAGATGCCCTTTTCGAACCGCCCCTTCGAGATGGCCGTGATGATCCGCCCGGTGGTCGGCACGCCGATATCGGACTGCAGCAGCAGATCTTCCAGATCGTCGAGTGTCGCCTCATCCAACTTGCGCTTGCTGAACAATCCGGTGATGCCATCGGAAAGTTTGGCGGAAGTCTTGCCGAGACCTTCCTTCAACCGCTGGAGCCACCCCTTTTTAGCCTCCACCGGCACGGCTGGCGGTTCTGACCGGGCGCCGGTGCGGAACACGGGAGCCTCAGCGGCACGCTCTGGCCTGAGTTCAGGCTCGGGCTTGAGTTCAGGCTCGGGCTCCGGTTCTGCTTCGGCAGGCAAGTCTGTCGTGCCGCTGTTCGCCTCGGGTGCGCGGTCCTGGGCTTCGGTGGCAAGGTGGCCGGACAATGCAGGAGTATCGGCAAGCGGTTCCAAAACCGCGTCTTGTGCGGGTTCCTGCGGCGCGTCCCCGGCGCGATCCGTTGCAGGCGGGGCGGCTGCCGCCTGCGGCTTTGATCCGAACAGACGGCCAAACAGACCTTTGCGCTTTGGCTCGTTCTCGCTCACGCTTGCACCTCGCCGATAAGTTGCGCGCCGCGTATGCCGGTGACGCGTGCCGTGACGAGCCGGCCGGCAGGCGGAACGGCAGGTCCCGTCACCTTCAGCTCCGTGAACTGCGGCGTGCGCCCGATACCAGATTTTTCCATCAGCAATTCGACAACCTTGCCTTGTTCGCTGTTGAGATACTGCGTCAGCCGGAGGGCACCGATAGCGCGCAGCTGCGCGGCTCGCGCCTTGATGGTCGGCTTTGGCACTTGCGGCATCCGGGCAGCGGGCGTTCCTTCGCGCCTGGAATAGGGAAAGACGTGCAGATACGTCAGTCCGCACGCATCGACCATGTCGCAAGACCGCTCGAACATTTCGTCCGTCTCGGTCGGGAAGCCGGCGATCAGGTCGGCGCCGAAGACCACGTCCGGCCGGCACGCCCTTACGTTGTGACAAAACGCGATCGCGCCGGCACGGGCATGACGGCGCTTCATGCGCTTCAAGATCAGATCGTCGCCCGACTGCAGTGAAAGATGCAGATGCGGCATCACGCGCCGTTCCTGCGTGATCGCCTCGAACAGGGCGTCATCGACCTCAATCTGATCGATGGACGACAATCTGAGGCGCGGCAGCTCAGGCACGTGCCGCAGGATGAGTTTGACGAGCTTGCCGAGTGTCATGCCGCCCGGCAGATCGGCGCCATAGGCCGTGATGTCGACGCCGGTCAGCACCACCTCCGCGATGCCGTTGCCCGCCAGGCGGCCGATCTGATCGACGATCTCTCCGGCGCCAACCGAGCGCGACGGTCCGCGGCCGAACGGAATGATGCAGAAGGTGCAGCGGTGATCGCAGCCGTTCTGGATTTGGACGAAGGCGCGGGTGTGCGCCGTGAGCCCGTCGATCAGATGCTCGGCGGTCTCGCGCACGCTCATGATGTCGTTGACGCGCACGCGCTCCAACTCGCGCGCGGCCAGCTCCGCGAAAGTCCGGGCGGCCAGCTTTTCCGTGTTGCCGATGACCTGATCGACCTCCGCCATGGCGGCGAAGCGCTGTGGCTCGATCTGGGCTGCGCATCCGGTGACGATGATGGTCGCCTGCGGTTGTTCGCGTCTCAGCCGCCGGATGGTCTGCGAGGCTTGTCGCACGGCCTCCGCCGTCACCGAACACGTGTTGACGATGACTGCATTTTCGAGCCCCGCGGCCGTCGCGTTACGGCGCATCACTTCCGACTCATAGGCATTGAGCCGGCAGCCGAGAGTAATGACAACAGGTTCGGACATCAGCGACAGCGCTTGAGGGTCATGGGTGAAACAAGGGCCCGCCGGGCATAGCCTGTAACGCAGGGCGCCGCCAGCAGGTCACACTGCCACCTGCATCAACTTGGCAAGGTCGATGGCGCCTTCGTACTCGAAGGTGACCGGGCCCGTCATCAGGATCTTGTTGGCATCGGTCCATTCGACCGTCAAAGGCCCGCCCGGCAACGTCACCTCGACCTTACGGCCGGTGAGCTTCTTGCGGGCGGCCGAGACCGCGGCCGCGCAGGCCGCCGAACCGCAGGCGAGCGTCAGCCCCGCGCCGCGCTCCCAGGTTCGCAGCGTGATCGACTGCGGCGACGTGACGTGTGCCAGCGAGATATTGGCGCGCTCGGGGAAAATAGGATGGTTCTCCAGCATCGGCCCCAGCCGCTCGAGCTGGTAGTCATCGACATCATCGACCCAGAAAATGGCGTGCGGATTGCCGACGTTGACGACCGAGGGCGAGTGCAGAACCGGATTGTCGATCGGCCCGATCTGCAGCTCGATGGCGCGCGTGTCGCGAAACTCCTCGGCCAGCGGAATGTCCTGCCAGTCGAAGTGCGGCTCGCCCATATCGACGGTGATCGTCTGCTGATCGACGACGCGGTTTTCCAGAATTCCGGCCTTCGTCTCGACCTTGAACGTATTGCGCCCCAGCGCCTGCGCCAAGAGCCAGGCGACGCAGCGCATGCCGTTGCCGCAGGCGCCCGCCTCCGACCCATCGGCATTATAAATCCGCACATAGGATTCCGTGCCCGCGGTTCTCGGCTTGTGCAACACCATCAGCTGATCGAACTGCGTCTGCCGGTTGGCGGCGATGGCGGCCGCCTCCTCTGCGCTGAAGGCTTTGGAACTGTCGCGCAGATCGACCACGACGATCTCGTTACCGAGACCGTTCATTTTCACATACGGGATGGGGTTGGTTACGGCGCTCATCGCCCATATATGGCAGGTGTTCTTCGAAACACAATTCGCAAGAGGCCCGCATGAAGCCTGTCAAGCGCCGCGTCAGGCGCACTCTGAGCGCTCTGGCAATCGTCTTCGGCGCGGCCGGCGCAGCACTGGCGGCCCAGACAAATGCGCCACCGGCCGAGGCGACCGCCATCGACGTCGCGGAAATTGCCACCGGTCTCAACCACCCCTGGGGGATGCAGTTTCTGCCAGATGGCCGCATCCTCGTGACCGAACGGGCCGGATCGATGCGGATCGTCTCCGGCAACGGCAAGATTTCCGCTCCCATAAC